>WLWF01001462.1_pt1 | contig 19278 bp, 19 predicted proteins | sample 6718331 | NCBI WGS metagenome assembly WLWF01 (sample SAMN12718692, study PRJNA515312) | sponge metagenome | isolation source: marine sponge | host: Mycale hentscheli | place: New Zealand: South Island, Marlborough, Capsize Point | collected 2003-05-01
ATCAAATTAAACAAATACAACAAGAGTCAAAAACACGAGTCAAACGCACACCAGTCAAATCGCGAGTATGACCATGTCAACCCACCAGCGCATGTTCGCCGCCGCACTAGACGATATCAAGTCCACGCACGGGATGTTCCTGGAAACTCCCGAACACACTGGAAATCCTGTGTTCCACGGCGCAGAAGGTCCCGCAGTTCCCTACTACCACCTGTTGTTTGAAGACCCTGACAAATACGATACTAATCCTGATGGATCCGAACTTCCACCCTTTTCGGGTTGGGGTCTACGCTCAAGGATCTGGACACTGGTTCCCGAGTATCATGTATGCGAAGAAAGTGTATACGACTTCCTGGAAGTGTGCGCTTAAAATAAATAGACAAAAAAGAACTAGATAGGTAGATAGGTAGTCATAGATTAGGTAATTTTTTTATGAACTCCCAGAAGGTCTTTTTCCCAAAATTTGAAAGATTGTTTCTCAAGAACATATCAATACAAACAAACTGATCTTAAGAGTCAACAAGAGTCAAACACAATGCCCGCTCGTCGCCGTCAAAACACTCGCAGGTGGAGGAGGTTGGAGTGGGATGAAGTTCGCGAAGGTATACAGGAGCGTCAACCACAACAAGATCCCGAACCATTCGTCGTAATTGAACCCGATCAACCCGAAGTCCAAGTAGTTCAGTGCGTCGCCGAACCAGTCCAACCAGTCCAAGTTCTCTATGCCGAAGTTCAACCAACATCAAGACCTCGCATCGTTCAACAAGTTCGCGAAGTAAGAAGTCGCGAAGATATAGCAAAAATACAAAGGTTGGAGGCGGAGTTGGATAAACTGAAGAAGGTCACCGAGCGCGCCAACAAGATGGTCCATGATACCCGTAACGAAGTCACAAAAGGTAAGGCGTATCAAGAGTGCGCCGAGATTATCAATCAACTCGCAAAAACACTATGGGATTTACCTATGAATGCTAGAGAATTCTACGTGGCGGTTCCCCTTTACCATGAACATGAACATATGACTGGAGTTCCCTGTATCAAGGATAAAACGTCACAGAAGTATCTTGGAAAGAATGGGGAATTTCAATTACACATCCCCGCCGATATATGGTTTCATACCCCTTCTAGTATCAAAGTCACTTTACTGATGGGTAATGGCGGTCTTGTGGAAGAATTGAATAGTTTCCCTACCAAGTTCGCGGAACTTCTTCATAGGTTGGTGTTCAATGATATCAAGGTTCTGACACAACTTCTTGTTAAGATTGGTATGGAACATACACCAATGGAAGATATTGTCAACTGGTTGGCGGAAGATACTTACATTCCTCTAATGGAAGCGAAACCAATAGCGATGAATAAGGATGTTCGGGAGCGCAACGCGGACACATCAACATTGGAGAAAGTTATTGAGAAAGATAAGTGGGATAACGCAAAGCGTCATTTGTTTGAGTGGTTAGAGGAACGTTAGTTAGTAGACTTTACATAAACAGCATTTTGAGTATTAACATCATGACACATTACATACGCCATATCCTTCTGTTGTTCCTTTAGTTTAGCGAACTTATGACTCACAACAATCTTCCTAATCATAGTAGTAGATATACTTTTTTTAATATACTTCTGCGACATCTTTATTAATACCTTTGACACACCATTACGACTTAATGGTTCTCCATCACGCTTAACAAATAAAGTATCTCCTACATTAATACCTGTTGATCTTATATACATTCGTATGATCTTCTCAACTGGTTTAGATATAGGTATCTTCTTCTCCCCATACTTGGAAGAAGTCTTATACTGATTTAATATCATAGTAAGACTACTACGCTCCGTTACAATATAATTATTATCCTTTTTATCTTGTTCAGTTAGTTTATTATACATTGATTTATTGATATACTTCATACCTGCCATATCATTACGTGTAGGATATTCAATCAATATACTGAACATTGTATAGACCATTAGTAGTTCACGTTCTGTGGAGGATAATTTATCAGCACCTTTTTTTTTCAATTTATTGTGCTTGATATCACAATCCATTTGCTTCAACATATTTGTAAATTCATCAACACTAATAAAATTATCCTTTTGCTTATCTGATATGACACCATTTGCTTGCTCATCAGCATACTGCTCATTAAATTCGTCACGCTTTGCGACGTATTGGTCTATTAATGTATCCTTTTCATTTACAGATCTCAATATGATAATTATTGAGTTCAATGTATTGCGTTTGGAAGTATACGCATTGTTTTTTATTTTATCCATAACTTTGTCAGGATTGTTTAGAAAGTTGAAATTATTATCCTCAAATAATGATTTCAATTTAGTCAAATGAAAGGCATATTGCTTCAATGAGTTGTCCTTTAGATTAGGACGATACGCCTGTATTAATTTAGAAAGGTTATCGGTATTAATCTTATCCATCTTTTACATAATACTAGATTATTATTCTTAAATGATTTAAGCATTAAATATTTCCATCATACCATTTGTAAGTCTAGCGATACGCATGTATTCGCAGTAGACACGGAGTTTGTTTACTGGAACAACCGAAGACCAACCACCCTTGATATGAAGTTCAATACCTCGCTGACCTACACGACCATTGGTTAGTTTAGTTCCAAGGTTGAAGAAGTGTCCTTGAAGAGATCCCCCAGGACCATCACCAGGAGCATTACCTAGCACACGACCATTGTATTTAAATACATCGCTGTATTTACCAAAGACACCTTCATCACTGAAGTCAGTTCTTGAAACATATGGAACTCCTTCACTTTCCGTAAAGGTTGACATAAGGCGAGCAGTATTATCAATATCACTCGTAAACTCAAACCGATCATTGTATCGTATGTTGTATTCAGTATCCTGTGTTTTATTGCCAGAAGCATTAACTTCAGGACAACGGGATACATATTGACCAAGGATACTATCTTCATTGTATGTTGCTGGATTAACTGGGAATGTAACAAGTATTCTTGGAACTTGACGATTTGCCATACCAAGATTTTGAATTACTCCCTGTCCTAATTTAGTAGCATCAGTAGTGTGTTCTACTACACGATAATCAACGAATGTAAATGACATATCTTGATTTGCTTGCTTGTAACGTTCCATTTGATCGGTTGCTCCGTAGAAGATGTAATCCGCGCAGAACTTAAGATCATTACGGATAATATTCATTTCAACATTTGTTCCTTGTCCCGAGGCGACCTGAAGGCGGTAGTCTCTCGTCGGTTGGAAAGTAAGTTCAATATTGATTGCTTCATCCATCATATATAATGGGAGTTGGTTAACCTTAAGGAAAGGGAATAGATCACTTAAATCTAACTGGTATGTAGGACAATCGTTCTCGGATACATGAGTAAACTTCGCCCAATTAGGTGATTCAATATCATCCGCAGAATCAGGTTCCATACCATTGTCAAGTAAGATTGATGAAGCATTTACACTAGATTTATCATTGTATGCGAAACCTTTATTGAATACACGACCAGTGGTGTATTGTTCACGTTCTACCTGAACTTCGTTGGTAATTAAAGATGATTTAACAGCAAATAGACCCGCCCATTCATCTAATTCATTCAAGACCTTATTTCCAACCTTGAATACTGCTTTCTTAATAACTTGCCCGATACCTACATGTGGAGGAACAAATCCATCAGTAACACTTGATGCTGGTTGTAATGAAAGAAACAACTTTGAGTGCGAGTGAAGAAATCCTTTGTTCTGTAATGTGAATCGTGCGAATCCATCAGTGGTGGTAGCACCCTGATTGAATACGACTGGTTCAAGTAAATCAGTTTCAACCTGCTGAATGTAGTTCACAGGGATTTGATCTAATTTAATAAAGTTAGGAATATTATCATTAGTTGGTGTTGCGCTTCCAGTATCTACGTCCATGTTTATGATAACTTGACATAATAAAATTATCATATGTAGGATAAAAATTGTTAATAACATTAGAAAATAAAATTAATCACTGAATCAATTGAACTCCATTAGGAGAGTATACCAATTGTGCCTTCGCCTTAATAAAGATGAATACACCAGTAGGACTATCTACGAGTTTCTCGCTGTCAATGGATACACCAAACTGCTCCGTGGAAAAGTCTTCCCCTGCTCCACCAATACCATAGCGGACACCGAGTGCCATAACAGATCCACCTTCCGCGATGTTAGAGTATGATGATTCAGTAGCAGCAGTAGTCAAGTTGTATTCTCTGTTCATATTGACTGGAGATATAGCATACTTACCCATAGCACCTTCAGGAACAATAGCATCATACAATCCCTTTACAATCTGGGGATCAGGTAGAGTTACATTCGCATCAGTAACAAAGTTATTGACGAAATCAAAGTCAGCAGGGTATTTAGAACCACCTTTGAGGAACTGAACTCGTTTGATTTCAGCAATATCAGTTACACTTGTCTTACCTTGAGGATATGTAGTTGGTGTGCTATCCGCAGTAATGGTATTAATATGCGATACAGGACAGAATGTCATAAATGCTGATAGAACATTACGGAGCGCAAGATTATATTGGAGTTGTGCGTTAGTTGAATTAATAGATGTATACAATGCTGTAATCGTGTTGAATTCATATACACCAGATGCTTCAGGAGGTGATCCAGCAGGGATATCCAAGACTTCACATGTAAGTTTTAGATTGGATAATTGGTAGTGGGCATCTTCTACATTCAATGAAGATCCATTTGTAGCATACAATACATTTACATCAGGTTGAAGTAAGAATTCTAACTGAACTCCACCAAAGGCATCTTGACGAAGATTTATCATTTGTCCCGACTGGAGGAAACCACAAGGGATGTGAAATGAAAATGAATTAGATTTACTTGCGTTTGCTGGAGACTCCATAACATTCTTACGGAATGCTTCAGCATTTGGGTAAATTAGGCAGGTTTCTTGGAGGTGTCCCATTTGATCTTGAAGAGATGAAGTAAGTGCCATGTAAGAGTTCATAAACTTGGCATAGTGGCGAATGTTTTCACAGATCAAAGCAGACTTCTGAGAACGGATAGTAAGACTATCAATAATGTTGTAGATACCAAGACGATTGTTCATCGTAAGGTTATCACCATCACGAACTGGCGTTGGGTTAGTAAGGTTATCCTTGAATACTTTGAAATCACCTACAACACGGACACTTCGCGGATCTAGTAAACCTTCTTGGGCAGATATGGTAAACGAAAGAACGGGGAAACCATTCTTGAATGAAATAATACCATCAGCAGGGATGTTATCAGGGCGGATCTCTATATATCTTGACGTGGACATTTTACAAGATACTTATATAAGATTCATAAATATTAAATTAATAAAAAAACTTTAGAACTGAACATCAACTCCCCCTTCTTTAATCATCAAGCGACGCAGGTGGAATACATACGAGTTGAATAATTTTCCTTTGGTAGGAGCATCTGTTTCGTTGTATTTAAGGATTACAGCAAGGTCGGTTCCACGAAGATCCGCAGCACCATTCAGGACACCAAAACCTCTGCCGAAGCAGAAATTATCTTGGAAAGCACTAAACGATTTAGGTATGATACCAGCATTGTCAAGACACTTCTCAAGTTCATATAGATGGAAACTATCAATAGATTTCTTAGTAGCAATCTTCTTTACAGATATTTCCCGTGATGGGACACGACGACCATTCATAGTATACTGAATACTTGATAGTCTGTCGCTGATACCAGTATATCCACCACGATTACTTACAATAGATCCATCCTGAGAATCCTTAGTTCCTTGACTGGAATTGCTCGGTGCTGTGCCTTTGATAACATATCCACCATTACCACTGATACGATCAGCGGAGTTGTAGACTGAAGAGTCCGTTGGGACAACAAGCAACGACTTCGCTCTTGAATTGTTGGCGAAGATCTGGAATGTTACTTGACGATCAGTTGAAAGAATACTATGCTTGTAGTTGGTTAATGACATTATATCAAATTCAATTGCTCTACCTTCACGAACTTTATTCATCATACCCTGTTCATATCCAGGATCTAAATGAACTTGCGATACAATTAGATTTACATTTGATAGAGTGTATGAAGCATCATATGAACTCTTTCCTTCAATAGCAGTAGAATACATTACATATTCCCCACTTGAAATGTTCTGTCCATCATTTGTAAGAGTAGCAGTTGTCTTGATTTCAATTAGTCCAGCACTTCCATTGGCAGCAGATGATAAATTCACTTCAAGGATCTCACCACTCACAGTGGCACCACCAGTTGAAAGATTAGTAGTTGAACCATTATTATCGTCCATACAGAAGTTAAACGTTTCACCAACTACAAATGGGAACTGATCCACATTCACATTGCTATTGGAGGTTTCTACATAGAATGTATCGCTCGTGCCAGCGTTCGCCCAGTCATCAGGTGCGTTAGAACCATTGAGCGAGTGGAAATAAGGATTTAATCGGGTTCTATTGCTTCTGCTCACACTATCTAACTGCTTCAACACACTTGGAGCATCATTCAGGTCAATTTCAATGTATAATCCCTGTGTCAACATAAGAGGGAAGATTGTTTCACTATTAGAGAAGATACCCGTATGGATTGGGAGATTCAACTTACAGGTAACAAAATCTGTATCACTAAATGAGGCATTTTGATCTCCAGAGGTTTTCTTGAAATAAGGATTAGTTAATGTATTTGCCATAGATGTTTTGGAAGTCCCTTCAGTGCCACGATTACCAGGTTGATGAACAGCAGATCCTTCACGGAGCGCTCTCCAGTTCTCTAAATTCTTATCTTTATCATAATCATACTTAACACTTACATATGTATCATATGAAGATACTTCTTCAAGTAAATTGCCCCTAGTTCCGTCATAGATACGGATGTTCTTGATTAACAGGGATCCACCCACTTTATCTAACTGAAGGCGGGTCGGCGTCCCACCACTAGGAAGTTTAATCTTGAAATCCGCCTGAAGGTAGGTTTCGCGTCCGTCCATGAATTTAGTTCCCGCATCTACATACATCTGGATCTTCTGTCCTGGGGAATATTCAAGTCCATTTTCTGATGGAATTGATATTTTAGTTTCACCAACTCTAACATTGTCATCTGCTCTCCAATACAAACTCATTTTAGATTTAACAATATTAAAAAAAACATAAACAAAAAAAAATTTTATTGTGTTCGTCCTGTAACTTGCGTTTGAACCGCTTCTTGACCTACGCCCTCTGAGACCTGAGACTGCTCCGTAGTTGCTGCGTCCTGTTCCTTCGTTCCTTCAGCAACCTGCTCACTTGCTACATCCGTTACTCCTGCTGCGACATCTAATACACCACCCAGTAATTTAGCAGGTGGGAATACCATACCAACCATATCACTTACAGCACCTCCAATTTGTAATACATTTCCAACCTTTTCACCAGTGTTCATAGATGCCCAACCGCCTTTCTTGAAATCATTATATAGATCTTCGCCGACGATACCTGCTGCCGCGATACCAGTAACACCTTTACCTGCTGCTTCTAATCCTTCTTCTAATGCTCCTTTACTCACACCAGTTACTCTTGATATACCAGATTTAATTGTTCCACCAAGACTTGAATCAGTTTCAGCAAGACTTTCTCCTTGAGTTACTTCATTACCCGCTCTGTCGTAATCCTTCGCAGTAACTTGAATATTACTTGTATCTACTGACTCAACACCACCACCCGTCTTTACTCCTTTACCGAACAATCCCCTTGCTTGGTTTGAGTCAGTTAAGTCTTCGCCAGCAGTAGCACCAGTCTGTGTATTAGTAGCACCCTGAGTTGGGTTAGTTCCACCACTATTACCCGCTCTCCAATCTTGATATGCTTTTATCTTGTCAGGCATACCAGCACCACCCCAGAGTCCCTGTGCGGTCTGGATACCCTGCTGGATAGTCGCCTGTGTTTTAATACCTTCCTGTAATCCAGATAACTGATCAGCAAGATCTTTGTTGTGGGACGATATACGTTCATTTAAATCGCTGACTTCTCTTCTCCGCGAAGCACCAAGTTGTATCGCTTGTGTATCTCCACCATATAAATCCATTTTTCTATTAATAGTTATTTTATTTCATATGATAATTTTATTAATTTAATCTTCGCGGTTTCCCTGCCAAACTACTTGTTCAAAGTTTTGTATCACTCTGGCAGGATTTGATTGTAAATCAATCACCATATACTGATATGGTTTACTATGTATTTGATCATACAACTGATTGAAGTTCTGTTCACCACCAACCATAGGACCATACTCTTCAGCAACCTTTTCTCGTTCCTTCATATTCTGTAAACGACATACGATTACATTCGTTGCGTTATTACGGATAAGACCACTCACAGCACGGAAAGACTGCGTAGCAATCACATACATGTCAATGTAGTGGCGAAAACGAGTCGCAAAAAATGATACAGCATTGGATTTACTGAAATCTTGTGTCAATACATCATCTAACACAAGAGCATATGTAGGTCGTAGTTCATCTTCATATTCACTCTGGGTCTTCTTTATATCTTCAATGATTTGATCATTATACTCATCACTACAATCAAAATACTTGGATAATATTTTACCTTTATGATCTGTATGTAATGTTGTTGAGACTATCCTCACAGTGTCAAACTTGTCTTTATACATTTCGGGATTACAGAAGAAGTTCGTAAGTAGATTTGACTTCCCTGAACGGACACTACCGATTACAAGTGTTAATGACGGCATCTGTGGTAGGTTCTCGTGGATATCATCAAACTTACTATCTGGTGGAGGATCGCGCACTTTGAATATCTGGGGACCCTTTGCTTTCTTAGGCATTTAATTATACATACATTTTATTCTTTCTTCAATAACAATTGGTATTCGTGAATTACCTTCTTATACCCTTGAGATAGTAAATATGGTATACTTAAATGACCTTTTGAATTATTCAATGTATTACTCACAGGTGTATCATCAATCAGTATCAATGATTTATCACTCATTAAATCCTTTTCAACTACCAATTTAGCATCTTGTAAATGAACATCACATGCTTCCTTACCACTTTCCAAATGATCCATATACAATAGATCTATCTTCTCGTTAAAGTTAGACAGGAACTCGGTTGATGTCATTTGATGAACACTTACTTCAGGTATATGACCACATACTACTTTACATACACTTACCGCCTGATCACATGGGTCTACACTATATATACTGAAATTGTATCCTTCCATATTATCTGCGAATAATCTTGTAAAGAAACCATCACTCCACGCCCATTTTGAAGGATCATCAGGATGCCAGTTTCTTACATCGCTTGATATACCCCACGACTTAAATGATCGTGATGTCCCCAATTCAACTATATTGAATGTCTTTGTTTCATCAATGTTATCATGTATCCACTTCATTGTTTCGCCGAATGTATTAGTTCGTTGTGCTAGGTATTCTAGGTATTTCATCGTGTATACTTTTATTTAACATATATTTGTTTTTGAAGGTATTTAACGTATCAATATTATCATTGAGGTATTTATATGAACCCATGTTACTCCCAAACACATTGTTCTGGTGTAGAGCATCACTCGTAAATCCATATTGTTGCGGATTGATATATCTACGACCTTGTTGTATCGCATGCTTATTAGGATAAATATTTGATATAATAAAATCATCACCTAGGAAACTTGCTTGTAAATACTTTGACACTTCATCATCTTGTTTGAAATTAAAATGCTTGTAAAACATTACATACCATAATATGAAGTCATCTAACTGATCTATATCAAAACATATACCACCATACCCTTCACATACATCACACTTACCTTCTACTATCTTATATTGTTCGTTTTCAAAATTAAATCCAGAACCAGTAGTAATATTACCTTTAGTCTTATTATTTACTAAATCATAAAAGAGGTCTGGGTGGTAGGTCGTATCATCATCAATTATGATAATTTTATCATACTTGTTGGGTTGTAACTTGGAAACTATTTTGAATGCTCCAATTAATTTACAGATTGGTCCAAAATCATTTATAATGTTAAAAATTATCCTTTTGTTAGATTTTGAGAGTTTGATTAACTCCTTTGATATCTTGTATTTACCGAATCGCTTATATTCCACACATACATTGATAATAAAATACTTATAACGTAAATGCGTAGTGTTTTTAATTATGTGAACTAGTTTATCCACTCTTGGTGGTATCGTAGAACATGATAGAATAAATCCCATTTAAAAGAACATATTATTTTATTTTTAAATTAAAAGCAAGCATCATATGGGTTCAGTAATCTTCCATTAGGATGTCTTGCTCTATAACCTGCTTGCGGTTTTAATTTATGTATTACCTCTTGTTTCTCCCGTTCAAGTGCCTCTACCTTACGTTTCTCTTCCTTGCGTTGTTTACGCAGTATTTCATATTGTGCGATAGCATTGAATGTTGCTTGCTCCATATCTTCCTTTGTATATCCACCTTTCTGCTGAGGTTTAACTTCTACCTTCATAGGTGGTTCCGCTTCTTCTTCTTCAACTTCCTTTTTCAATCGCTGAAAGTCTTTCTCTTTCTTCTTCTTCAGTAACTCCTTTTCTTCCTTTTCCCGTGCCTTTTGCTCTTCACGTTTCTTCTTCGCCCTTTCACGACCTTCTGCTGCCTTTTCCCGAGCAAGTGCTAATTTACGCTTATGGTCCTCTGTCATTGGTTTCCTAGGTTGTCCATTCTTCTTCAATTTAGGTTGTCTCTTTGGTCTCGCTGCCTTAATAAGTTCTTTTTGTATTTTATTTTCCTTTTCCATTGTAGTTCCTTGCTCCGCCATTTCAAGATCAATATCCTGCTTTACATCATCTGGTAATACAGCAAGATTAGGCATGTCAAACACATCTTCAGTTACTATTTCTTGTTTTGATATATCAGGCACTTTTAACCTATTTGGTTCATCTTCTAGTATCTGTTCTTCAATATCATCAGGTAATAGTTCTTCTTGTGTAGGTTCTGGTTCATCTTCTTCAAAATTAAATTGGATTAATGTAGGATTTGTTGGCATCTTTATATTAATCCACAAAAAAAGATCTAATAAAACTTTATTTTTACATTAAAAAGAGTATTATTTATTTACATTAATTCCTTTGGTTTTTTACGAAAGTATAATACTACTATTGATTGTCCAGTAAGGATCTTCGCATATTGTTCATTTACATAGTTAAACGATATATCATATTCATTTACTTGTAATGGTCCTGCGTTATCAAGATCAATGTATATCAGGTTATTGGGTTCAAAATGAAGGCGACCAGTAGATAAGGCATTATCAAATCTTGGAAGATGACATATGATATTGGATCTATTACCTTTATGAGCATTCATTACTTTTGAACCGAAGTTATTTAGTTTTACGAACATCGCCTGTGTAGTTGATAGATCTGGGATCACTGTTGATTGAAAGATCTGTTCACTTTCATTATCTGTTTCAGGAGTATCAATAATACCCTTTTCAAATCCAAGAGACCGCAGAGCATTTGCCCCTTTTGTAGGAGCATACGATCCAGTTACATCTTCCTGTAATATTAATACATTGCTGTAATCAACTCCACCACTACCATTTGTAGTTCTTATCACATAATCATCATCTCCATTTCCTAAATTCCATGGTCGCTGTTCTAGTTCCATACATTGCTGAAGAGCAGATCCACCGATAAGTTCCATGGTTTCGTACCATCCTCCTTTGAATTTCTTAGTAGGATCATATCCAGTTATTTCAAGACCACTGAAATGTTCTACGTGTAGTGTTGATGTTGATGAGTTACCATTCTTACCAACGCCCAATACTGGGTGGAGACACCAACATGCTTGATTGATAGGTTTGAAGTAGTCTAATGGATGATCAAGAGCATTATAATCGCAGATCTTTCTAAATTCACTAGATCCATTATGATACATAAATGCTGTCATATTTTCACCAGAACATCTCAATTCAACCTTTGTATATTGATCGGCATCCGTTCCACTTGATAAATTAAATCGTCCAGCAGCATCTGTAAAATCACTATTATCACTATCAAAGTATTCAACTTCAACTTCTACAAGACAATTGTGTATAGTAGACCATCTTTGATTAGTTACAACTAATTCATTTTGACTATTTCGTGATACAGCAAAATCACAGAAACCGAGTGTTTGTTCTGTATAACATGGAGTTCCATCGTCCTGTCCCCAATCCCAGTAATTAGGACCTATAAATCCACCACCAGTCATTTCACTTTCACCATTTGAAAATCTTGATAATCCAACACTCCACGGAACTCCAGAGGCATTAGCATTACCAGTCCCTGATATATTCACACGCAATTTAGAATGATGAGCAAGTGACATCGGTTTGTCCTTGAATATTACTGCGGTTGGTTCTTGCGCACCTGCTACTCTTGTCATAGTAGAAGAATTAAATGTAAATTGACTGGCATTCGTATAGTCTACATTAGTAAATTGCTGTCCACCCGTTAATTCAACTCCTGTGCTTACATTATCTTGATCAAATGTTAATTTAAATCCTTTGAACTTCTTATCTCCATCTAAAAATGTATCACACTTGAATTGACCTTTTTGATTAGGATGAAATGTATTTAATCTTACTCTTTCTTGAACTAAACTTGCGAAATCACTTTTAGTTAATTCTTTTACTTCAGTATCTCCATCTTCAATCATATCAACTCTTACAGGAGCAGAAGTAACATCTTCATTTTCGGGTTGGTCTATATCCCCGAAGTATGTATAAAATCTACTATTATCTTTACCAAGAGTTAAACGACCATCTACATTGACTTTTACTGATTGTAAGGCAACTTGACTATTTGCTGGAATAGTCATTGTAGATGATAGTTCATTCCTAAATGCGAAAGCATCGTTCACAGATTGTGTATTTCCTTGGGCAGCGCCATCGCTATCCTGATTACTACATATAACAAGACTCATTTATACGAATAAAATATTTTTTTAAGAACACAATTATTTTAAAAGTAAAAATAAATGCCACATAACTCTTATAAGTATAATTCAAAGGGTAAGAAAAAAAGAGGTAGAACAAAGACTAAACCACAATTAGATTCAAAGACTCCCAGTTATTGCCAGAAGTGTCAACATGATGTATCAAAGGCAAATGAACGTCCAAGAATAGAACCACAGAAGATATTTGAGATGGGTGTAAAAAAATGAACAAAAGTATGGATTTAGAGACCAATGTGTAAATTCTTATAGTGGATATGTAATCACTTTAAAGGTAATATGTATAATTTAAAAGGTGATATTTCAAAAAGATAGGTAATTACACCAAAACACAGGTTTAGAGAGATATGTTAAAAAGTTTTATATATGAAATCAAAAATAGAGAAAATAGATATTTACTTGTTCTTATAGGGGAGAGGTTTAGTGAAAACGTCAAAATGCGTGTTTCTGTGTTTTCCCCTTTCATTTCAACATATTTACTTTAAAGTCGTTACACTCGCCTTTTAAAAAAAATATATTGCCTTCTGGGTTTTACACATAATCAAAAATACACATATTTGTGTTTTAAAATACTTAAAAAGATTATTAATATATATATCATGAAGAAACCTATTACTTATACTTTTGATGTGGATGCCGCTGCGATAACATTGTTGGAATATTACCGAGAGGGTGAGTTTGCGTATGTAGATGGGGAGAAGAAGACTGATAAGCAACGTAACTTAAAACGAGAGTTTAAGACATGTTTGGATAATATGGCGGAACACAATGAACTATTTAGAAAGTCATTCTGTGAAGCAATAAATGAACTATTTAATTTGTGTGATACAACAAGAATAAATAGACTAAAAGAAGAAAATAAAACTATACGGAATAAACTAAATAAATTACAAGAAGAAAAGGATAATCGTAAGGCATGTTATCTTGCTCAAGAACAAGATGATTGGAGACATGTTTTCTTTACAAAGATGCGAGGCGATGATGCTGATACTATTAATACGTTACGCAAGTCTATTAAGGCATGTCGCGAAGAGATACAACAATTAAAAGACTATAAACACTTGTATGAAACTGCTCCCAAAAAAGAAGAACTTAATTCTTTAAGACAAATCAACCAACAACTTACTGGTGATTTGTATAATTTAAAACGAGAACTAAATAAGAAGAGTAAACCCAAAGATACTGAACTTCAAAAGAAGATTGAAGCAAAGCGTAAGAAAATGGAGCAAGATAAAAAAGAGTTAGAGGTAATGATGTCTAAAAGTAATAGTGAAGATAATATTAGTGAATCCTTTATGAGTGACTCTGAATCTGAGCAAGATTAGATCTTAATTCAGTAAACATCTTTTCATAGAAGTCTTTTGCTTCAAATGTTTGATTTAGCATATCTTGGGTTTTATCAAGTTGCGCCTTGACTTCATCGCATAGTGATTCCCATTTTTGTGCTTTTGCCTTCAACTGCCCATAATGATAATGTGAATGACTCAATTCTGCCAATAACTCATCCTTTTCATTTTGAAACACTTGTTGTTGTTCCTTAATATGTTCTTTTAACTTTTTATTTTCTTCCCGATAACATATACCTATTTGTGTAATGTCATCCCCTACGTCATTTTCCTTTTTCAATTGTTCTTTTAACTTTTTATTTTCCAAAGTAATGTGATGTATATGATCAATAAATGTATTCATTCCATTAATCAATTCATTTCCTTTAAGTGCTTCTGAGACATTGATATCTGTTTTCATTTCCATATTTATTCTATTTATTAATCTATTTGTATGCTTAAATAGTTTTCCAAGGATTTTGTGTGAACTTACCTATCCAATCTTCTTGCTTACTAATAAGGGATATGTGTTCTTTTTCATAGCAGTAGGATAATTTTGGTATATGTATTTTGAAATGTTGTGTATCCTTTCTACGAATAAATTTTGATAAGGCATAATCAATTTGGACTGGATTACGTGTGCTAAAATTATCATATACATTTTTTAAGATATCCCTTTTGAAGTATACACCTTGTGTTCCTACAATATGAACATTATTAATACCTCTGTAACCAAACCATACTATATCATTTTGTCTAAATGGTAAATCATCTAATGACTTACCTAATCTAACATCATCTTCAAATATGATACAATCATCTCCAGATTGTATACATTTAGGTAATACGAACTCTACCCAGTTATGTATGATAACTGATGAAAGGGTATACTTATCATTATCAATCTTATGACCTACAATGATTTCAGCATCTATATCCCAATCATATGATAATATATACTTGGTTTGTAACGCAAAATCCAAATTATCTTCGTATGTCAAAATAAAATATTTCATTGGTGTGTTTAATTAAATAAATAAAAATATTATCCTAAATAAATGAACATATACGTTATTAATGCTTATCCTGAACGAGCAGACAAGTATGACAATCGTTATATTATGTTTGATGCTATTTGGTGGGAGAGTCTATCGGAGGAAGATACTGAACGTCTTAATTTCAGGCACAATTGTAAGATGCCCCTGCGAAAGAAGATTACAGCATGTTGCTTATCCCATCTTGGTATGATACAAAAAATAATAGATGAAGACTTACGTAATGTTATGGTGTTAGAAGATGATTGTATTATTGAAGATCACAAGCATGCTTTTGAAGAGTCAAGGGTATGTACGGGATTTACTTACTTTGGTGGACAGATTAACTCTCCACTTGTAAAGGACTACAATACATTTCCTAGAACCAAGAAACCTAAAATACAGGCATCACTTGATTTGAATATAATCAATCCAAAGAAGATAGATACAAATGAGTATAGAATAACTCACGCATGTGCTTATTATATACCAAATAAAGAAGTCGCGCAAGAAATACTTGACGCTATTAATACGCATTACAAAGATAAGAAATATAGGGCAATAGATGTAATGTTCTGGGAACTACAAAAAAAAGGTATCATTACTGACTTTGTCTATCCTGCTGCTGCTACACTACATATTCAAGATGCTAAAAAGGGATTTACCTATTCTACCTATAAACTAGATGATAACCAACTACACTATTAGCAAGCACCCCCCTTCGCACACACCTCCATGACATCTTCAACTTCATCTTCATACTCTATCAAAGGTTGCCACTTCACTTTGCGCAAGAGTTCCCTGCCATCATCATCCGTTTCCTCAAAGAATTCAATCCAACCACCATTAAAGTGGTCCTCTATGACCTCTTTCACTACCTCCATCTGCGACTCCAACTCCTTGATCTTGATGCGCTGCTCCTTGATCTTCTTGGTCAACCGATTTACAGAAGTCATCGCCGCCTTCTGTAGTCCCTTGACCTTTGCCTCGTTTTGGCGCCTCTCCCACTCTGACATGACTGCTTGCCTACACACCTCCTCGTGGTCCAACTGCTCCAAGACCGCCATGTGCTGTTCGCAGAAAGTGTGGAAGTCCATGTGCGATGTGTTCATACTCGTAATATACTCTTGTAATGCTCTTGTTTGATTTAATACTTTCTTTCAAAACCAACTTTCAAATTTTAGGAAAAGACTACTTGAAACCAAACCTTTTCTTGTAAGATGCTATATTTTCCCTTCTGCTCGTGCTATTGCCCCATAGTATATACCACGATAAGTAACCTGCTCTTGTGGGATCACCTGTTTGAAGGTCCTTTTTGTGACGCGACCTATACCTTGACCTTTGTTCCTTGTTCTTTGTAATAGTGTAGTCATCCATGTTTTTTGCGCCGAACGATATCGTTTTAGTCCTACCGCCTTTTGTGTTACTAAAGACCGCATCAAGTTTCTTCTTTGGATTACTGCTCGCTTTGATGATAACCTTGTCATACTTCTTTACCATTATTTATTCTTTGTAACATTTAAATCATTTACTCCAAATTTGAAAGATGATTTGTAAGAAAAGGTAATAACACAATATATCGCGGTTAGCGAATATGACTACTCACTCATGTCACGTATGTATGGAGATTATTGATGAATCAAAATTGGTGTGTTGTCCCAACGGACATCATTGTTGTCAAAAACACCATCTTGAAAGGATCAGGGCGATTTATCAAGAAGGTAGGGAGGCGTTCGGTTCTGGTAGTGGACAGACCTGTTTTATGTGTAGGGGAGAAATACCAGACTCATCATTCAGTAAAGGGTATTTCAAAAATCTTATGTTGATCCAAGCGGTAGAATTCTCCACACTTCTGACTGGTAAAGATATGGCGCATGTAAATAACAGGGACGAATTAAATGGATTTCTTGAAAATTTTAAAGTCATGGCGACCGCGTGTGGGTGTCAGTCTACATCTTAGGTTGATTACCCTGTTGTTGTTGTAATAGTTCTTGTAATACGTTAAATGTAACTTGTTTTTGTTTTACGACCTTAAATAGAATAGTATTTTGTTCATTAGTATTTGCTAGTGAACCATCTGGGTCATTAATGCTACAAGTGATAGATGCGAGTCTCAATGGTTTGGTAATGGTAAATACTAATGAACTATCTTGTTGAAAGTAGAAGTCCCCATCTCCATTGACCTTATCAATAACGGCAATAATAGGCATAATTGTATTATTTTTTTTACCTCCAATAAATGGGTTATCATTCATTATATTAGTCCTCACAGTGTAGTAACCTCTTATCATACGAGTTGGTAAGTTATCTGCGATTATCTTTATACTTTCTGTTTCTTGAACTATTTCGGGTAGATATGCGACAGAATTAGTTGATGTCTCAGGTGACGAATCTTTATCAATTGTTTTGAGTGTTCCTGGTCTTGGGATCATAGTGTTATAGTAAGGCGCACCGAAGAAGTTTTGTATCTGTATTTTTGTATCTCCTTCATCTACCTCTGAATTGGTGGTAATGACTGAAAGAAAATTAGCATTACCTTTTTCCACCCTTTCTAATCTTGTGTTACTGGAATTATGGAATTGTCTGTAACTAAATCCAAGTCTTGACCAGAATGAACCTTCCCATTCATCTTCAGTTAAATTGAAGTCTTCTATGAATATACCACAAGGCGCATCATATATCTGCCACGGAGTAAGATTTGTATTGAAAGCATTTACTTCATATGAGTTCGCTTCAATATGACTAGCATTTTTGTATAGGTTCCGATGACCTTGATAGGGCATTCTAACAGGAGTCCAATCTTGAAATTGTTCTGTTGGATTAACCTTGTAGACTACACTACCTGCTTTATCAGAAGCGTCTATTCCAGATCTTCCTATATTCCAAGGGACATTTGATCTAGCATCATTACCTCTATTGAGGGATGTATGTAAGTCACTAAATGAAAAATGTGTTCCGTCCCAATTTAGTTTAGGGGCATCTGCTCCCATATATAATTGAGATAAATGTGGGAAAGTTACATTATATTGTCCGCTGTTGCTTCCTCTATCAATCATTTGCTGATCAGCAAATACTTGCGCGCTACTTATAAGACTTGCTGCGCCGTTAAATGAATTAGGTTTTAAAGTATGACCTGAAAAAGGTAATATCCAGCAGTTCCCCATTGAATTGAAATGTAAATCAAAACCTATTTTTCTACCTACTTCTACTTGACCTGGTGAACTATCCCTAGCACCCTCGCGGAGGTATCTTTCAAAGAGTGGATTGAAGTAACCATTTTCTTCAGTTATTTTAACTTTGATGAAATCCTGCGTAATATCCTCACCACTAGCATTTGTTCCAACTACAAGTGTCTCTTTGGCGAAACAACCATATGTAAGTTGATTAAGATTTTCATCTGGATCATCATAGTATTTATCCCTTTGAGAATCATCATAAACAAATGGAACTAATACTGCCCCTAATTGTAGTGGCGCAGTATTAGATCTCCAAGATGGTTGAATGTATCCTCCCCACCCTAATTGTGCTTTTGATGTATCACTGGGATCAAGAGTAGAACTAGCATTATTATATCTATTCATATGGAAGAACCTACAATTAGTAATATTATCACCATCATTGTATGGTGTGCGACTATCTTGTAAGATATCAAATATTTCAGGATATTTCTCTTGCGCTCTTATAAAATCCCTGAACTTATCAATATATTGCTTTTCATATAAGATACTTGTAACCATATAGTCAAGATCCTCAACATTATCAGTGAAGATTTTTCGTTTCAACTCTGCTCCCAATATACCACGATCTTCTGTTCCTGATAGATTAATCAATCTACCAGTTTCATATAGTTCTGGACGAAGACATGCTGTAATGTGGTATTGACTTAACCATTCATAACCTGAACCATTGTTGGGGG
>WLWF01001463.1_pt1 | contig 19273 bp, 21 predicted proteins | sample 6718331 | NCBI WGS metagenome assembly WLWF01 (sample SAMN12718692, study PRJNA515312) | sponge metagenome | isolation source: marine sponge | host: Mycale hentscheli | place: New Zealand: South Island, Marlborough, Capsize Point | collected 2003-05-01
TGAGTTGCAGATTCAATATTCATATTGTTTATAACTGCAAATACTTTTATTTCTTTGTGTAGCTCCTCTGATATCCAAAGTGCTTTTTTATTCTTTTCATCCATAATTACTCTCCATATTTATATTAAAATTTATTTCATAATAAAGCAAAGACTTTATTGTCCAGCTCGTAAAAAACCTTATACTCTTAGTAAGGGCAAAAGGTAAACTCTCCATAAACCTAAATACTCTCATTACCTCACTTGCCCTTTTTAATCGTCAAAGTCTTACTTCTAATCTCATAAGCATCTTTAGCTGGCACTACTTTTTCAGGTTGCGCTTTAAAGTTTCGCATCTTCCAATGCACTATATGCTCACCAATTCTGCCTTCTGAAGCATTACCCATCTGATCCATTATCTGAGCTTGTAGGGCATCTGCTGTTGACTGTAGCTTCTTTATCATGTCTTTAGTTGTAAGTAACTGATTAATATAAGTATCAGTACCTTCAGGCAATATCTTCACTTCATTAGGTATAGCTTCAGGATGTTTAACATAAGCATCTCTTGTTATTTGTGGTGTAAAGTAATCTTCTTCTTTAATCCTTCTATCAAAATCAATTACCTTTTCTGCTAACTGCTCCTCAAACTCATAATCCTTTTGATATATGTAACAACGAAGGTCTGTGCTTTGATATAAAATTATAAGTATGCCAGCTTCAGCCTGGATCGTAGACATGGCCGCTTTTAATTGCATAACACCTAACCAGTTAGGCGGTTCATCTGTAGGAAATTGGCTAGAACATTTAACCTCTATTGGCATCTTGCCATTTAATAAAACCTGAGAAGAACCAATAGTATAAATACCATTTTCTATATCAGGTTTAATTAAAAGATTATCTGCATAACCTATACCATCCAATGATCCTTCTAATGGTAAGAATGGATGCACCACCTTTTCAGTAACCTCAACCTCAACATCGCTAAGTCCTAATCTTTTAGCTACTTCTATTATTAAAGGGTTTTCTAAAACATCTCCTGTGCGCTGTCTAAGCGTTTGTGCTGACCTTACATTTTCCCCATGTTTTGCCCTTATGCATTGATCTAACACCTCTTGCTTAGTCTTAAAATGCCCTTCATCAAATAAATATGGTACTAATGAATGTGTAGCCATATCATCGTTAGTTATCTTACCTATTACTTTGCTCATGCTTAACCCCTCTGATCCATAAGATATTGAATCTCTATTAAAGATTCTCTAACCTCGTATTCTTTATCAGGATTGGCTACCTGAACTTTGATACCGCTATTAAGAAAGTCTTTGTAGTATCCTCTTATCATTCTTTTAGGCAATCTAAGCTGACCACCACCTACTAGGTTTAATGTTATTTCATTCATTATCAAACTCCTTAATTTAATGTATTTGTAATTAATATATAGAAGTATATATATTAATGCAAATAAATTTATAAATTAATCTAACAGGCTATTGAGTACAGGGATTGAGGATAGTTGGTTTAGTGCTTCCTGGAAGGAAGTTATCTCCATATCTTTTTTGATATGTTTTTTTGAGTAGATGTAATATTGTTGGCTGGCGGTATTTGCTTTGAAGTAAATTCGTTTGCTGGGAAGGAATACAAAAGCATACAGCTCACAATGATAATTGGCATGAGTCTTTGATACCCTTCTATGTGATTCAATAGGAAAAGTAAATTTGCCCTCTTTACTTGGGTTTCTTGATTTGACCTGGACTTTATATAAAGCACTTCCTAACTCCACTATTAAATCTGCTGGATGTGAGTCGCAAGTAGGATAACAAAAGTCTGCATGTTCTAGCAGAAATGCTTGAACAATAGTTTCGCCTAGTATTCCTAGTCGCTTCGCTTGGTTTTGTTGCTCATTGCTTTTTGATGGCATAAAGCTAACTGCCTTGAGTTATATAAAGCTCTGTTTGGCGTATCTGTTTTATAATATTTAGAATCTAAAATTTCTTCTGAGGATTCTAACCAACATCCCATCTCCATTAAGGCTCTTGTTCTTCTAAAGTTCATCCAGCCTGTTATACCCATTTGAAAGCAACAGTCTATGCAGACCATTCTTGCTTGTTCAGGGAAGGTTCTCCAAACTCCCCAACTCTTATCTAACTCTCCAATAACTCTTTTAATATCATTATCTAATAAAAACATAGCTTCTTCTTCAGATATTCCATTAGCATCAAGATTCCTGCCTACACCTATTGATAGCTTATCTGCTGAACATTTATAAGGATTACAAACCAAGCCTTCATGCCTAATTAACATTTCTTTTATTTGATCTTCCATTATTCCTTTAAACTGTTCCTTGCAACATGATTTATTTTTTCTAAAGATCGCATACCGCCTAATCCAAGTAATGATAGTGTTAATGTTAATAGTCCTTCTGTTTGTATTTCAGGTAATGGTACATCTGATCCGCTAATGACAATAAACCAATTTAATAATGGTGCTAAAAAGAAGCTCCAAAATAGGCCTAAACAAGCCACCCACATAATAGCTGGTCTTGCTCCAGATACAAAAATTGATGCATGTTTAGCTTGCTCACGATTAACCTCTATCTGAGCCATATTTGCTTTATGTAACTCTTGGTTAAGTTCGTGTTGTAGTTTTACCTTTAAATCTTTATCCGCAACCAGTTTGTCTAAAATCTGACTAACAGGTTCAATAAGTTTATCTAGCATTTAGATTGATGTTTTTATTATCAAGGTGATAAGAGAACCAACGATTGTTGTAAGGCCGCCAAGAAGCCATATTTTCATGCTATCAACTGATTCTTGTAAGTTATCAGTTTTTTTCCACATAGTTTTCCAGCGTTCAGCACATTGCATTTCATGTATTTGCAACTGATTATGTACTGATTCAGCAGTCTTACGCGCAGCCATTAGGATTTGCTCCTAATTAACTTTTTTACCTTTTGGTGCATCTTCATCTTTAGTTTCTTCCTGAAGCTCATTTAACTTTGCAACTAACACTCTAATAGTGTGTTGTGCATTAGCCAACTCTTGTTGTGCTGTGTTATATAAGGCTTCATAGTTTAATTGTTCATCCATTCTCTTTATCTCCATAAAAATATATTAAAAAATAATTATAAATTAAAAAAATTATTAATGTAATAATTATTTCCAAATAGCTGTAGCTATAGTTTGCACTAAAGCATCTTCTTTAGAAACGTCATCGCCTTTATTAAAATTCATTACCTTAGTTGCTGTAACTGGTAATTGATCGTCTTTTGGATCATCAAATACATCGTTATATACAACCATCATTGTAGGGTAAGTCTTTTCAGGTTCATCACTTCCAGGGTTAGGCATTACTGGTGTTGCTGGATATGTTTCAATCCTTTGTACTGTTCTTGTTAATGTTATTGCCATTTTTATATCTCCTATTGATATGTTTTTAATTTTGCCTTTATTTGTTTTTCTATATCTTCCCAAATACTAGGCAAATAGGCACTTGGATTAGACTCTTTTGCATCATGTAATTTCTGCAAAAACTCTTCAACTTCTTGTTTAGTGTAACTCATAATTTATCTATTTTTAAATTTATAGCTTCTGTAGCTGTAGAGCTTGGCGGTACTGAACCGCTTGCTGCTGTATAAGTAACTGTATTTGATCCAGTTATAAAATTAGGCGTTGAGCCTGAAGGGGTGCTACCTGTAAAAGTAAGTGTTGTTATTGGCGTGCCACTAGCATAACTAAAAGTACCTGCTGGTACATCAAGTTTAGTGTTATCACTAGAATTTACACTAGCACCACTAGGAGCAACTATGTTAGATATAGTGCCACCGCGTATTGTATAAGTTGTTAAATATGGGAAAGAACCACTAGTAACAACATCAACAGTAGCATTAAATAGCACTTTTATATTTGAGCTATTATCGGTAATAGTAAATTTAGCGCTATCACCATTGCCTAATTGTGTTCCACCGCTTAAAACTGGATTTGGACTTGCTGCGGTATAGCCACTACCATAAACTCTTATTACTGAAGTGCCTGAAGTTGATGTGCCTGTAGTATTTATATTTATTAAAGTAGTGCCTGCTGATTTACCATAAAAATCAGAAATAGAAATAGTGCCTGTACCTACTTTATCTGCAAGACCGCGCATATCAGTTGAGCCTAATGATCTTGTAGATGTTACTGATATACCTAGTTCTTCATATATTGATCTTTTCGGAGTTTGCCCTGCTCCTGCTGTTACACCAAATGATATAGCTCCTGAAGTTACTAGTGCCATTATGTAACCTTCTCTATCATTGCTTTTAGCTCATCTATTTGTGCTTGTTGATCTTTAACAGTTTCAATTAGATAACCTACTAAGTTTCCATAAGCTACAGACTTAGTTCCCATTTCATCATCTGCTGTCATAACTAACTCAGGTGCAATCTTTTCTACTTCTTGAGCTATAACACCACTACTAGGTCTACCATCTCTTGTAAAACTTACACCGCGCATCTGTAATGCTTTTTTACCATCTAGGGTTTGTATATTGTCTTTTAATCTTTCATCTGAGTAGGCTTGGACATCTCCTGTAAATATGCCATTACCTACACTACTAATTGACATCATGGTATTACCATCTGTTTTATTTTCAAACTGTAGTAATCCTGTTGCAAGATTATTAATTCTAAATCTTTTACCGCTAGTGTGGTTCATGTCTATTTCACAATTACTGTTAGCTGTTCCTATTGATAATCCATCTGCTGAAAAAGTTGATCCATTGTTAATTGCAACTCTGTTAGTGCCAGTTTTTATTTGTGTTGCATCTATATTCCCTATATTAGTTAAGTTTCTTGAAGCATCTATTACTGTAGTGCCTGAAATTTGAATAATTCCATCAACATTTAAATTGTCTGAAATTAATAATGGCGCACCACCTACATCATTTTGTATACCACCCCTAAATCTAGCGACATGTTGAAAATATGAACCTGCTGTAGAAACTACATATAAATAACTAGCTTGTATTAAAACATCTCCTGTATTTTGAACAGCAAGCGCATTAGCACCATCACTACCTCTTTTAACAAGAAATGCACTACCACTAGAGCCACTACCAGTTAATAATGAGTTACCTGTACTTGTAATAGCACCTGAGTTAATAGTTCCTGCAAAGGTAGCGTTACCAGAGCTAGTTACCTGAAATGAATTTGTAGTAAATGGAGCAGTTAAACTACCTGCTACTGTTGGTAAACTTTCAGTTTTTCCATAAGCAAATATCTCGTCTGAAATTAATATAGCTCCATGATTATTTGCTGCATTACCTGAAGCTTTTACAATTAAATGGTCTTTAACTGTAGTGTTAAATCCATTTTTTAGAACACTTTGTACTGCGTTTCCACTCCACGCACTAATATTAATTCGTAAAAGATCACTAGAGCTATCAACTTGAAAATAATTAGCAGACCTAACAATTCCTGTAGCTGTAATAGCTCCTGAACCTATAGTACCTATATTAGTTAAGTTTCTTGATGCATCTATTACTGTTGTGCCATTCATTTGCAGACTTCTACTAGCACCAAGATTTACAACTGAAGTAGAAAATCTTGCACTAGCGTTTTGTGAGTGAACACTACCATTTCCTATCTCTACTACACCACCACCATTAGTTATATAAAATGTTGCTCTATTACCTATAGCGCCATATCCACTATATACAGCATCATTTGTAGCAGGCTGATTGTTGTTTATCCATATACCAGTTGCAGAAATTCCATGATCTGCTGTTATATAGTCTGAATTAATAGTTCCTGCAAAAGTTGCAGTACCTGCATTATTTATAGTTAATTTAGTACCATTGTTAGTGCCTAAAAATAAACTTCCATTTGCTTCTTTGTTATACAAATACAGGTCATTACCAAATTTTTGAAGATAAGCTGCATTAGTAGTTCCACCGCCTGATTCTTGTAAAAATACAGTTGGATGTGTTTGAGTAATAGTAACCTGACCACTAGAAATAGAACCTATATTAGTTAAGTTTCTTGATTGATCTAAGATTGTAGTTGTACCAACCTTAAATTCTCCAATATTCGTCATTTGGAATCTTACAGGCGAGTTATTATTGGATGAAGTGTGGAACCTTAAATCTGTATTATTAGCATAAGCACCGCCACTTTCTATTCTTGCATGGTTTACATATTGACCTGCTGTAGTATCGCCAAAAGTAATTTGACCATAAACCATATCAACACCATTATTAGAATGTGTTTTTACTAAGTGAATATCATGTCCACCACTTAAGGTTATATCACCACTACTTGTTATAGAACCACCAAAATAATTAGGTACGTCTGTATCTATATAAACACCCCATGCAGTAGTTGGTAGTGTCCCTTGATAATTACCGCGAAATAAATAACCAGTACCAATAGTTCCATTATTTCTATCTATAATAGACCTTACGCCATGAGCAGTAGTTAGTGTTGTGTTAGAGTCAATTTGAACCTCACCATACGAACCAGTAGCAGTAGTAACCGCACCTGTATTAGTGCTTGCTATAAGAGCATGACTAAAACTTCCATACATAGCTGTAGTATTGCCACCATTTTGCTTTTGTGCATAACCATAAGCCCCATACACATTGACTGTTGTAGCTTCACCACTTGCTCTACCTATTGCGTTAATACCATAAACGCTTGAAATTTGCCCTGAGTCATGATCTGCTATACCAAGAAAATTACCTGCTCTGATTAAGTCTGAATCACCTGTAGCTTTTGAACTTGCGTTAATGCCATAAAGCCTATGTTCATTTGAGGTATCACCACCAGTCGCACTAGAATCTTGATCTATCAATAAAGCACTATGCACTCTATCTGCTGTTGCTGTATCTGAGCCTGATACATTGTGATCTATAGTAAAGCCATTAAATGCTTGGTCTACAACTGTATCAGTTGCTACAAATTTGAACCCAACTCCACTTCCTGTAGCTGTATTGGTTGTGGTTGCTCCTAACCCATTAATATTTTGTAGCTGTCTTGATGAGTCTAAGACTGTAGTGCCACCCATTTTTAAAGTAGAACCTAACCATAAATCTTGCCAGTATTTGTCTGTCCTTCCTAAATCAAAAGCATTATTTGAAGCAGGAGAAAAACCCCCACCATCCAACAACAACTGATTAGCACTTGGACTTAAATTTAAGTCACCCTGACCGCTTCTTACAAACCTTAAATGGTTATTATATGCAGAGTTTGTAATTGTTATCTTACCGCTAGTATCAAGTGTTCCTGCAAAGGTAGCGTTTTGTGAAGTGTCTAAAGTAAGAGCTGCTGTATGGTTACTTCTAAGTATAAGATTATGATTGCTTTTACTTCCTATGTAAGTACCTGTTGAATCTGCATACAATCTACCATAAGCAGAGGTTACATCTCCAAAGTCTATCATTCCGCTAGAACCTGCATCTACTGTTAAAGTTCCGCTTGTTGTTATAGCTCCTGAATTAATAGTTCCTGTAGTTGTAAAAACAGGTGAAGCAGTAGTCATATCAAATACAAAAGGCGTTGAAGTGTCATTATTCATAAATTGAATCTGACCATCATTATCTAGTCTTTTCATTACAAAATTATTACTACTATGGAACATAGACATAGTGTTTGTACCATCAGTAGAAACAGTTAAAAACTGCTGACTAGTAATATTTCCTGTGCCTGTAGTTGCAATAGTTCCTGCTGAAAAATTATCTGTATTGAAAAAATTAGAATCAAATCTATTAGCTGTAATAGTTGCTGCTGTTATAGAAGCAGTTGGAATTGTAACTGTCCCTGATGTTGCACCATTAGTAATGCTAGATGGTATAGTTATAGCACCACCATTTGTACTTAATATTTCTATATGGACTATTGCATCTTTATAACTTGCAGTTTGTTTTATTTGAAGCTCATAAACACCTGTCGCTGTTTTTACAATTCTAAGATTATGATTTGTTGGATTTTTTCCTGAAATAGTTGCATTATTTTGATCGTCTTGCACGCCTGCACTTCTGTAAAAAACACAAACATATTCTGTTTTGTTAACTGCTACAGTATTACCAAAATTACCACCTTGAGATTCAATAACAACTCTTGCAGCTAATGCTTTATAAAGACCTGTTCCAATTGTTACATCTGCTACTTTTTTAAAGTTAGTATCTGTACCTTGTCCTGTTAAGAAATAAATGAACTTTTTGCCTTCTATAGTATCTGATCTGAAACCGCCTGAATAAATACTTAGCGAATCAACTGTTGCATTACCACTACTAGTTATAGCACCTGTTACAGCTAAAGTTGAACCATCAAAAGTTAAATTGCCTTCTCCATTAATACCTGCTGTACCAGTTGAGGTTACTATTCTATTATTAGCACCATTAGTATAAGTGGTCACAACACCGCTTGAATCTTGCCATGAGGGTGCATGTGAATTTCCATTAGAAGTTAATACTTGACCTGAAGAACCATAGTTAGCACCGCTTAGTCCTATTCTTCCTATGCTATCAATTCTTAATCTTTCAGCACCAGATGCATTTCTAAAAAAGTGTGTGCCTGCATCGTATATAGCATCATAAGTTCCAGTATTAAATAAACTAATACTAGATTGACCACTATCTAATTTAAGTGAGTTAGTAGATGTTAGAACATTTGTAAATACAGTTACGCTTCCTGTAGAAACAATAGTTGATGAGTTAATGGTTCTTGTTGTATTAATACTACCTGTAGTATCAAACATTTGCGCGCCTTGAATATTGATACTACCATCTGAATTGAGTTGTAAAACATTATCATAGGATGTAAAACTAGCACCACCACCTGTGGAGACATCGAACCTTAAATTACCGCCATCTAAAGGGATTCTCCAATATTGCCCATTTCCTGTATGACCTGACTCTACAAATTTAAGAGGTACTGCTGTTGTAGTTATTGTTATAGAACCTGAATTAATAGTTCCAACACTTATATTAGGTGTACCTGATAAACCTATTGCAGTTATACCTAAAGCATTTATTTCAGCTTGGGTTTGATCTGTAGTAGCACCTGCTTCTATGCCATCTAGCTTAGTTCCATCTGTAGCAATATCTCTACCATCAACTGTTCCTGATACTACTATATTGCCTGTTACGTCTATGCCTGTACTTAAAATATCTAATATTTTTCCAGCACCACTATTAGGCGTAAATTCTAGGCTGTTAGCAGATTGGTTGTGTTTTATAATGCTTGTAGAAGCACCATCACCTGACTCCATATGTAATTCAGTACCACCTGCACCCTTTAGATGTAATGATGCTGTTGAAGAAGGACTAGTCGTTCCAATACCAAGCGATTCAGCACTTGAATCCCAAAAGAACTTAGCTGTTGTGCCTGTATCTTCGTAGAAGGAGATGTCTCCGCCTCCATCAACTTTAAATCTATTAACTGGTGTTGTTGTTCCAGTAAGCATGTAAATACTGCGAGCAGCACTACTTCTTGCTTGAATAATTAAATCAGTTGAAGCGTAATCTGGATGACTGCCTGAAGCTGTGTAAATAGTTGCTGCACTAGAGTTTGTAGGCGTTGCTGTAACTCCGCTTTCTAAAAAACCATTAAAAGATGTTGCAGTAGCTGTACCATCAACAGTCAAACCATCCATTGTGGCTGTACCTGTTACGTCTAGTGCATGAGAAAAGTTAAAGGTATCGTTAGCTGTATTCCAAGTTAAGGTAGCATCGTTACCTGCACTTACAGCATCTTGAATAGTAATACCTGCACCATTTGCAGTAGCAGAAGAATCGCCTGTTGAATAGTTAATAGTTATGTTTTTATCTTTAACATCAAGGTTAGTTGTATCAACTGTAACTGTTGTACCTTGAACTGTAAGATCACCGCCAATAATTACATTATTACTAAAGGTATGATTGCCAGTAATAGTTGAATCTAGGTTTAAAGTAACTGTACCTGTAGAACCACCGCCATTAAGATTAGTGCCTGCAACTATTGATGTTATAAATGAGTTACCAGTTCCAACTGCATTGCCATTCCAATATAAAGCACCGCCTACATTATATAAAAGATTGCTTGTTGAATAAGTTGGTGTGGTTTGTGAATTAAGCTCTAAATTTCTTGTAGTAACCTGACCACCTGCATTAATAACAGTTGGAATCCAACCAATTCTTGATGCTGAAGGATAAAAAGTAGCACTAGTTTCAAACATATCTAATGCTAGATCACCATTTGCTTGAACTTGGTCGTAAGTTGTATATTTTAAATGTGTACCAGTAACCTCTAGCTTATTCTTTGCATCATAGCCAAGTGATAAAACCTTATTTGCTCCTGTACCTGCAACACCTAATAAAGTATCTAAAGCATCGCCATCAACTGTAATATGTGAAGCATCTAATGTTCCTGTAATAGTAGCATTGCCATCTATAGTTAAAGCTGTTGCTTCTAAAGCACCTTTAATACTTACACCTGTACCATCAAATTTAAAATGATTACTGCTAGTACCAATATTAAATTTAGGTGTACCGCCATCGTTACCTAACCAAAAACCAGTTGTTGTATCTGTATATCCTGACTTAGCTTGTTTAACAGCCATGCCTGAAGCTGTACCTAAATTAAGTTCGCCAGTATTAATTTTTACTGCACTTAAATCATGTACTTTTGCATTTGTAATAGCATCGTCTTGAACATCGTCTGTAGCAATAGGTTCTTCAGCTATAGTAAATGGATAAACAGGTGTAGATGGCTCACTTTCTGTACCTACGCTATTTATTGCTGTAACTGTAGCGTTATAAGTGCCAATAGGAAGTAAATCTAAATAAATATAATTGCTATTAACAATAGCGTTTATAACTGAATTAGAATCTGAATCTAAAACAATAACTCTATATGAATCAACTGGATAGTTTAAATTTGCAGTCCATGATAGATAAGCTCTTGGGTTGTTAGCACTAGTATCAGTAAGAACTAATCCTGTTGGTACTACTAATTCAAAACCTGTAGGTATGTCTGAGGCTGGTGGTACGCTTTCAACTGGTGGTACTTGCCAAGTATAAATATCAATATACTCTATTGCGCTAATAGCTATTAAGCCATTTGCCTGTAAGTCCATGGTTTCAATTCTAAAATCTTTAGTTGGGTTGGTTAAACCAAGACCAGCATAATCAACTGTAATAATTGATCCTACATTAACTTTATATAATTCAGGTGTTGCCATAAAGTTAATAGAGGTTTGATATCTTGATCTAGCTAATACAGCCTTACCCATATTCCAAGCTACATAAGGTGATACTGCTAATGGTGCTGATACTTTAACCTCTAATTCTTCACCACCATCATCATCTTTATAAGTAGAGGTACTGTTGTTGTGGTAAATAGTAGCGGTATCTTGCTCGTAACCTTGTGCGCCATTGTAAAATTCAACTACTACCTTATTTGCTCTATTATCTTTATTACCATAATCAATAGATATGCCATCTATAATATGATCGTCTGTAACTGTAAATTCTGAAGAACCAGTATCTTCAATTAATAATTCATATTTGCCATCAACATAATTTAAAATACCGCGCATATTGCCAAGTAATTCTTTGGCATTTTCCATGACGTTTTTATTGGTATCTATTAAGCCATTACAATGAAAGCGCTTAGATTTAACTAATGAAGTACCAATTTCATCATCATAATCATCATCAATTTCATCATCTATAATTATTATGTTCTGTTGAGATTGACCATAAAAAACATTTCTTTGAATATCTGATATTGTTTTTTCATTTACAACTAAATTCCCACTACTATCTTTTAAAGATAAGGTGTCTCCTAGTTTATATTTAGACCATTGAGATTCATTAGCAAATGTAATTACATTAGTAGGTGTTGAAGCGCCACTAGCACTCCATGTAGTAGAGGCATAAGAACCATTAAAATCAGGTGTATCAACCAATGTATCAGTTAAGGCTGCTGCTACTCTAAATGATTCTAAATCTAAATCACTAGCTGTTAAACCTTTACCATATTGATCGTTAGTTAAATAATTAAGGAAACAGCAAGCAGCATTATCATTCCAAGCATAAGTAGATGGATCACTTAAATCTTGATTTCCACTACCGCCTGTAACTGTTGAGTCTAATCTAGGATCGTAAACCTTTTGACCTTTTACAACTACAGTTAATTGCGGAACTGATTTAAACATAGCTTTGGTGTCGTACTCATACGATGCTGCAATGAAAGTTATGCCATTTAGTTTATGCGCTGTAGTCCATTGACTTCCTATTGAAGCTCTAAGCATTGGATCAGCAGTTTGTGTGGCTGCTCCATGATGCAGATTAAATACAGCTCTATATCTTTTAGTTGGATCAGTTCCACCATCGCCAGCACTAGCAGTTCCATTGTTAGTTCCAACTTGAGATGCAGTATTAAGACTTCCTGCACCTGAATTAATCTTATCTGAACCTATATACCAACCATCTCTAAATCTATTTGGATCAGTAATAGGGTTGCCATCAAGCTCTATTGTTCTTCCTTCTATTTCTTCACATTCACCAACTGATAAAGCATAGACAATAAATAAATCCTTACTTCTATTAGAAGCAGTATCCATATATACAATTTGTGCGCCAACCCTACGTCTACCATAGATAACAGGTATCTTTCCACCTGCTGCTGTTTTGTTTGCAAGTATGTCTTGACCTTTAGCTAGTAAGTCTCTTGCCTGGAAGTAGCCCTTAATTCCGATAGCTAATGTAGCACCCTGAAAGACCATTATTGCTTTTGCAACCATTGATCTTCCCCACTCTTTAGCAATAGCAGCACCGATACTTTTAAATATTCCAAGCATTAGCTACCCCACCTTACATCTGATTTTGTTTGTGTTGCATACTCAAGACCTTTATCGCCTGAAGAAAAGTTTTGTTGAGATTCGTCTGAATAATGTCTACCCTTAGTTAAGTTCCAATTACTCCAATGATTAGCAACTACAATACTAACTGTAGAATCTGTAGTGCTTTCAGCTATAGAGACTGATCTAATTTTGCCTGTAAAGTAATTAATAGCTCCAACCAAAGCATCGCTAGAATCCATAAAAGCTATATAAACATTAACAACTTTATCTACATAAGCACCAGTATTAATTAATGCTCTTACTTCATCTGTTACATTTGAGAATCTAATATTAATTTCATCTACTTTAAGTTCTCCTGTTTCTTGAGTTGTATCTACCGCTAGATAAGAACCGCCAGCTTGATAATTTTCTGAGTCATAAACTATATCTGTATAAAAGTCTGTAGCTCTAATAACTGTTGATAAATTTAGCTCAACAAGAAAAGCAATTTTATTAGCTTCTGCCGATACTTGAGCTTGTAGAGCATTTGATAAGCTCCTACCCATTATTCTACTACCTCTCGTACTTCAAATGATATGTTATAGAACCCTGTTGCATCTGTTGTATACGATATTTCTCCTGTAGATAAGTAAACTGTAAATTGTGGCTTATTGACTGTTATTGCTTCATTGTCTGCAACAGCAGCCACTAGTGGTGGTGATATTAGAATAGAAGCTGATCCGCCACTAGCTGTAATATCGTCTGTAACCATATAAACCTTTGAATGATTGGCAAATTTAATTAAATCACCAGCTCTTAATGCATTATTAGTATGAGAAAATCCATCTGCTGATATATTTGCATCTGCTACTGATTGTGCGCCATTAACTACAATATCAGACTCAGAATGACTTGTTCCTTTGTTATTTAATGGATAACCTATTTGAAATGTACTAAACATTCCTTTTTGTTTTTGTAAAAATGCAAATATAGCTTGAGCTTCTAATTGTTCCATTGGTGGCATTGATACTGTAAAGGTAAAGTATTGACCGCCTATTTGCCTTACTTGTCTTTTGCCTGATAAGGTTTGATTAATTAAAGTAGGTCTATTGTCTTGAAAAGCTAATGCTTGAAAGTTTGGACTTGTTGGAAATGTATTACTCATTATGTAACTCCCATTCTTCCTCTATTATTCATTGCATTATTGATAATAGAAGTTATTAAACCCTTTCTTGATGCAAGTAATTCATCGAAGCCTGCTGCATCTACTGTTGATATGTTGAAATTGACTGTTGCTCCCATACCTTGGCCTTGAGCATGATCTACTACAGTTTCTCTGGGGTGTAAAATAGCTGGGAATCCACCCTTACCATCGATACCACCAGCTCTAGCTCCATCGCCTGTATAACCACCACCAGCGAAAGTAAAAGGATCACCGCCGCTAGTAAAGCTATCGTACTCAAGAGAGCCTTGAACTCTGTCTCTTATTGAAGATATAGAGCCACCTATAGATGCAAACATTCTGTCAATAATTAATTTTTGTACTGCTATTCTTATTAATTCTCTTACAACGCTAGTTGCATAATCTTTAAAACTAGCTTTACCTTTTTCTAAGAAATCCATAGTTAGATTAGTTAAACCATCATAAGATTTTTTAAATACACCTTGCATTTCTTCTTGCATTGTTTTTATGCCTGTAGAAAACTTTTTAAAACCATCTTCTGCATCTTTTAAAAACTTATCTAAAGGCTCTAAGATTTTAGTACCAGTACCATCATTATCTGATGGAGCATTAGGATCGCGACCTAATAACATATCCATGAATGATGGTATCTTCATTTTTTTAAATTCTTTATTTGAAATTTCTTCAATAGCTTTTGTTATATTTGCAATTTTTTCTGCATTTTTACTTTTTTGTGTTTCTACATCACCAAATAAATCAATTTGCGGTATATTAAAAAATCCTCTAGTTATATTATTAATGTGTAATATTTGTTGATTTAGCTCAATAATTAATGAGTTAAACATATTTACAAAACCCTGCCTTATAGGTGTAAAAAGAAAGTCTCTTATAGAGGCCTCAGCTTTTATTGCAAATAATTTAAAACGTAAAGCTAAGTTTAATAGCTTTTTTTCTCCTAATTCTTGAAAAAAATTATTTATTTCATTTCTAAAAATATACATTGCTGTTAAAGCTACTGTTGCACCTGTAACAAGCGCTGTAAATGGATTTGCCATCATTGATACAGTTAAAGCGTTTAAAGTTGGTATAAGCCTTGTGCCTATTGCTATAGAAAGTCCAACTACAGCAGGTATTAATGCAGCCTCTAAATTCTCAGCAACCTTATTTATAACGCCTGCCATTCCAGAGAATCCTTGCGTAGCTTTTTGAACATCGCCAATAATAAACTGAAAGTTATTTCGCAAAGCAACTCCTGCCTGCCCTAATGTCATAGGCATATCTTTTATTTGATCGTTGGTTTCTTTCATGCCAGCTATAAGAATTGGCATTACAGTTTCAGCAGTAAGTTTACCTGCATGACCAAACTCTCTAAGCTCACCAATAGTCATGTTCAAACCTTCAGCTAACATTTTTGTTAGGATGGTATTGTTTTCCATAACTGAACGTAACTCATCACCTCTCAATGCTCCAGAAGCTAAACCCTGAGCTACCTGTCTAGCTGAGTTATTTGCCTCTTGTGCATGTGATCCAGCAATAATAAAGGTATTTGCAACTGTTTGTGTTGCATCGGCTACATCTCTTTGAGTTGCGCCTAAATGCTCTGTTGCTAATGCTAACCTGGTGTATAACATTGCTACAGCATCAAAATCAGACCTAGAATCACTAGCAATTCTACGCATGTGATCCATTGCAATTCCTGTTTCAGTAGCACTACCAGTTAAGGCGTTCATTCTGTTTTCAACACCAATCATTACGTTGGCGGCCTGAACAATCTCTCTTACACTAAATGCAGCAGCTAAAGTTTGACCAAGTTGAGTTACTACGTTATTAACTCCGCCTATGTCTTTTTTAAATTTGCCCAAAGCACCAGCAGATTTATTGTTTGCTAATAAATCAATCTTATATGCGAACTTACCTAGTGCCATTGTTTTCTTCCTTTATCTCAAGATAAGCTAACCAGCCTTGAAATTCCTCAACTGTTATTTCTTCTAATTCAGTCAAGGTCTTATTAAGTTTTTCAGCTAAAGCATATTTTAAATATAGCTGCTTATCTTCTGTTACTTTTTTTTAACTTCTTCCTGCGAAACATTGTTCATCATTTCGCTAGAAACTCTAATTAATACATCTCTATCAACCCTCTCCAATAGGGTTTTTTTATCAGCGATAGTAAATAACTTTTCACCAGCCTCATCTAATGCTTTATAAATTAAAACATAAGCTAAAAGCTGAACATCGTCATCTTGCGCTAGTTTCATGAATTTAGAAGTCTCTGAAAGAGTAATTGGCTTGCAATAAATCTTTAAAGGACTATCTTCGTCATCTCCCCACTCAGGGACTTCTATAATTCTTGTTTCCAGGCTGTCAAAATGCTTCTTTGCGTTATCTATGACTGACATTTTTATACTGTTGTTGTAGTTAAATCGCCATTGCCTTGAATACTTAGAGCTGCTTCAACCATACCATCAAATGATCCAGTTCTTGAAACACCAGTAACAATAGCAGAACCACTATAATAAGTATCTGATACTCCTGCTGGGTATAGATTAACCTCTATTTCATTTCCAACAATAAAAGCGCCTTGCCCGTTTGTATCTGTATCATCCCAAAAAACATCAAGTGATCCTGAAAAAGATTTTAGAGATGCTTTATAAGTTCTTGCGCCATCTCCCATTTTTGTATCTTCTATAGTATCAGCAGTATGTTCTAAAGAGTATGATTTAATTTCACCAACAATATTTGTTCCGCCAGTTGTACCCAGCTTTACAACACCATCATTTCCTTTAAATGTTGCCATTTTCTTTCACCTCGCCTTTCGGCTTTTTCTTAGAAGAAGTTTTAAATTCGTTTTTCAACTGGATTGCTTCTTCTTTCCAACCCATTCCCAACATATCTTCCACGTTTGATTGTGGAACTTCTATTGAAATTTTACCATTTGGACTAATCATTTTCATAATCATTCTCCCATTATACCGCTACATCAGGATTAGTTTCCTTGACATAGTAGTTGGTTAAAAATGTAAGGGAAACATACCCTAAAGGCTTTTCTCCTTCCGCGTTAAATTCTATTTCTGTACTTTCCAGGTAGCAGTCTTTAGCTAATCCACCCAGAGTTCTATCAGCCGCAATAGCTTCTTCAACTTCTTTGCTTATTGTATCAATAGTATCATCAAAGTTGCTAGTAGCTTTTACATATCCTTCAATTACTACTGATAAATCTCTACTCATAACCCTATCAACTCCTATGACTATAGGCTCGGATGTTTCTGACTTAGTATATATAACTAAAGAAGGTAGGGTGTTTTCTTGTAATGTATAAACCCTAGATTCAAATACATTAGCTCCAGTTGTTGTAAGGCCTGTTAATGTTGTTCCAAAATATTCTCTAATTTGTTGCCTAACATGATTTGCCATTATTGAACCTCAAGAACTAATGACGTCATACCAAGATTATCATTTTCAAAATTTACAATTTTGTAATTTGTTGCAGCTTTTATAGTTGTACCATCTAAAGTTTTTATAGCTGGTGCATTTAAACTGTCTCCAAAAGCAATGCTTGGCACGTCTGTTGTTTTAGCCATAGCTACAGGCTGATATCCCTGTACAGGTAAACCTGAAGTTTCTATGTCCAGGTATTCTTGATTTAATATTATATTGATAGTTGTCGCTGATCCGCCTGTAGGTGTGTAAGTTACCGCAATACCAGCGCTTCCATGACTATCTTGTAAATAGCCATCAAAATCTCTATCAAATTCCATTGGCATGAGTTACTTTTTAGCTCTAGTCTTTGGAGCTTTAACTTTTGATGTTTCTAAACCAACGCTTCTGTCTTCTTTTTTAGATTTTGGTTTAGCAGTGTGAATTTCTGCTTTGTTATAAGCACATAAAGAATGACCTTCTGATTCATTAAGCTCTACTATATCTCCAGCATGAACTTTAGAACCACCAGCCATTGTATCTTGTAAAATTTTATATTTTTTCATATTTAAGGTAGGGGTGTTTCCACCCCCATTCCATTTAAGCATCAGTTAATTAGTCGCTTGATTTACAGAAAGATACTGCGTGTCTTACAGCCACATCAACAGTTTGTAGAGCAACAATTCTTACTCCACCTGATGTTGATAAAGCATAAGGGTCAACAGTAATATCCAGTCCACCATACATACCAATTAATAAGTCTGCAAAGTTACCAAAGTAGAAATCTCCACTTGTTACTTGGTTACTTCTAATAACATTATAACCATTCATAGTGTTATCAGGATTAACAACAAATTGAGCAGTATTAGTTGCTTTTTCAGTTGTTTTTAAAGTACCAAAGTCAGCAGGTCTACAAATGTAACCTAAAGAACCGCTTAGAGCATTGTCATTAGCGATTGCAGATTCCATAGCTACGATCTCAGCCCATGTTGGGTTAGCAGCAGCAAATGTAGTAGTGTTAATACCTGTAGTATTAGAAATACCTGTAGGTTGTCCACTTGCACCTGAACCAGCTAAAGCACCTAAGTCAATTGCAGTAGCGATTGATTTTGTTAGGTCATCTCTGATTAAGTTCTCAACATCTAGTGAACTTTGGCTCAAAAGTAATCGAGTGGCATCCGTAAACGCTCCAATTACCTTAGGTGACATTGTTATTGAACCAGCAGTAAACTCGCTTTCAGCAGCAGGGTTGCCTTCAGTAGCAATCCAACCAGCAGATGAAGCAGCAGTTTTCTTAGGTATTACAACATTTCCTTGTAATCCTCTAAGCATTGTTGCTCCAGCTTGCATTACTGAAGATTCGTTTCTTAATACATCAATGAATGAATCTCCTCTGTAATCTTCAGCGATTAGAGTTGAGTCATCAGATGTGTTTAAGTCTCTTTTGCCCCAAGTTCTTAGGACATCAGCAGGCAACATGATACCTTGAGCATCTTTACCATACTGTCTTGCAGCTTCAGCAGAACATTCAAATTCAAATGCTGCATCTTGTTGTGCTTTTCTGTCAGATGGGTTAGCCATAGCTCTGATAGCTTTTACTAGGCTAAATTCTCTAACTTCTTCTTTGCTCATTCCAATTTCTGATGGAGTTTCTAAAGGAGTGTCATTAGAAATATTTTCTAATAATACACCTCTAAATTCTTCAACAGAGATACCATTTGAAATGGCTTTGTCAGCTAAATCTCTTTTATTGTGTCTAGCTGCTAAATCTATAATCTCTTTTGAGTTTCTTTTAAATTCAGCTTTAGCTTCATCAATAGTCTGAGTTCTAACTTCATCAAGATTAATATCTTGTTTTTTATCGTTATCCATTATTCTCACCTTTGTGTTATTTATTTGTT
>WLWF01001466.1_pt1 | contig 19247 bp, 23 predicted proteins | sample 6718331 | NCBI WGS metagenome assembly WLWF01 (sample SAMN12718692, study PRJNA515312) | sponge metagenome | isolation source: marine sponge | host: Mycale hentscheli | place: New Zealand: South Island, Marlborough, Capsize Point | collected 2003-05-01
ATAACTCATATATGGGATTCTATAGTAATAAATCAACCCTTGCAACTAATATTTTTTTAAGATATTATATTGTTCTCTTCTCACACCTTTTGTTTGTGCGTTCCTTTCTTGGAATGCACAGACAGTTTAGAATAATTCTTATGTAGTAATTTTGCCTTGGTCCTTAACAGGAGTGCATTTGTATTGTGGGTACAACTGGGAGTTGAGTATCATGTCGGCTGTAAATATACTATCGGATCCAAATAATATTTCGTAAGCATCACCCAACCCATCTTGGACACACTCGTAGTATGTGTCTTTGATTGAAGGATACTCTGGTGGTGTTCTACACTCACCTGCTATACCCGAGCAGATATAAACTACTAACATCCATTTCATATTATTTTCCTTGGCCGCGATATTTTTTAAATGATCTACGTTTTGATTTGTTCATTTTGCATTTACTAGGATGACGTCCTATCGAAGTCTTGTGAAAGATAGCTTCGTGTTCCATATGTTCTTTCCATTTCCTAGCCATCTTCGTCTAACCATTCCTTAACAAAAGGTTTAGCATCTTTAGGTGCAGTGATCACAGGTAAGTAAGTTATCTTACCATTGATGTGTTGTTCCATGTCTGAACCACAATTCATACATCTAAAAAAAGATTGTTCAATGCCAACTAACATTGTGAACTGGTCACACGTTGGACATTTACCATTTACAATCTCTGCTTCTACTTTAAATTTTTTATTTTTTGACATTCTAGTCTATTATCAATTTCTTGATACTCTTACTACCGTCAATGTTGTCCTCTAATTCTGCCTTACCCTTATAACATTTGTAGGATACAGTCTCACTGTATTGTCTCTCTGCTGTAAGTTTACCACGTATACATTTTGCCATACCTTCAGGTTGATAACGAGCTTCTTTAATCTCTCCTTGCACAAACATCAGTAAAGCTACACACTCAACAATCATATTTCCTCACATATATTAATATACTCATTACGATAACTGAAACTACAATACCTATAAAAAATAAACCTATCATTGGCCGTTTCCATTTTTGTAATGCATATCTCTTGCACCATCTTTTAGCTCTTCAATATCTTGTAAAACCTTGTCCATTTGTTTTGTTAAAAATTCTATGTTGACTTTGTTTAAAGCCATTGAGTCGATATGTTTACTTAACTTGTCCGTGGTCTTGTACAAATCTTCCAGCATCATGTACTGCTCGGAATCCGCGGGCAACGATCCAAGTTGGCCCCTTGGCCATTTTATTCTAAACTCTGTATTCTCTTCGAGATCCTTTTCCATTATCTGTAATCTGGTGTCTGCAACGTTAAGACGTTCTATAATCTGAAAATAACCCATGGTGCCAAGTGCTACGATAATTATTAAAGACGCTACAGTCTTCATTGGCATTTGCACAGCGGCCTCTTCAGAAATTTTTAATGGTTTACTCATCTACTTTTGGTTTTGGTAGAGGCAGTATATAATCTTTTGGAGGCATTTTCAATGTCGTGTTATCCATGGTTTTAGCGTCTGGATTAGACTCTAAATAGTCTTTTTTCATACCTTTCCAGGTATTTTTTTCTTTAGGTCTTTCTTCTTCAACCCTTGTAGGAATTACACCTTCACATTTTGATACTAATAAATTAAAATTTTCATTACGTTTTAGTGTAGGATTTCTATTAACTTTGTTACACATTTTCATTAACTCTAGTTGTTGTTTAAGTTTTTCATTCTCTAATGCTAAATCGTTTCTTTCATTACACTGTAAATTACCAAGGTATTTTCTAAACGTAAGTCTTACTTCTTGAGAGTTACTTTCGTTCCAACTATTATCATAATTGTCATAATCGTAATCACGATTAGATACAGATACATCTACTTCGCCAGTTCTACATTCATTAGGGTATGAGTTTAAATATTCGTTTCTAGGATACGCAGGGTTAACACAAAATGCTAACAGAGTTAGCAGCACAATTAATATTCCTGTAAAATAATAATTCATCCTGGCAATCTCCATAATTCATCCTAATAATTTATTTCTCTGTTTAAGTCTTTGATATCCCACTCCAGGTCATTGACACGATTAGCTAACAACTCATACAAGTTTTCAGCCATTTCCCATGTGCCTTCTGCTCGTTCTAATTTTTGTAGGATTGTGTTTGTTTTTTCTGTAAGGACAGCCATGTCTCTTGTTATATTTACAAGATCAACTGTTTTAATTTTTTCTATTTCTGCTCTATTACCGTTTATGGTATCTGTTAAATTAACAATATACTTAACACCCGTAAAAGTTCCGACCAAGACCGAAGCCACGACCGGAACCATTACAATATTCTTTTTTAATAAAGCTGCTAAATTCATAAGGCATAAAGTCCTATATAAGGATTGCTCCAATCACGAAAGCAGCTACAGCAACAAGGGTACATACCTTGTGGTTGTGCCATACTTCCATAGCTTTGTCTTTAATTTCACTTATCATCGTCTTCCTCCAAGTTTTTCAGCTTATAATCATAACTACCTTGTTCGTGTTCGTCGGTAATCCATTTAGCTGAATTTTCCACAGAGTATATTTTACTAGTTACTAATCTATTAATCAAGGTTTTGTTTGGATCAACTCCCATAGATGGATCATAGATTTTTAATCTATTATTTGGTTGAATTGCATAGTTTCCATCTTCTAATTCTATGACATGACCACACTTATGTTGATCTGGTTTCTCTGAATAACCAAAATTTAATTCGTTAAAGTCTCCTGCGCACCAATCTATTGTAAATAAATACTTACCTTTACGTTTTACTTTACGTCTAGATGTATATTCCATTGTGCATCCTGCAATTTCGTAGAAAGTTGTAACACTTACATTGTAACTAAAACTATCCCACATAACTACTTCATCAAGTGGCAGCTCTTTTACACCTGGTTTAGTACAGAATGCAGTAATAGGTGCTCTCCACCACAGGCCTCCATCTTCCATTAAGAAATGAAATAGTGGTACTCTATTTGGTATAGAACTAAAACCAAATACTCCTACTTCAAAATATTTATCGTGAGAATCTTTTTGATCTCGTAGATAGTTACCTCTGACGTAACATTCTATTATAGGTATGTTTGCATTTAAATAAGCCATTATTTAATTTCACCCCAATTATCTCCTTGTTCGAAATCCACTTTGTTAGGTACCTCTAACTCAACTGCAGATTCCATTATCTCTATAATTTCTTCTGCTTTTTGAGGTGATTCAACAGAGATATCTACCTCATCGTGAATTTGTATATGTGGTATTATACCATTTTCATACAGTGCTACCATAGATTTTTTTGTCATATCCGCTGCAGATCCTTGTATCAATTTGTTCAAAGCTTTGTAAGTAAAGGCACGCTTCAATGGTTCATCATATTCTTTTCGTGCTAACTCCAAAGGTAAAGGTTTAAATACACCAAATTGAACTGGCTGCCAAAGATCAAAATGACACGCACGACCAAGTAAAGTTCTTATTTTACCACGATCGTTTGCTTTGCGAGACACATTTTCCATTAATTGTTTTACGAATGGTGCTTTACTATGGTATTGTTTAATTAATTTTTCTGCAGAATCTTTCATTAATCCTAACTCTGCCATTAATTTATTTTTACCCATACCATACATTAAACCTAGGTTAATTGTTTTGGCCTGTTTACGCTCAATGCCTGCCATGTCAGCTACAACTTGGTGGAAATCTGCATCACCAGCTTTGTAAGCGTCTACAATTTCATCAACACCTTCTAAATTTTGTAACTTTGCATAGTGCACAAGTATTCTAGGTTCTTGTTGTGAGTAATCAAATGATCCCCATTTATGTTTTTCCTCTGGTACAAATATAGATCTAATCATCGGTCCGAGTTCAGGGTGCCTCGCTGGTATCTGCTGCAAGTTTGGGTTCGACATTGAAAATCTACCGGTCACGGTACCACCTTGATCTGATCGTATTTGATTTATATCTGCATGTATCCTACCATTGACTGCGTGTTTAGTAATCGAATCTATAAAAGTAGTATGCGCTTTGTTAATCTCTCTTGCATCTGCAATTAGTTTTGGTAGTTCGTGTGGGTGGTTTTGTAAAAAGTTTTTTGTAAAACTTGGTTCGTTACTTTTTTCTGTTCTATCATAAGGTAATTTTAATTTATCAAAAGCTTTGGCGATAGATCTAGCTGCGTGTATTTCTACATTAACTCCTGTTAAACTCTTGATTTTACTTACGATTTTAGCTTCTCTTTGCATTAGATTTTTTTTAATTTTATCAGCTTTTTCAAGATCAACTTTTACTCCTTTGAATCTCATATCAACAAGACAAGGAAATAGTTTAGTCTCAAGGTTAAATACATCCCATAATTCTTCTCGATATAATTCTGTTTCTAATTTTTTCCAAAGTTTTAATGTAGCTTCTGCATCACGTTCTGCGTACTGTCCTACAAATAATGCAGGTAATCTCCACATATCTTTCTTTGGATCTAAACCATATTCTTTTGCAGCTGCTTGTAAAATATTCTCATCTTTACCAATGCCAATATAATATTTAGATAAAGTATTTAATTGATAAGACAATCTATTCTCATCAATTAAAGACGCTGCTATCATAGTATCTACTATCTTACCTTTGACAATTAAGCCTTCGGTTCTTAACCAACACACATCATACATTGCATTATGAAATATAAATGTTGTATCTGTTTGATTAAGTATTTCTTGTAGCCAAGAATAAACTAATTTTTTATCTAAATTACCACCAGATTCATGGTAGATAGGAAAATATCCAGACCATCCCTCTACTGCTACGGCAATCCCTGCAATGTGTCCTTTACCGGTAACATTACCAGAACCTAATTCTATTAAGTTTGGATCATTAGTTTCTAAATCAATTGCAATTTCTTTGTAGCCTTGAAGATCTTTTAGTTCCTCTGGCATAACCCATTCCGTTTCAGGTGTAAACAACGGTATCTGGGTACTTCTCACGAATAGTCCCTTTCAAGAATCATTTCTAAATAGTGTATTGCCTTCTTCACGTCCTCCTCTTTTCCCTTCGACTGGTGTCTACAGATGTATTTTATAGCGTTCCCCTCTGCAAAAAGCAACTTGTTTTCGTTTATAAAGTGTGCAGGTTGAATCTTCATATTACGATAATGTTTCCCACCGACCTGCTTTTCTAACGAATCATATGTTGGTCCTTTAAATATATCTTTGTTGGTCATAGTATATAAGCACGATCAAAGTTCTTTGGATCTAATACATGTAATTCACGCTTCGCTCTCGTTGCTCCAGTATAAAATAATCTATGTAATTCATCTGGATCATAACTAAATGTTTCAAGAGCTGCATTGGTTAAGTCTTGCATCAGTAAAACTTTATCGGCTTCTCCTCCTTTCGCTCCGTGTATTGTTGACATTGTTATACGAGGATTTTTATTTAACGTTTCACCATTCGCCCTCATGTTACGAATGTAGTTTTCAGTAATGGTATCTAATCCTTCAAATGATTCGAACCATACTTTATCTGTAATAAGACCATGTTTGTCTTGACATTCTTTCAATGTATATTTTTCTTCGGAGTGTAATGTTTTACCTTTTCTAAATCCCTCTAATACATTTGATCCAAGGTATTCATATATATTTTTTATCTCTAGATGATTTAACAGTTCATCTTTACGCCAAGATTCCCAATTGTTTAAGGCTAATAAAAGTTTAAGTGAGATAGAGTTTCTACCTTTGTGTTGATAATACCAACCTTGAAGTTCACACAAATCTTTGGCATCATCTAAAAAATAATTAGCTGACGACAATACTAACCAATTACCCTCTGACATATCTACTTGAGTAATGTCAGAATACCTACGAAGAATACCTTCATCATCTCTTGGTTTATATTGTTTATCAAATCTATTTTGTACTTTGCTTATAATGTGTTGTGATAGTTCGTGTATAGGTCCACCAGGTATTCTGTAAGATTGTTCTAACGTTTTGATATCATCTACTTCTTCTTTAAGTGCAATGAAGTGATCTACATCTGCACCTGCCCATTTAAATATTGCTTGGTCATCATCTCCTGCAATATAAGTTTTATTTGCATTTGACCAAAGCTTTCTAACCATATCCCATTGTATTAAAGAAAGATCTTGTGCTTCATCTATAAACAATACTTCAAACTTATTATTAATATCTTTGTCAATAAAATCTTCTAACAAATCATTAAAATCTTTTAAGCCTTTTTCTTTTTTGAATCTCTTTAATTCTTCTGACAAAAGATATAAAGTATTGCGTTCAATATCTAATATGTTTTGACGAGAATCATAATACTCTAATAGATCCATACGTTTTACTGCAGCTGTATTTATAATGGTGAGGTATTCATTATCAGAATTAAATGTACCATCGTCTGCAGAATAGGATGCAGTCTTAATTGGAATACCACATTTTTGACCAAACTCTTTGTAGTCTTCTGTCTTCATCATCTTTTCTTTTGTCATTCCTAATTGTCTAAATGCATAAGAATGTAATGTTCTAAAATTATCTAGATCATTTTCTATATCTAAACCAAATTTATCTGCAGCTCTAGTAGCTGCCTCGATAGCTGCTTTTCTTGTAAAAGAAAAGTATCCTATTTGTTTTGGTCGAACACCTTGTTGTATAAATTCATCTACTAAATTTAACAACGTTGTTGTTTTTCCTGTTCCTGGTGGTCCTAGTATTATTGTTTTCATATTTTTTTATTTTTCTTTCGGCTATTCTTAATTTTAATTTTGTATATTCTAATTCATTCTCCAGTTCTTTTATTATTAATCTAAATCTTAAATGCCAATTCTTTCCAACATCCTTGGAATATTTCACTAAAACAATCCTTTCAAAAGTCCTACTTCAAAAATTTCTTTTTTACTCCTTGCTCTTGCACCTTTTGAATTTTCTGATCTAGTTACAAATCTCAAGTTATTAAGTCTATAGTTCCAAGGCTTACTGTCTATATGGTCTACGACAGTTACATCGTAATCATATGGATCTAAATTTCCAGCATTAAGAAAAGCTCTGGCTGCTAATTTATGTATACAAATATTACAAGTTTTATTTGAACCACTTTTTCTTTTGTCTGTTGTTCTTAACATTACATAAGGATATTCTATAGTATCTCTTATAACTACGTGTTGATATTCTGTAGATCCTTTGTCTCGATAATTTGTATTTAGAATATATGGAAAATCTATAGTGTTTAATCTTTCGTGATAACCATAATAAGGATGTCTACCTCCATCTGGATAAATAAAATATTGTCCTTCTACTATGTTATGTGTAGGTATAATTTTAGCAACATCTACTGGTTTGTTGTTAGTTTGAACATTTTTAAAAACTTTTTCTTCTTCCATAAATAATTTTAGTTGATCATCTTTCATTAGAAGTTATCCTGTTGATAAGCAACTTTGGATAAACTAGCTTCTATTTTTTTCATAGTTTTAATTTTTATAAGTCTAGGTTGTTGTTTCTTAATTGTCATTCTAGTTTCTTCTACAAATATATTTTCTAATCTCTTAATTAAATTTCCTGTTTTTATTTTATCCATATCCCAATGATTCTTTTTGCAGAAGTTATAGAAGTCTTCCATTCTAAAATATGTAAATTCTCTTTTGTCATCTGTGTAAGGTAGTTTATTAAATACATCATCAAGAGTTCTTGCAGCTTGTCTATTGGTAGTCCAATCTTGAAGTAACCCTGTAAGTTCATTTGTAGGATCTAATGATTCTAATGGTTCTACTTCTTGTAGATTTGTCATCATTGGTTTTAAAAAATATTGTTTCCAATCTTTTGGTTTTGGTACAGGTACAACTAGATTAGCTTGATCTAAACAAGCCAATGCAAATAAAGGTGGACTATATAATTGTTCTGATTTTAATTCGATCCTCGTTCCACTTACATCTAAAAACCATTGTGGTGGATTTGATTTGTATTTAGTTAAGTTACCCAATACAGGCATTTCTTCTTCACCAAATCCTACACCAAATCTTTTAGTTCGACATAAACCAGATTGACATACTGCATTGATAGGTGCATCCTTGCATCTATATTTATCATAACCTTTTCTATTTACAGATTTAATTAGTTGTTGAACTTCACTATTACTTAATGAAGGTTCCATATATTTTTGATTTGCTTTTACAATTTCATCTTCCCAAGTATCTGGCATAGATTGTTTGTAATAAACTGCTATGTTAAATAGCGCATTATTTCTAGAGCCCTCCCCAAAACCTGTTGTTGCAAGTTTATTTAAACAAGGAGGACCACTAGGAAATGCTTCTTCTATTTTTTTTTCTTCCGTTTTAATTTCTTCAACGGCTTCTTTGGTGCAGCTGTAAACATCATAGAGCTGATAAAATTCCTCAAGTGTACAACCGGAGCCATTATCGTTAATAGCATAACGCAGTCCTTTCATTTCATTGTGGTAGGGAAGATTTAAAAAGTTACCTGTATCCCCACGTTCTACAAGTATCTCTGTTTGTTTCGGAAAAATTTCTGAACCTTCGTATCCTAAAACTTTTGCAAACTGTTTTAGTTTTGATTGCATCAATGATGCAGGAATATTTTCTTTGGTAAATAAAAAGACGTGTGCTCCACCAGATTTAGATCGGCAGACTATTAAAGGAAGTTTATTACTCCGAACGCTTTTAATGAGGCTAGTGTGATCAAAGTTATATTCGTCAATATCAATACACCCCCACCTACAATCATTGTTCTCCGTAATAGGGATGATTCCCAAGGCTGGACCTTTTCCTGTAAGATGGTTTTCCCAGAGGTCGTCGGTGACTGGTTTACGAACAATAAAAGCTTTACCTTGTTGCTTTCCGTTTTCGCCACGATTTCCTGGTTGATATTGTCCATATGCTATAGTTAATCCACTAAATATATTTTTGAATTTATCTTTTTTCACTATCATTTCTAAACTGTTTGTAAAGGGGGATTTTGCAATCCCCCTCTATTTTGACTAGTACGGAGTTGAATCCGATACTTTCTCTTCCACATCTGCTTTTGTTTGCACGTTTCCTTTAGATACATTTCCAGAAAAATCTTTTGCACTTAAGTACAAAGACTTATCTTCCTGTCCTAATATTCTGTCTTGTGTAACAACCCATCCATACCAAGAACCTTTATCGTTCTTTTGTAGTGTAGATGCTAGGTTATACACAACCCCATGCATAGGTGGTATCACGAAACCACCTTTTCCGTCAGGTATTTGTATGGTTTTCATCATAGAATTCCATTTTTTACTGACATTTAGTTGAGTTGATTTCATAGTAATCAAAGCTGGAGTATAACCCCCTGTCTTTGTCTCAACCATTACATAGTAAGATGCCGTTTCTTCAAGATAATTACCGTTTGGTAATCTAATCTTTGAACCGTCTCTCTTACCTGTTGTGATTATCGGACTGTTCGGTAAGTGGATAGCCACAGGAGCACCAGGTCCATCCCCTCTATCCGACCACTCTGGATAATCTTTCTTGTAGTAACAAGGAATAACCTTGATACCTTTCTTACCATCGTATAGTTCGCTGGTAACAGTATTATAGATATTGCCTGGTTTGGCACCATCTATAAACTTTGCATCACCATCAGTTACCTGCGGTGATAGCTGTCCCAAGATTCTGACAAACGGTAACGCAAGATCATCTTGCGTCATGTTATCAAAACCTTTAGCTGCATCATTGCCAAACAGGGCAATAGATCCAGTGTCTTTTTTAGCCATTACTTCATTAGCCATTATTTTCCTCCATTATTTTTTCCGGCTTATTTTAGTTTTGTCTTTAATCCATGTATTAAAGACTTCAGAAGGCATGTCGAGACCGGCCTCGACACGCTCCTTGAAAAGGGCAGTTAATGTAGCCCAGGCCACATCAGATTTCTGTTGTGGTTCAAACCCATTCTCTGCCGCAAGGTTAAGCAATTGCTCCGCCTTGTCATCTTCTCCACGACCAAAAGTTACAAAGACATTGTTTTTAATAATATCTTCTAACTTGTTGTCACGAAGCCATTGATAGGCTGCTTCTCTCTTCACTTCATCTTTTGGAAGAGTGCACCTAAATTCTTTTTTAACTGATACTGCAGATCCATCGCCTAACTTTATTTCAGTTAAGTTCTGCTCTGCTAATAGTTCTGGTATAACCCTAGAACTAATATCATCCGCCTCTTGTTTTTTAGCTTTTAGTTTATCTTCTAGATCTGCAATCTCGTCTTCTTTTTGTTTTAACTTTTGACACTCTGCAGCTATAGTGGTTACTTCTACTGAATCTAAAAGATCTTTAGAATCTTTAACCATTTCTTCAGCAATATTAAACGTACCACTACCAGTAAAAGTTTTAACTTTTATCTTTTGTTTTATACTCATTGTTATCCTTTCTGATAGAGATCGAAATTTATTGGATAATATTTAGCCTCTCGTCGATCCCATTTCAAGAGATTAAATTTGCCGTTTGTTTTATCACAAACGATTGCACAAGAAATACCAATAATAGCTGGATCTCCTGTGAGCAATACATAATCTTGTGTTCTAAAGTCTCTTAAATTTTTTTGCATTTTAAAAACAAAAGGACTTGATGAAAATATTATTTGAGAATCTGGACCATAATTAGGCAAACAAATTACCAAGTATCCAAAGTCAGATGCACCTAATATATTAATATTTGCAGGTGGATGCTGTAAGACATAAACAAAATTTTCATCAGGATTGTTTTTATGAAAATCTAAAAACTCTCGCAATGAGTTAGGTTTGTATAATTCAAAAATTTTATTCTTCATTCTATTATTCTAGTTGACAAAGATATATAGATTATTATATCAATGTCAATAGAAAGAAGAAAAAATTATGAACTATAAATTTAAAACAGACCCATATGCTCATCAACTATCTGCATTAGAAAAATCGTGGGATAGAGAAGAGTTTGCTTATTTTATGGAAATGGGTACAGGTAAATCTAAAGTATTAGTTGATAATATTGCTATGCTTTATGATAAAGGTAAAATAAACGGGGCGCTAATTATAGCACCTAAAGGTGTTTATAACAATTGGTATACTCAAGAAATACCAAATCATTTAGCTAGTCACATACAACCTAAAATGGTATTATGGACAGCCTCAACTTCGAAGTCAAAACAAAAAGAATATGATTCGTTATTTGAAACAGGATATGATCTTCATATTTTAATTATGAATGTGGAAGCTTTCTCTACAAAGAAAGGTTTAGATTTTGCAGGTAGGTTTTTAAGAACTCACAGAACTATGATGGCTGTGGATGAATCAACTAGTATTAAAACTCCAACAGCTAAAAGAACTAAATCTATTTTGTCTATAGGTAAACTTGCTAACTACAGAAGAATACTTACAGGATCTCCTGTTACTAAATCACCATTAGATTTATACACTCAATGTGCTTTCTTAAACGAACACTTACTTGGCTTTACTTCTTATTATACTTTTAGAAATAGATACGCCACGATGTTAGATAGAAACTTTGGTGGCCGTAGAGTTCAAATTGTAGGTGGTTATAAAAGATTAGATGAATTATCTAAAATATTAAAAGCATTTTCTGACAGAGTTCTTAAGGAAAACTGTCTAGATTTACCAGAAAAAGTATATGTTGAAAGACAAGTAGAACTTACTGATGAGCAAAGCAAAGCATATTCTACTATGAAATCCGCGGCTCTCGCTTCTATAAAAGGCAAAATGGCTACAGCTCCACATATTCTAACTCAAATGATGAGGCTGCATCAAATTACTTGTGGTCATTTAAAGAGTGATGACGGCACCATTACAGAAATAAAAAACAATAGATTAGAAGAGTTGTTAGATGTGTTAGATGAAATAGAAGGTAAGGCTATTATCTGGGCTAATTATATTTATGATATAGAACATATTGTTTCTGTTATTAAAAAGAAGCATGGTGAGAACTCTGTAGTTCAATACTATGGAGCTGTGTCATCCGACAAAAGACAAGAAGCTATTCAAAAGTTTCAAGATACTAACTCCGCTGCACGATTCTTTGTTGGTAATCCACAGACCGGTGGCTATGGTATTACATTAACAGCTGCTAACACAGTAATATATTATTCTAATGGATATGATTTAGAAAAAAGATTGCAGTCAGAAGACAGAGCACACAGAATAGGTCAAAAGAAGTCGGTAACATACGTTGATCTTGTAACACCAAAAACTGTAGATGAGAAGATTAAAAAAGCGTTGCGTAAAAAGATTAATATTGCAACAGAAATTATGGGAGAAGATTTAAGAGAATGGATATAAAATATGAAATAGAACCTGTATTTAAAATAGAATTTTTTAAAATTCAATGCATCAACTTTAAAAAGAAAAAGAAAAAAATAGAGAAAGCATTAGCTAGATATCCAGAGATGCCTTTTCCTAATTTTAAAAGTAATAGAAATAAATGTAGTATTAATTCAGAATTTAAAGAAATATTTAAAGATGAGTTTAGTTTAATGCGTGCTAAATATAATTCTAAAATATCATTACAAAGAGTTTGGTCGGTGGTGTATGACAAAGATAATTATCACGTACCACATAATCATAGTTCAACAGGTTATTGTGGTATATTATATTTAGATATGAAACCCGATTCACCTAGAACTACTTACATACAGCCTTGGAATGATCAAAATGATAAAAGTGTTTTATATACTCCTTTTATTAAAGAGGGTGATATAATGATAGTGCCACAACACTTATGGCATTACACAGAACCCAATAAAATAAATTTTAAAAAAAGAATATTATCTTTTGACTTTGCACTAGAACCTGTATTATTTTAATGGATTTAATAATCTTAAATGATGGTATGTATAGTTTAGTTCCTGTAACTAAAGCTATGATGCAAGGCATCGAGATCCTAACTAAAGTAGATTGCTTTGATCTATGTGATATATTAAGATTAAAGTTAACCACGTACCACGATGCACCATTTAATAGACATGTTATGAATGATGGTAGTGGTGATTTCTTTGGTTGTATCTGTCGTTAACCTACGACTTTGCCGTCTTTCCATTCCATATCTGGAAGACCTTCAGTGTATTTTTTTCCGTCGAAAGTAAGAACTTGTTTTCTATTTGAATCTGATTCGTGATAACTTATGTGAACCCAGCCCCCTGCAGGATCTTCAGGATCATAGTACTCCATTATTAATTGATCGAAGTCCACGTTATTTTGAAGCCAGTAAGCTGTCTTAATATTAGGCACACCAAAAATTTCTAGGTCGACGGCCTGCCCCTTGGCATGTTGCGATGTCTTTTTGCTGCCAATTGCTTCACACAACGCCTCTGAACGATAGCCCGATGTGATGGTGACAGGCTTATCAAAGTGTGCTCGTAGTGGTTCAAGGACTTCATAACATAAGTCACCTAAACTTTTTATTTCTGCTGATCCTGGTGTGTTATCAATTCCCTTACGTTGCGCGGTCATTGAATTGGTCATCTCTCTTAAAGAGAAGTGTTTTGATAGTTGCATTAGCTAAACATCCTTTCCAACACGAAGAGTACTGCAGTACCCGCTACAGTCAAAAGAACCCAATAGATCTTATCTATCTTACCTCCCAATTTATCTACATCTTCGTGTACATGTTTTAAATTTTTCTTGACACCTGAAATGTGTCCATACAAAGATAAAATGTGTTCTCTTGTGTTTTTGGGTTCTATTGCCATGTTAGCTTCTCGTTGTTCCAAATGTTATACTATTGTTAAATATTTCGCTACCTCTATTTTGAACTGCTGCTCGTTGATCTGTAAGAGGTGGTGGATTTAATTTTGGTTGTACTCCAGCTGCCGATACATTAGAAGGCTGTAATTTTAAAGGTTCTATAATTTGAGTTTCTTGTATATTTATATCTTCTACAGGTTTAGTTTCTGGAAATCTTAATTGATCTTGTTGTAAATCTATATTTCTATTTTCATTTACAATTTTTGTAATGGTAGGTAATACTTCAAAATATGGATTAGGTAAATTAACTTTTTCTTTTTGATTTAAATCTCTAGTTATTTCATTCATTCTTCTTACAAAGAAATCACTAGGTCTATCGGGAGTATATACTCCTCTCATTAAATTATTAAAAACTTCTTTACTAATACCTTGTCTCTTTACTTTTTGTCTTATTCTAAATTCAGGCACTCCTAATAATCTTGCAGCTTTAATATTTTGATCCATCTCTCTTACTTCTGCAAATTTTCTAGATTGAGAATATTCATATGTGTCCAATAATTTTTGAGGAGTAACTCTACCCCCTCTTAATAATTCTGCATTAAATAAGTTATTTGCATTTTTTAATTGTCTTCCAAATCTAGTTGTCATAAATATTAATCCTTTTTCTGGATTAACTTGTATTGGTCTAAATCCAAATACACCTTTTATTTCATCATCAAGTTCAAATGATTCTCCATATTTAGGATCACTTTTTCCAAGAGCAGCCCTGCTTACTCTTTTTAATTGTTGATATGAACCTGGTTGAAAAGATTCTGCTACATGAAATACTCCTTTTTGAATTTTTACAAAAGGATCATCTGCTTCTTGCCAAACCCTTTGACCACTTTTGCCAATACCTCTTCTTATAGTAGAATCAACTAGTGCTTCAGTAAAAATAGATTCCGATGCAAACGGTTCTAATAACTCTATAGTTCCCTCCATCATTCCTTGTCCCAATGCTTGTGCTAATGAATCTTTTGTAGAAGTAGTATCACCAATTTTATTTAACACTGCTCTAAAAGGTCTTAATAAAGGATCATAAGCATTGGTATAACTAAAATCTATATATTTAATATATCCATTTTCATCTCTATCTACAGGAAGAAGCGTAGAATTTTTTGACCATTCAGGTACAAATTTTCTTAATGCACTTAATTCTTCATCACTTACATTATTTTTAGCTTTGTAAAATTCTGTTAAACCTTTTGGTAAAGCTAGAATTGTAGAACCAAAACCTAATAATCTTTGATAACCTATATTTCTAATTGCAGGAATACCACTAGTAATTTCATCAATAGCTTGAGCCATTATATTATTACCAGTTCTCATAATTTCTAATGGAAAAGCAATAAAATTTCCAAAAGGAGTTTGTCTTAAAGCTTTACCTGTTCTACCAATATAATTATAGTTAGGAACTAAATTTCTAACTAAACTACCACCAACTTCATCTAAAAAACCTTCAAAAGATTCGCCAACCACATCTGTTCTTTTAACTAAATTTCTAAAATATTTAGAACTATTTTCTAATACTTCAGGTGCCATGTTTAATTTTGTAGCTAATTGCTGAAATGTTGGATTAATTTCTCCAGTAGGTAAAAGTCTATTAGGAGCGCTTAAAACTTCTAAATAATTTTTTCTATCTATTCCTAGTCCTTCAACAATATCTTGATATCTACCTCTTTCTACACCCCATGTTAATGATTTCCAAAAATCATCTTCTTTTAAATAAAGTTCTTGAAGTTTTCCGTAAACTCCTCTTAAAGCTCCTGTGCTTTTACCTGCTAAATTACTTAAATTTTGATAAGCTCTTTTATCTGCAGCCGCAGGATCTGTAAAAACATCTCTAACTAAAGCATCCATATCTTTTCCAACAACAGAACTTCCTAGTACATCTACTCTTTGCATTCGTTCTCTTAATATTTTAAAAGGAGCAGAAGTTTTACCACCAAAAGTTCCTTTAAAACTTGTTCCATAAGCTTGACCTACTATACCTTTTCCTCCTAATATTTTAGGTGTTAGTGCAGATATATTTCCATATGTAGGAAAAAATATACCATTAGCACCTGCAAAAGCACCTGCAGAAATAAAATTTCTAACGTGAGTTATTGGAGATAAAATAGTTTTAGCAACTTGTGAAGCTGCTTTAGGTAGTAAAATTCCAAATTTATAAGCGGTTCCTATACCGCCTTTATTTAACATATTAGAAGTTACATTAAATATATGATCATACAAAGGTGCTCTAACATATTTTTGATCAAGTGCAGTTAGACCTGCAGAACTTCCATCTCCAACTGTAGGAGAAATATATTTTTTAAACCTTTTAGAATCATTTAAAGCACTAGATCCAAACTCATTTATAATTTCATCTTTAGTGTATACAAATTTACCAATTCCAGATTTAGATCCTATTTTATCTATTTCATTTAAATACTTAATTGTAGAGTTTAGATTAGCCTGTTTCATAACAGTAGCATAAAAAGTATAAGAAGGATCTTTAATAACTCCTGCTATTTCTCTTTGCCACGGTTCTAAAATTTTTTCTTTTAATGCTTCGGTTTGAATCCTTATTCCTTCTGCTTCTTTTTCAACAGTGTTGTTCATTCTTTTTTCTTTAATTTTAGGAGCAGTAGCCTCAATATCTTTTTTGGTAGGGTTATCCATCACAGTTTTAGCACCGTTAGTAAATTCTTCTGAAGCTACATTAACTTCATCTATAGATCGTGTTTTTAAAAAAGAATCTACTTCTTTTACTGCTTTTGCTTTTGCTTGTTCTACTACCTCTATAGGAACTTTATCTGTTGGTTTTAAATTATATTTTTGTCTGTGTAAGTTTTCTTGTTGCTCAACAAATAATTTAATAGCATTATTATATTGCTCTCCTGTAATTTTATATTTTCTAATAGGCATTATTCTATTAAATATTTTATATTCAGTAGTAAAATAACCTCCTATATTTTGTTTAATCGTTTTAGCTATTTCATCAGGAAGACCTAAACCCAAAGTATTCAATGACATATTATCAATGTCTCTTCTTACTCTTAAAATAGAATTAATTAAAGGTTGAGCTGCATTCTCTCTTCCAGTTGCCTCCACAACAAATTTTTTAATTTCTTCTAATTCTCTAGTAAGTTGATAATCACTTTTTTTTAACGCTATATTTTTTCCTTCTTTAATTAATTTAAGAGCTTCCTCTTTACTTTTTGGTTTTAATAAAGATGCCTTGCCTTCATCTGGCTCTATAATTTTTTGAATACGTTCTAAAAATTTTTCTTGTTTTGCTTGTGGTGTTAAATTTTCTCCTACTAAATATTTATCTTCTATTATTTTATAAGTATTTCTTAAATCTTTATTAAACCTTTTTGCAACACCTGATGCTACTTCATCAGTAATTAAAACTTCAGCTGCAGCTGCTCTTTGAGATGCAAAAGTTTGTTTTGTTCCTGTAGTTTGAGGTCTTAATCCTAACCAATATTTTTGTAATACTCCACCTAATCCTTCTCCATATTCTTGTAAACCTGTTTCTACAAATTCAATATCATTTTTAGGAACACTTAAATCTTTTATTTGTCTTTCACTTAAAACTTCACCTGTACTTTTTCTAATATATTTTCCAGTAGGTTTTTGTAGTTTAGACACTCCTTTACCAAGGCCAGCAATAGCCGCATTAAATAATGCACCTTCAGTGCCAAACTTTAATCTATTTAATAATCTTCTACTTGCTTCTTCTCTCCCTTCTTTATCTGTGCTCTTATCCATCATAGTAATTGCATATGGTTCTAATGATGTGCCTCTAACCATATCGGCAAAAGTACCTATATCTTCATCGGCTACTATTGCTTCACCAATACCACCTCCAACAATAGCTCCTGTTTTAGGACCTATTATTTTTTGACCATACTTGGATAAACTAAAAGATTTATTTAATTGTTTAGCTGTTACAGCTCTTTTAGCTAATTTTTTAGCAAGAGCTTGTCCTGCTCTAATACCTAATGCACCACCACCAATTGCAGTGGGAGCTATTTGAGTTATAGCTTGAACAACTTTACCAACGGTTCTTGCTTCTGCTTCATCATCAAAAGGATTAACTTCATCAAACCATTGTTCAACTTCTTTTGCTTTGTCTGTATCACCTATTAAGTCATAAAGTTCTGCACCTAAAGATACAAAACCTTTTGGTATGTTCCAAAGACCAGTTGCTACACCTGCAAGAGCAGATTCAAAAAAACCTACATCTTCTTCTTGTTCTTGAGCGCCATATATTTCTTCAATACTTTGTGGCATTTAACCTCCTAAAATTAAGTAGATATACTTTCTGCTTCAGTTACAGTTAAAAATTGTTTTTTATCTGCATCATAAACAGTTAAGTCACCTTCTTCAGTAAAGTAATAATGTTTTCCTTTTTTAGGAAGATCTTTAGGATCAGTTGGTTTTTTCTTATTAAATTTACCAGATAATGAGGATTCTCTTAATCTTAAATCGTCTAAATTATTTGCTACTTTGTAACTAGCATCTGCAGATAAACCATAATTAGTAATTAAATTTTCAGCAACTGCTTCTATTCTTTTAGCAGTAATTCCTAATTGTGTAGCTGTTGGTCCTTCCATTCTTTTTATTGCAGCTTGAAGTGCAAGAAGTTTAGGAGCTTGTTCAGCTTGTTCGTCTTGTGCCATTAAAGTTTGTAAATTAGTAATACTTGGAGCAGCTGCTTTACCAACTACTTCACCTAAAGTTTGTCCACCAGGTTGAGATAAAATACCTAATCCTACTTTTGCAAGTTCTAAAAATTTAGCACGTTTAGCTGAATCACTGTCTGGTTTTAATTGGTCTTGAATAACAGGTAAATATTCTTTAAAATATTTTTCAAATTGACTAGAATCTGCTCCTGTTTCAGTCATACCAGCTAATTTTAATTTTTCTGCTTTAATTCTTTTTTCTTCAGCTATTTCTGCTTCAGTTTTTGGAAAAGCAACATCTGTTTCTTCTATTAAACCTTCTTTTAACAATTCTTTTTCTTTATCTTTACTTTTAGCGATTTGTTCAGAAATAAAAATCTCTTTACCTTTTTCAGATCCTAACGTATCTCTTTCTTCTTCAATTTTTTCCATATAAGTTCCTGGACCAAATTCTTCTACTCCCATTCCAAACAATAATTGATCGTCTAATTTTTGTAATTCTTTATTATATAATTCTTCTATTTGAGGTTCTGTTAAATAAGGTTTTTCTTTTCTTATTTCATTTTTCTTTTTTTCTTTTGCTGAAAACTCTTCATAACTTTTAACTTGACCTGCATCTGCATATCCCACTCTACCACCATCATTATATCCTAGGCCTGTAGCGATCCCCGTTCCATAGCTAGAAACCGGACCTCCTCTGAACATTGGTCTTCGTAAAATTCTACTCATTAAAATAAACCTTTAATAGCTCCACCTAATCCTGCTGCACCAATACCTAGTCCTAATAATTGTTGCGTTGTGCTTGGAGGAGGAGTTGATTGAACTTGTGTTGC
>WLWF01001469.1_pt1 | contig 19240 bp, 8 predicted proteins | sample 6718331 | NCBI WGS metagenome assembly WLWF01 (sample SAMN12718692, study PRJNA515312) | sponge metagenome | isolation source: marine sponge | host: Mycale hentscheli | place: New Zealand: South Island, Marlborough, Capsize Point | collected 2003-05-01
TACGAGTTGGTGCTTTTTGGTGCCGAACATTCGGCTTTCACAGAACGAGCTTTGCCGGGTGATAATGAGCCACGAAACCCAAATCACCACCGTGTTATTTTGTCGCTTAGCACCGCTTTCTGGGATGCTTATCTCATGGGGAATACTTCGGCAAGGGAATGGCTCGATGGTGACGGCCCGAAATCTGTTCTAGACAAGCAGGACAAGTGGCAGAGAAAGTGAGCCTGTGTAAATTTCGCAGACGACCTATTACGCTCTCAGCCAGTTTTTCACACAGCGAGCGCACGTAAACTCTGACAAAAAGCGTACAATTTTTGTATAAAAAATGTATACTTTATGGAGTCTTTTGATCGTGGATCAGCGTGTAGCTGCGATCGTTTGTCAGGGGTTTTGATTCTCTCGAGTGATACGATGCGACAAATCACCTCACGGCTTTCAACACCAGAGCCACTTGAATCTCGGCTTGCGCTCGATGCAACATTTTCACAATTGCATCTTCAGCCCACCGGAAATCAGTTTGAAGCTGGACATACAGTTGCTGAGCTCGTTCATGCCGATACTACAATCTCGCAAGGTACGCAGTATTACTCAATTGATGGCACATCTGTGCGAATGACGCAGTCTGCTGTTGACCATGTGAATGCGGGGAATGCACTCCCACTCCTCGAAGTTTTTTCTAACAATAAAACCGCTTCGCTTGTCACGCAGCGGTTTGCCATCACAGATGATCTTGATGTTGGCAACGTCAATGGTGGACGACAACGTGATCTTCAGTCGATGCTCGTGCGCAAACAAGACGCAACTGACAACTTTCATTCAGCGGTTTATTTGCGAACGCGTGTCTCATCACTCAATCTTGAGCCTTCAGATACTCTTGTCGATGCTTCCTTTACAATGTATCAGGGGCCTGGCTCAAATGCTGAGGCTGGAACCGTTCAACTTCTAGTCCTTACAGATACTTCATGGAACGAGGACTCATTAACATTCGAGAATCGACCGTATACAGCTTCCTCACCGCCAACAGATGGAAATACAAATTCTGCAGTTATCAATGCACTCGCCTCCGAGAACATCACAACTGAAGACGGGAAACGAGTCACGTATGATATCTCGGCATCAGGCGCATCGAACCGAGATCTTGCATTTCTTTTACTCGCAGCAAACCAGGCAAACCCCTCTGCTGGAACCACCACAGCTCAAAATGGATCACAGAGACATTATGTCTACAGCAGTGAATCGCCTGTACAGACGCAACCATTTGTGAGCTACTCCTATATCAAGGAAACGGCCCAAGCAACTGATGATTCGGTCACTGTCAAAGAGGGTGCGGACACACTCTTGTCGCCACTCATGCTTCTACAAAATGATGATCTTATTGATCCATCTGGAACGTCTGTCATTGCTTCACTCAATGATATTGAATGGGCGCAGCTACCAGACGCCGACCACCCGACGTTTTCACATGTCTTTGGATATAAACAGGTCACAAGTGCTGAAGGAACTTTGTATGTTCGTCCAACCGGTCGAGCATACTACGAACATGGAGGAAGTGACGTCGCCTCGGCCATAAACGACACGTTTACCTATGCGTTTACAAGCGGTGGCTCTGCATCAGTCCCTGCCACTATTACGGTCACCGTCGAACCTGCGAATCAACTTCCTGCACTCTCCATTCTCGGCCGTAACTTCAACCCTCTTCTTTCACCTGCCAATCAAGGTGCCACGGCAGCGACTTTTTTGGTTACGGACCCTGAAGAGGATGGCTCCGATTTATATTGGGCCACACCAGATGGCAACGCACCCTCTGATACCAACGGCAATCCATACTATGAAATTGATTTCCAGCAGCGGGTCATAAAACTTACATCAGCCGGTGCCGGTGCAGTCAACGCACTGCACAACCTGCCCGCGATACGAATCTTTGCATCAAATTCAAACTCCCCCAGTCGCGTCGTGCATGCTCGAGCACAACCCTATGTTGCTCAAGCACGGACGTTTTTTATTAATAAGGCAACTGGTTCAAATACCAATGATGGCCTTTCCCTTGAAAGTCCATTTCAATCCACTGCTGCCGTTCTTCGTTCATCAAATGGCAGCACATTCCTGCAGCCTGGCGACACCGTTTACTTTGTTGGCGACTACTCCGCGAACGACTACGACCCAGACTTTCGGTACGACAACAACCCAATGGATCCCTATCTGTGGCGATCAAGTAGTGCCGGCGTAAAAATCAACAACCTGCATGGAACACCAGCCGCTCCCATCACGTTTAAAGCGTGGGATGACACAACGACCGTACACGCTGATGACTATGCCGGGTTTATTATTCAGAATAGTTCACACATCCGTATTATCGGATTTGAAGTCAAGGGGGCGGTTGAACATATAAGTGGCGATGTCGCCTCAGCACTTCAATTTCTTTACCGTGTGAATACGACAAACGAAGGCTACTCCCGCACGAACTACGACCATTTCGCAAGCACCGACGGCACGTATGACTACTTTTATCGTGTCCCATACGGTAGCACTGCTGAGTATGTCGAAGACCACTACTCAACACCCGGCTCGTTGAGCACACTCGCCAATTCGATACGACCAATTTACTCACGAAGCCAGGGTATTCTCGTTCGACAATCGAAGTTTGTCGACGTTCTGGACAATCATGTCCATCATATTCAAGGGACTGCAATCAAGTCGATTCGAAGTGAGTACGTCAATATTATTGGCAATGAAGTTCATGATGCCACACGAACTTCATCACTGGGCACGATGGGCATTGAGCCTTGGGAAACAACTCATGATATTCCCATCGAAAGCGACCAGGGCAACCTGTACAAAGTTGTGGTGGCGAATAATACGGTTCACCATGTGTTCAATGAGGTTTTCTCGTGGGTACCCTCAAAGACATTTATTACCCCCCATCTCGATGAGGGCAAAGGCATCTCCCCTGAGTGGCAGGATAACGACACATGGCTTGCCGAAGATGCGACCGGGCGTATTCTCATCGCCAACAATGTGACCTATCTAAATGCTCTGTCTGGTGTGAATAGCCACGCAACAGATCGTGTTGACATCATTCATAACACCAGCGTTCTCAACTCTTTGTATGGAACAATCTGGGAGCTTGAGACTGGTCTGAATATCGGTATCACCCATGAGCCCGACAATAACGGTACCACGGATCTTGGACGTGATGTTCGCATGGCGAACAATGTATCTGTAGCAGACGGCTCTCTGGACGGGTACGCCCTGCGAGTGAACGCCGGAAGTGGCCGTGTAACAGATACTGTTCAGTTTAGTGGTGGTGGAAACCTTGTGTGGAATTTCCAAGGTACGTCTGTTCGTAAAGATCCACTTGATGTTTCGGCAGGCCTCTTTGTGACTGACTCGCAACCGCTGTTTCAAAATGATAACACAGGCAACTATCAACCAACTGATACTTCACCACTCAGCACTCAGGGTATTCCTCTTCAGGCCGGCTGGAATCTACCATCGATTGGTCTTGGTGATGCATTTGGTCAGACTCGCCAATCCACTGGTATTGGTGCACTCGGACCAGTAATCAACACGTCACGTCCGCTGATTGGAGGTCCAAACGCTACACCGAGTGGCCGCAATGATGTTACGGGCCTTCCTCTTCCAAGTTCTGAGCTATCAGCCTCTCACAGTGTGACTGATACTGACGGCGTATTTGATGTCACCTACCAATGGCTTCAAGATGGCGTGCCAATTCCATCGGCGACATCGACAACATATACCCTGTCTTCTTTTGATACGGGTAAGAACATTTCGGTTGAAGTGTCGCATCTCGACGGCAAAGGAAAACGTGAGCGAGTGACATCAACTGCCATTGAAGTCCTTGGTATTCATGAAAATGAAGGAACTGTCGGACTCGCCTACGACTCATCAGATCAGTTGTATCTGCTAGGAGGAACAACTGACGTACTTCCTCTTCGCACAAACAATGGAGCACCTCTCCAATCAAGTGGCCTGTACGGCTTTTCGATTACTGCTGCCATTGAATCATCCTCCCGCCAACTGCTTCGCGTAAGACGGTCGGAAATAGATTATCTACTTCCGATTGACGACACTGGCATGCTTGCCTCAGTGTTCCATCACTTAGAAGATGTGCACGTTACAGTGCTTAATTTTCATCAATTACACAATGCGGATTCCATACTACTTGAACGAACATTTATTGATCCAAATTCATCTATTCAAATTACTGCGAGTGCACTTGGATTTCTGTACGACGGACAATTAAACCCAACTTTTGAAGCTCAGCGTGGCGTTACATACGCATTTAACGTTCAGTCTCCCGGCTATCCGTTCTTTCTTCGTTCATCTACTAACCTCGAAGACCTGGCGAACGTCTACACCAACGGTGTCAGTGAAAGTGGTACCGACGCTGGAATAATCACCTGGCATGTAGGTCTCGATACTCCTGATGCACTTTGGTACACCACACAGTCTGACGCAGACTTCACCGGACAAATCATTGTGTCTGATCTGATGACTGAATCGTAGTACCTTTGCTTCCAAAATTAGTTCACTCCGAAGCAAATCGGTTTAAAATTTTGTAAAGAAAAAAGGCATGCTTTCACATCCTTTGTAGCAGTGAGACAACAGCTCCATCGAACCATTGCTATTTACTTTTCTCGTCATGAATTGGTCATAACGTTGAAACCTGCCCATCCATACGGCACCCGAGAAGCTGGAAAGCCGTGTGATCAACATTTTCTGAAAGACTTGTTACAGCACCATCACCCATAAGAAAATTTAGTACTCCTAGATGAAGACTTTTGTAACCGAATTCAGTCTTCCAGTTGCACTCCGCACCACATCCATCACCACCGGCTGATGCTACATCTCTGCTACAGGAATCATAATTCAGCGGATACAGCGTATTAAATAGGCCATTGCCATTATTGGTATGCGCCCAGCCATTCCGTTGGTGCCTGCTGCAGTTGGCCCGTACTTCTCCAAAAAATATTATTTTTGATAGCCCATCTGTTACATCCTTCAATTTGCAGACAAAGAGGTTGCCCTCACGCGAAAACGGGCCCGCTGGATTGGTATGACCGGTATTCGTTAATGGACGATAACTATTGTAATTTTGACCACATGGGCAGTTTGGATTACCATTCCCACCGGCCCAACTCGGGCCATAATTGGCACCATAATTAGAAATAGCTCGTACGCTATTTCCCTGCCTGAGCGTTCCATCATGAATGTCAGTCGGACACAGGTAGGTTGCTATCACATATTCTCGGACCCGTTTTCCATTGACCATTTGTGACGCAACAGTTCCTCCTTCGAAATCAATCTGTGAATACAAGGTATTCTCTTCAAGAAAAGGAAGAAGACGTACGAGAACACCACCCCGTTCACGATTGGGACCCGTAGGCCGTGCTCCTGTACTTTGCAATGCTCGCCACGGAGCACCTTGCTCCCATTCGCCACCAGGAGGAAGATTTTTGTTCGCATCATTGTAAGAGTGGATCGCAATTCCAATTTGCTTCATATGGTTAATACAACTTGCTCTTCTCGCTGCTTCACGAGCTTGCTGTACGGCTGGTAATAAAAGACCAACAAGCACACCAATGATGGCAATAACAACAAGAAGCTCTATCAACGTGAATGCTTTCCGATTGGAACGACAACGCAAGAAACACTTTTTATACGTACGCGTATAGACCATTTTGCAATCCCCCACTCCCCAAAAACTGAATCAAGCAGCTACACCGAAAACCCAGTATCTCAAATCTTCTTCACGTGTCAAATTTTAAGGACCTTCTTTTGACCTCTATTGCTATGTGAGACGTGTCAGGGTGTGAAAGGTCTTTTATCCAAACAATAAAGATATGTACAAAATGCATATCTTTATTTTGAGATTGTAATCGAGTCCACTTTTAAGATTTTTCTGGGTAGTCTGACAGCATTCCTTTGGGATATTTGCCAACTTGACATGCCTTTTCATAGATAGGCCTTGGGATGCTCCCAGTCAATTTATATGCAGCGGCAATATGCAGTGCTTCCAGCACAACCATTTCATCACGCGTGGTACTCAAGACATCCACCAACCCCTTCAGCCCAGCCTGCCTTTTACCCACGGCAACTAATGCCTCAGCAGCAGCAAGTTGAACTGCCGGCTCTGGATCACGAAGAAGTGATTGCAAAAGCTCACTTGCAGATGCTGCACCGTTGCCACGAATGGTACAGCCAACTGCACCCCAGTAACGCATCACAGGATGCTCACTTTTCATCACCTCTTCAAGCTCAGCAAGTGCTTGAACATCACCATCACATGCTGTGACTGCCAAATCAAGAACTTTTTCATATGGAAAATTCTTGTTATGGACGTAGTCATACACAGTCCCTTTTTCAGAGATCTGGTTATACATCGCTTCAGGAACAAGACCTGTGTCACGAATATTTTTCATGGTTTCAAACGTCGCGGCACACATTGTTTCAAGACGCTTCGCATGCGCGGGATCACCGGCAAGATTCGTAACCTCCCACGGGTCTTTCTGTGTGTCGTACAGTTCTTCAACCGGCTGAGGAACTTTCCAGAATGACGATTGAGCAGCCTCTGTTTTTCCTGCCTGCTGTAGTGCGTAGAACGACCGCCACCCCGCTTGACTGTGTGGATAGCCTGCAAGAATGCCTCGATGCCGATGAGGATTGAAGTTGCGGATGTATCGGTACTGGCCATCAGTTACTGCGCGCACAAAACGAAGCATACGTGCATCAAATCGCTGGCCAAACAAAAAGACGTAGGGAGCTGCTTCCTGTTTCTGTTCACCAAGAAATGCGCGTCCCTGCATGCCTTGTGGAATATCAACACCCGCAAGGCTGAGTGTTGTTGGGGCCAAGTCCACAAAACTGACAGGGCGATCACTTGTCGACCCGGGAAGACCAGGTGCCATATGTGCCAATTTTTCAGGATACTGAACGATCATCGGAACATGTGTTCCCGTGTCGTAGATATATCGCTTCGCTCGAGGGAGAATTCCACCGTGATCAGAATAGTAAATCACAATCGTGTTTTCACGAAGGCCTGCATCGTTCAGTTCTGCAAGCCAGCCACCAACCTGTTTGTCCATCGCAGCAAGAATATCGAGATACGTCACCCAGTCATCTCGAATCTCAGGTGTGTCAGGAAGAAACGGTGGCAGTGTAACTGAGGCCGGGTCCTGAGTAGGTGTCTCCGGAATCAGTCCATTTTTTCGAGCTGATTTCTTTTTGTTTTCAAAAAGACTGCTCTCATGGCTGATACCCGAATTGAACACTGCAAAAAAAGGTTTTCCTTCAGGACGATTTTTCCAATGCGCCTTGTTGCTCGACTCATCCCAATGACTTCCATCATTCGTTTTAAAGTTGTAGTCGGTCTTCGAGCGATTCACGCAGTAGTACCCAGACTCACGAAGATACGAGACAAACGGCTGAATATCTGATGGGATTGGATAGCGGCTGCGCATATTCTGCGTCCCAATACTACATGCATAGCGACCAGTTATTAATGTGCTTCGTGCAACAGCACACACCGGTGCGTTTGAATAGGCGAACTCATACCGCACACCGTCTGTTGCAAGCTGGTCGATGTTCGGTGTACGTACCTGTTCATTTCCATAACAGCCAAGCCAGTGATGGCTATTGTCTTCACTCACAACCCACAGAATATTGGGGCGATCATCTGCTCTGATACTTGTAAGAAAAGAAAGCACGATGGTGAAAAGAATAGTCAGAGAGATATTTTTCATAAGACTTTTGAATTCGTTAGAAGTAAAAATTAATTCTTCCTTAACACATGCGGGGGATACGTCATGTAGCCTCGCGATGCGTGACCTGATGCCCCCGGTCTTTGGTAGTACTATACCTAAACAAATCCTCTTCGATGAGGAACATTGTGTACGACGCAATTTTGCTGCATATCTCCAGAAAACTCTTCTCACAGTCACACACTCTTTCCATGAGAGGGGTCTTTATTATGCATGGCACACAAAGATGCACGCCTGTCTTCTACACATACAAGACACAGCCTTTGAAACTGGCAAGACACTGCCTTTAAAACTGGCTAAAAAACTGCCACACAAGATCCACTGAGTGAACGCCCAATTTTCTTGGGCCAGGCACCATATGGCCCCAACCTTTGACCTCATAAAGCCAGACCTTACACCCTCGTACACCACCCCCATATCGGTACGCCGTCGTATCAGCTGAGACTTCGATAACTTCTTCCGTCGTTGTCTGATCGAGTTTTTTCCAGAAATCAATAATTGTCTTTTGATCTGGAGCTCCACCCCACCCGCCCGCTGGCCTCATACTGCCATCAACGGGAACAATTCGATCATCGAGTCCGGATATTTGTAATACAGGGACTGGTTTTATATCTTCACGATGCTCCCATGTATAGCCACTCATTGTGCCGATGATCGACCCGACGGCTTTAAACACCTCTGGGCGTTCAGCTGCAAGCGTATAGCTCATAAAACCACCATTTGAGACACCGCTGGCAAATGTTCTTTCAGGATCAAGGTCGTGAGTGTGCTGAAGATCCTTTGCAAGTGCTGTGAGAAACCCAACATCATCAATATCACTTATTTTCAAGCGAGCATTCCAGTGAGGAACATCACGTCTATCTGGTTTACCCTGCGGATAAACCACAGCAAACCCGTGTTTGTCCGCCACTCGACTCATGCCCATCTTGGCATAATCACGAGCATTACCATGGTACCCATGAAGAAAGAAAACGAGCGGTGCATTCTCTGGAAGATCTTCTGGCAGGTGCAACACGTACTGGCGATCAACACCTCCGTGCTGAAACACTTCAAAACCAGTCTCAGTCGCTGTTTCTTGCCCGAACACCGGACAGAATAGAAACGAGCATGATGCGACGAGCCAAAAGAGCACACTGTACTGACGATATTTCATATTGAAATCTATTTACCTTTCTCTATCTCACCAACAAGACAAAAGCGAAACGTCTTGTTCATTCCTTTGCCGTACATGCAGTCTTCAGGAATTCACAAAGATGTTCGGCATTTTCAGCTGAATAGAAGACAAAGCCACCATGCCCTGCATTCTTGAGACGATGGACTGTCACCGGAAGATTATATTTTTTATACGCTTCTTCAATAGCATCAGTCTGATTTATCAATACCGTCGTATCTTTTACTCCATGAAAGACAAGCAGTGGTGGATCATCCAATGTTACATGGAATTTTGCAGATGCCTGTTTTGCCTTTTCAACCAGCATATTTGCTGGTCCATCCAACAGATTATAAACGACTGAGCCGGGTTTATTCGCTTTCCACGATTGTGTTCTACTTCTAAGTGGAAAATCTGTTGCTCCGTAGTAGTCAACAACTGCCTGCACTCGTGATGACTGTTCGCTGTTGCCTCCGACGTTACCCTCAAGCTCTTCACTATTACCAGTAGTTCCGAGAAGTGCTACAAGATGCCCACCAGCACTGGCACCAGCTGCAATGACACAGTCTGGGTTATATCCATATGTTTGTGCATTGGCCCGGAGCCAGCGAATAGCACCTTTGCAATCGTGTAATTGAGCAGGCCATTTCGCGACATCGACCAATCGATAATTGATGCTTGCAACTGTGTAGCCGAAATTGGAAAGCCACTTCACAAAACAATTTTGTTTTGAGCCGCCTTTCCAACCGCCACCATGCACCCAGATAACCAGTGGTGAGCCCTCCGGTTTTTCTGGCAAATACAGATCAAGCAAAAGTGGCTTGCCGTCGACTTCTGCGTACTGAACATTTTTTACCTGACTACCAGAAAGCACAACTTCAGGAACACCCTTTCCTGATGCTGGAATTTGCTGCTTGGTGAATTCGTCGATGAGAGGCTCAGCCATAGCCGAGAGACTAAGCAGAAGAGATAGCCCTATTACTTTCATCAAATTGTTCAAGATTCTTTGCATCACTGATCTAACTTTGGAAATTTGAGATGAGCCTTGCGATAGTATAAAACTGGGCAGGGATTTATACATGGACAATTTGGCACACGGTTGGAAAATCCATCAACAGGGTTTACACAGCAAAGCAGAGCAGGCGTATCAACGGGAGTTGAACGATCCAACGGCACCGCCCCAGAGAAAGGCATTGGCGTGGTGTTATCTGGGAATCCTCTACTTTGACCTTGGCAAGTACATTCAGTCTCTGACTGCCTATAACACAGCCATTCAGATGCACCCACAGTTTCCTGTTGCACTAAGTAACCGTGCAAACACGCTCAGCGCCCTCAATCGTATTGATGAAGCCATATCCAGCTGTGAAGCAGCTATCGAGCTCAAGCCAGAATACTCAACGGCGTGGACCAATCTGGGAACTATTCGAACCAACTGTGGTCAACTCGATGCAGCAATAGAATGTTTTGAAAAATCACTTTCTTTCTTACCTGCCGATAACGAGCCTGCCCATCGCAACCTTGGTGCTGCCCTGACTTATCAAGGATGTTTTCAAGATGCCCTGAGGCATACTGAGCGGGCAATTCAAATAAACCCCAATTGTGCAGAGGCTCATCGGAATCATGCCACGCTCACACTTCTTCACGAAGATTTTAAACACGGCTGGGAAGAATATGAGTGGCGAATTCAATGCAAGGATTGCAAATTTCCAAAATATCCGTTCCCACGGTATACAGGCGGTTCACTCAGCGGCAAGTCGTTATTACTGCATGCTGAACAGGGACTCGGGGACTCCGTTCACTTTATTCGCTACGCACAACTGGCAACCCGTGCTGGTGCCAGAGTGCTTTTTCACTGCCCACCTGCATTGTGCAAGCTATTTGATCACCTTCCGTTTATTGACCAGATCATTCCGATGACATCAGCGGCACCGAGGTGTGATTTTCATTTACCGCTTATGAGTGCACCACTCATTTTCCAAACGCGACTGGAAACCATTCCTCGTGACATGCCATATATCACACCCGATCTAAAAATTACCAAGCAATGGAAAACTTGGCTTTCACAGCAGCCGGGTCGTCTGAAGGTCGGTATCGTTTGGCAAGGAAACCCTGACCACCCTGCAGATTGGCAACGCTCCCTGCCCTTTCACGCTCTAGAAGTGTTAGCACAAGACGACATTACCTTTATCCCATTGCAGGTCGGTCACGGGCGAGAACAACTTGACGGTGGAACAGTACTGAACATTGCTGATCCGGGTGAACAACTTGATCGTGATTCCGGCCCATTCATGGATACCGCCGCCCTTATAAGTCAACTCGATCTTGTTATAGGAAGTGACACAGCAGTCATTCATTTAGCGGGGGCTCTCAATGTCCCCACGTGGGTCGCTCTTTCGGTTTCACCTGACTGGCGTTGGATGCTCAACCGTGATGATTCACTGTGGTATCCGTCTATGAGGCTTTTCCGACAGCATCAATGTGGTGATTGGTCAGATGTTATTCAGTCAATGCGCGATCTTTTGGAAACAGTACAACCACGTAAATGCGAAAGTGCCATCTTCATGAAGAAGTAAAGCATTACTCGTCAAGCAGCTCAATAAGTCGCGGGACCTGCTTCTTCCAATCCCAATCAGCCATAGCACGAGCTGCTTCGCGACCTCGTCGACGAGCATCTTCACGATCACGGTAGATTCGTTCAAGCATTTCAAGAATCTCATCCACTGATGACTCTCCCCAACCGTCTACTCCATCCTGTTGGTTGAGTGGTTCAACTGATTGCTGCTGTTCAAGCTGATAGCACGGGACACGTTCAAGCACGTCGAGGTGACCCGTATTCAAGGAAAGGATCGTTGGTATGCCAGTTGCCAGTGCTTCCATCGCTACGAGGTTGGTTCCTGCTTCACATCGATTTGGAAACAGCGCAACGTCTGCCTCGCGAAGGATCTGCCCCATCGAAGAGTTTGGAATCACAGGCAACTCGTACACTGCGTCTTTCGATATCCCCAGGCGGTCGATCCAACTCATAAGATCGAGCGTAGAATCATTTCGCCAAACAGGTTGCTCACGAAGAACAGTCGAACGTTCAATTGAGTGCGCAGTTTCCGGCCAAGGGTTACCCCAGCAGGTCATAAGTAACGCATCTGGGTGTGACAGAAGAAACTGTCGAAACGCCAAGAGTACTAGATCTTGACCCTTGCGAAACTCAAGCTTTCCACCAGAAAAGATGACAAACCGATCTCGAAAATAGTCATTTCGCGGACCGGGACAAAACACAGTGGTATCAACCCCCTGTGTCCACGTATGAACATTGTCAACGCCTGAACGCTTCAGGTGATCAGCACACCATGTGCTTCCAGCAAGTATCTTATTTTGAAGACAGGCATGCTCGAGAGCATTTGGTGCCAACTTTGTATTCTCAGCAAAGATGAAACCAAAGTTTTTTGGTGATTTGAGATTTGTATTTAAGCACGTTGTTAAATCGGGCGAGAGTGCATGAAGAATTGGGAAGTCTGTTTGAAATTGTGCTGATGCATACTGTTTGAGCTGTTCTCGATAGTGTCTGTGCTGATTGAGGACTGGCTGGATAAGCCGCTTCTCAAATGCATTGACATGGAGTTCCGGCACTTCAGTGTCATGAAGAAGCACTGGTTGACGGAGCCCACTTCTGGCCAACTCAAGTGACACTCTTAGCCCAAGCACACCGTAACCAAAATGACTACCAGGATGCCAACCGATCCCGAGTGGTGGACTCATCTATTGCCACTCCAAAAAGCGTTTCATGCGAATACGTACTCGCCAAGGTGCTAGCGTGTTTTTGCGATTGCGAATAAACAGTGCTCGACCCGACTGACCCGGTATTTGGGTGTATGAAAAGACAAACTACTGGCAGGTTGAATCGTCAGGCTACTTGTCATTGCTAGTCTATCACGATGATCTTGCCAAACATCACTGGATGGAGTTCACACTGATAGAAAATTTCATCTGGCGCATCTTCTGGTACGACCCATTCATGCTCACCACTTGTCTGGCCATTTCCAGCGAACCCACCACTGTAAATATTTGCTGACTGATAACCACTTCCTGTCGTCTGCAGGTAGAACGGATGGCCTGCTACATTCAGATTCAGGGTGTAGGTCTGACCACGGCGAACGATGAGTGTTGGGTTATTGACACCGTTAACCTCATAAGCACCCGATATGGCTACAACATTCAACGTGCTCGATACTTCCCGGGCTGAGAGGTCAAGGACTGGTGATGATTCATTCCGAAGAGAATCAAACAGTCCGTTGATTCGCCATGTGTCATCGGTGACGAGGCGATTAGTTACTGATGATCGCTGAACAAGCAATGCATTTGCACCGCCCTCTGAAGTTGCCCCGATAGCAGCAAAGCCAGCGATATTCGTCTGCGCCTGTTGCTCCTGATACGTAACGGGTTCAGTATTCGCGTAGAGGTTTTCTGAACCATCTTTTGCCAGGGTTGCTGAGCCTTGGTTTGAGATGACCTCAAGCACATTAACTTCAACCTGGTGTGTGGCCTGTCTATTGTCTTCAGTTGTGGCGAAGTCATTGTCTGGTCCACCATCTTCAACCTGAATTGAAAGCGTGGCAGTGCCATTTGCATTGGCGACAGGAGTAAACGATAAGGATGACGGCACATCAGCAGACGCATAAAGCACTGTTGGATCAGGAATGAGTGCCGTGTCACTACTGGTCGCTGTGATACGATTAAACAGTCCATTGATTACTTCACCATTCACATTCACTGCTGGCAACTGATAGGAAACAAGCGAGTCACCAGAGAGTGTTTCATGGATAAACATTCTGCCATGAGGTGTTACTGGTGACGGTGGGTTATCCGTGTCTGGAGTGATTGTGACATCAAAGGTCTGGCTGAATATTGCGTTATCTTCAGCAGTGTTCAGATCCAGGTCGAGACCACCGTCTTCAACTGTCACAGTGATGGTAGCAATACCGTATTGATCAAGCAGCGGAGTTACAGTGAGTAATCTTGTCTCTACACCTAATGCTGACCGAGTAGTGAGCGTCGGATCAAGAAAAAGAGGGGCGCCACTGTTCGAGGTAGTAACTTGAATCGGTTGATTCTCACCGCCACCTGCTGTGATACCAGTGATATCCAGAACTTGAGTCAGAGAGTTCTCAGGAAGGACCAAATCAGCAACTGGGTCAAGCGTTGGCGTATCGTTCACTGGTGCGACAGCAACAATCACTGTGCGTTGAATTGTGCCGTTATCTTCTGTTGTAGCAAGATCATTATCAAGGCCACCGTCTTCAACAGTTACGGTAATCGTGGCTGTACCGAACTGATCGGCGACAGGGGTAAATTTCAGCGTGCCTGTGGAGTCATCGGATGAGTACGTGACTGTTGGATCAGGAATCAGGCCTGTATTGTCACTCGTTGCTGTCACTCTCAGTTGCTGGACCTCACCACCACCGGCGGTAATACCAGTCAGATTGACGGTCTGCTCAGGAGCGTCCTCGGTAATTGTGACATCACTCAACTCATCGAGAGCTGGCACATCATTAGTAGGAGCAACAGCAATGAAGACCGTGCGATTAATGACGCCGTTGTCTTCTGGTGTCCCAAGGTCATCATCAAGACCACCATCCGTAACGGTCACAGTAATCGTGGCTGTGCCGAACTGATCGGATGCAGGAGTGACCTTCAGTGTTCCGGTTGAGCTCTGACCATCGAAGTCAACGGTTGGATCTGGGATCAGACCTGTGTTGTCGCTCACTGCTGTGATCGAAAGTAACTGGGTTTCACTACCACCTGCAGTAATACCAGTCAGATTAACCGTCAGCTCAAGATCGTCCTCATTTATATTAACGTCACTAAGTGCATCAAGCGTTGGCTCATCATTGACGGCCTCTGTTATCACAGTAACTGTGCGATTAATGACCCCGTTGTCTTCTGATGTCGCAAGGTTGTTATCAAGACCACCATCTTCAACTGTCACAGTAATCGTGGCTGTACCACTCTGATCAGCTACGGGTGTGAATTTCAATGTTCCGGTTGAGCTCTGACCATCGAAGTCAACGGTGGGCTCATGGATCAGACCTGTGTTATCACTGATTGCTTTAACTGATAGCACCTGCGTCTCTCCACCACCGGCAGCAATACCAGTCAAGTTAACCGTTTGCTCTGAATCGTCTTCGTTTATATTAACGTCACTAAGTGCATCAAGCGTTGGCTCATCGTTGACGGCCTCTGTTATCACAGTCACTGTGCGATTAATGAATCCGTTGTCTTCCGGTGTACCAAGGTCGTTATCAAGGCCACCATCTTCAACGGTCACAGTAATCGTGGCTGTACCAGACTGATCGGCTACTGGTGTGAATTTCAAGGTGGCGGTTGAGCTCTGACCATCGAAGTCAACTGTTGGATCTGGGATCAGACCCGTGTTGTCACTGACTGCTGTGACTTCCAACTGCTGAGACTCACCACCACCAGCGGTAATACCAGTCAGATTAACCGTCTGCTCAAGATCGTCTTCATTGATATTAATTTCGCTCAACACATCAAGCGTTGGCTCATCGTTAACGGCCTCAGCTTTCACAACGACTGTACGATTGATAACGCCGTTGTCTTCTGTTGTCGCAAGGTCATTATCAAGACCACCGTCTTCAACCGTCACCGTAATCGTGGCTGTGCCACTCTGATCAGCTACTGGAGTGAAACTCAAGCTGCCAATAGAACTCTGACCATCGAAGTAAACCGTTGGATCTGGGATCAGACCTGTGTTGTCGCTCACTGCTGTGATCGATAGCAGCTGATTCTCTCCACCTCCCGCGGTAATACCAGTCAGTGACACAGTCTGTTCTGGAGCATCTTCGAGAATTTCTACTTCGCTCAATGCATCAAGCGTTGGTACGTCGTTGACAGGATCGACTTTCACAATCACTGTGCGAAGAATAGAGCCGTTGTCTTCTGGTGTGCCGAGATCATTATCGAGACCACCGTCTTCGACCGTGACTGTAATCGTGGCTGTACCACTCTGATCAGCTACTGGAGTGAAACGCAAGCTGCCAATAGAACTCTGACCATCGAAGTAAACCGTTGGATCTGGAATCAGACCTGTGTTGTCGCTCACTGCTGTGATCGATAGCGGCTGATTGTCTCCACCTCCTGCGGTCATACCAGTCAGTGACACAGTCTGTTCTGTAGCATCTTCGAGAATTTCTACTTCGCTCAATACATCAAGCGTTGGTACGTCGTTGACAGGATCGACTTTCACAATCACTGTGCGAAGAATAGAGCCGTTGTCTTCTGGTGTGCCGAGATCATTATCAAGACCACCGTCTTCGACCGTTACCGTAATCGTGGCTGTGCCGAACTGATCGGCAACAGGGGTGAAAGTCAGCGTGCCCGTAGCTTCAGCGGATGAGTACGTGACCGTTGGATCTGGAATCAGACCGGTGTTGTCACTCACCGCTGTCACTGACAACTCCTGCGCCTCACCACCGCCTGCGGCAATACCCGTCAGGTTAACGGTCTGCTCAGGATCATCTTCGTTAATGTTGATGTCACTGAGTGCATCAAGCGTTGGCTCATCGTTGACGGCCTCTGCCATCACAGTCACAGTTCGATTAATGACACCGTTGTCTTCTGGTGTCGCAAGGTTATTATCAAGCCCACCGTCTTCAACGGTTACCGTAATCGTGGCTGTGCCAAACTGATCGGCTACTGGGGTGAACTTCAATATGCCTGTAGAACTCTGACCATCGAAATCAACTGTTGGATCAGGAATAAGACCCGTGTTGTCACTCACTGCCGTGACTAAAAGCACCTGAGTCTCTCCACCACCTGCGGTAATACCTGTCAGATTGACCGTTTGCTCAGAAGCGTCTTCATTAATATTAACGTCACTCAATGCATCAAGAGTTGGATCATCGTTAACGGCTTCTGCCCTCACAACAACAGTCCGATTGATGATGCCGTTGTCTTCTGGTGTTACAAGGTTATTATCCAAGCCACCGTCTTCAACCGTCACCGTAATTGTGGCTGTACCACTCTGATCAGATGCTGTAGAGAAAAAGAGACTACCTGTCGAATTCGGTGACGTATAGCTAATCGTTGGATAAGGAATCAGATCTGCGTTGTCACTGACTGCGGTGATCGATAGTGGCTGAGTCTCACCAATTCCTGCTGAAATACCAGTCAGGTTTATAACCTGCTCAGGATCGTCTTCGTTGATGTTGATGTCACTCAACGCATCGAGTGTTGGCTCATCATTTGACAAGTTATATGCGACAATCATATCGCTGAATGTTAAAATATTGTTTTGTCCACCCGAATACTGATTAATCATCATATTAAATCGAGTGTTCCAGTTTGTATCGAGAACTGTAGTTTCCCGCGCAAGTTCATCATTTACATAGCCTCGAAGTACTTTTGTATTTTCGTCGTAGGTGATTCGAACCTGATAGGTAGAGCCAGCATGAATAGAATCAGAGAGATTGATTGTGTAGGGGTTGTTGCCATCGGAAAGTCTTAGAAAGAAATTACTGAACGACAGTTCTTCTACGTCCACCACAAAACTGAAATCATTCCATCTTTGAGGCACGCTAAAATTGGCGAGTTCGTAAGGACCATCTTCAACGAGGGTGTTGTTCTCGGGGTCATAGAAAAACTCGCCGCGGTCATCACTTTGGCGGTAGTAGGTCCAAAATGACTGGTAGTTTGCAAGGACATGAGTCTGCTCGCTGACAGAAAAGGGTGAGACTTCCCAGGTAAGGGCAATACTGTCATCGGCTATGTTGCCAGCCGAATCACGCACCTGGTTATCTATGTTCTGAAAGCGAAGTTCATACGTTCCAACAGAACCTGTGACGTGCTCCAGTCCTGAGAGAAGGTAGTTCGCCGGACCGCCAGTTATACTGAGCGAGGATATGTTGATTGATTCTCCGTCACGTGAAAGCGAGATATGGGAAGGCTGTAATCCAGTCACGGGTTCACTAAAAATCAGGCGACTATTTGCGAGGGGTGTTGTTCTTATGCTTGGAGCAGACTGAAAAAAGGATTGCGGCTTCGTTGTGTCTATGACTGGCCGGCCGATTCGAGCATTCCGTATTTCGACACGAGCCTCTTGACCGTCTCCGGACCGAAACATGCAAGAAAAATGTCTGTTCCAGTTGGCTTCAAATACAGAGGCCTGAGTAACCTGAATACCTCCAACATACGCGGTGAGAGTGCGGGTGGCTTCGTCATACGAAATCTGCACCGACTGCCACTGGTCACTTGTTTGAAAGTGATCAGTCAACTTTATGCCGTGTCGGTTGGCGTCGTAATACCCTGTACTCCAGCCCTGCCCCATTAAAAGGTCTAAATTACCGAAAGAAAGTTGTGTTGCTTTAATCTCAAATGCAAACTCAGTCCATCGTTCATTCGCATCAAAGATACCAAGTTCGTGTGGTCCTGTTAGCCGCAGGCTCGTCGTACTTTCGTCATAAAAAATTTCAACACGAGTGTCTTGACGAGAAAAGTGACTTTCAAATTCGTCAATAGTATTGAGAAAGGAGGTGACTAGGTAATCGGGTGCCTCTAGTAGACTTTTTAAGACCACCGACGTTTGAACGGACGTAAGACTTTCTGCTGTGCCTGCGTTATCTGTGTAGTCAATGCGGACTGAGATATGAGCGCCAACATCTCCTTGGGTCAGTGTGTAGGTAGAACTTGTTGCTCCATCGACATAAATTGCGTCACGGCTCCACTGATAACTCAACAGGCCAACACCATCTTCATCAGCAAGAGTTGATGTATCTGCCGTAAGAACTTCACCCTCGGTTGCTACACCACTAATGGTGACGCTTCCTGTTGGTAGGCCATTGACTGGGCCAACAGTACCGTCACCATTGATGTCATAGTCGAACAATGTTTCCATATCGTAGGAAGCAATTGTGGAATCAGAAAAAACACCTCTTGTACCAGTGAAGTTCCAGGACGGATCGAACTCCCAAACCTGTGAAGAACTATCAGTATCTAGCAGAAGCACGTTTGTGCCTGCGTCAGATTCCGCTGCAACTGGTGAGTAAGCATCAAATAATGGCGAGTCAACGCTTACGTGTTGACCATCTCTGATTATCGCTGCGTCATTCGCGTATAGAGCACCACTCGCATCTCTATTTAACGCGATGTTACCGGATGCTTCAATTACTGTCAGCACTGGTGGCGGCTCATCCAACTGCACAGAAAATGTGTCACTCGCGGTTGAATCATCTAGTTTTGATGTGGCAGTGACCGTGATATCAATTGAACCAGTTGCACCACCGACTGGTGTAAGTACTAG
>WLWF01001471.1_pt1 | contig 19209 bp, 19 predicted proteins | sample 6718331 | NCBI WGS metagenome assembly WLWF01 (sample SAMN12718692, study PRJNA515312) | sponge metagenome | isolation source: marine sponge | host: Mycale hentscheli | place: New Zealand: South Island, Marlborough, Capsize Point | collected 2003-05-01
TATTTAGCCTTTAATTTTTCTACTTCTTCTGACAATTCTTTAACTGCTTCTATTAAAACGCCTACTAAGTTGCCATAAGCAACCGATAAATGTTTATCTTCTGTGTCATCTGTAACCACTACTTCTGGTATAACCTCTTGCATTTCTTGTGCAATAACACCTGTAGAGCGTTTGTCGTTTTTGTCAAAATATACACCGCGCATCGCTTTTACTTTATCTAATGCGCTATCAATCGTTTCAATGTTTGATTTAAACCGCACGTCAGAGCTAACAGTAACTTCAGTAGATGCGGTCAAAGTACCCGTTACATTGACCCCACCGCTAGCTGTAGCGAGTTTTATCGAATTATCATGATAGAGAGTAACTGCGCCATCGTCAGTAAACGTAGCCATTACTTCTGCACTGCCATTTATAGCAAACGTACCACCTGCTATATTTATACTTCCTCCTGCACCGCCATCATTAGAGGTAAGCCTAACATCAAAATCATCGCTACTCGGAGTTTTAAGGTCTATAAACGCTTGATTACCAGCAGCAGAGCCAACTTCTATAGACCCTACGCCATCAGTTGAAGTAATAGTTATTGACCTATTTCCAGAGCCACTTACAGCCATATCGGTTGCGTTTACAACACCTGCGGAGCTATAAATAACTGCTTTGCTATTTACAATAGACCCTGCGCTAGAACCATCTACAAGATTAAGCTCTGCTGCGGTCGATGTAACTGTTGTACTAGCAATAGATAACGCATCAGTTTCTAAAGTGCCATCTATATCTGCGTTACCACTGATATCTAAAGAAGCACCATCTATTTCTCCACTAGCTGTTACGGTAGTAAAAGTCCCTGCTGCCGCACTAGCCCCACCAATAACCGTACCGTCAATCGTACCGCCATCTATATTGACCGACGACATACCTAAATCTTTAGTAAAATCAGCAACAGCAGCACCTGAGCCTGCGCCATCACAATAAATAACAGCGGTATCTCCGTTTAAAACACTGACGTTAGCACCAGAGCCTTGAGTAAATGTAGCCGTTTGACCGCTACTATTAACCACAAAATACAGCTTGTCTGCGTCGTTTGGTGCAACCGTAATGGTATTTGTGCCACTAGGTGACCCACCCAACACAAGCACCTTGTACATTCCGTCAGTTAGACTACCGTCTGTGGTGGTTAAAGTGGTGGTTGTACCTGACAACGATAAAGCTAAAACACCATTGATAGAACGATCAATGATGTCCATGTTAGTATTAATCGTTGTCCCCCATTCCCCAGTTTGATCGCCCTGTGCTGGTTTCTCAATTCCTGAATTTGTTGTATAAGAACTTGCCATTTAATTAATCCTAATTTAACCTAACCAAGACACCGTAATTGTGCCAGAAGATCCTATTGCGTTACTCGCGTTCCAAGTCCAAAGAGTGTAGTTCCCGCCAAAATAATCACTGTTTGATTGTGAGTAATTAGCGTCAGTGCGGTTATACGTAGTGCCTCCCAATGTCATAGAAATCCAACCACTGTTATCAACATGAGACGTTACGTAAAACCTTAGTTGGCTAGATGTTGCATAAACACCGCCTATGGTCACGTCAAACCCTGAAAAATCTATGGTGTTTGTGCTTATAGACCCAAAGCTACCTGCTTGACCGTTTGCATCAAACCCAGTAACGCCTATGCCAAGCCCTATAAAGCTATCACCTATGGTTATAGTGTAATTACCTGTGGTTTGGGTGTCAGTAGCTCCGAAAAAGTCTGTTAGTGATATAGCACCGCTAGTAGGAACACTGTTGTTATTTGAATTATCAGGGACAAGGCTACCACCACGATAATATTCGGTTAAAGAATGAGGTGTGCTACCGCCAAACTCGCCAACGATGTCTGCCACTAAACTGACAGGTGCTGAACTCCTAACCGCCATTATTTAGCCTCTAGTTTTTCTACTTTATCCGACAACTCTTTAACAGCCTCAATCAAGACTCCTACTAAATTACCATAAGCAACCGACAAATACTTATCTTCTGTATCATCTGTAACGACTGCTTCAGGCATAACCTCTTGCATTTCTTGTGCGATAACACCTACAGAGCGTTTGTCGTTTTTGTCAAAATATACACCACGCATCGCTTTTACTTTATCTAATGCGCTATCAATTGTTTTAATGTTTGATTTAAACCGCACGTCAGAGCTAACAGTAACTTCAGTAGTTGCGGTTAAAGTACCCGTCACATTAACTCCACCTGTTACGGTGGCTAGTTTAGAAGCGTTGTCATAAAACAGGGTTACTGCGCCATTTACCGCAGCAGTCAAATAGTCTTCTCCACTGTCGCTTTCTAAAGTAAGAGCATCGCTTTGTATTAACAAAGAACCTGTATTGTTATCTATTATTGAATTTGTACCATTGTGGCTAAGTTGAAGATCACTTCCAGCTCCAAGTTTAATAATGTCGTTATCACCCATGTTAAGGTGCGTAGATAGAGTGGTTTCTCCAGATACACCTAAAGCTCCACTTACAGTTACCGTTGCGCCCGACATAACTATTGAGCCATTAGAAGATATAGATATAGCATCCGTATCGCTTGCAGAGCCTATTGTTCCAGCATCAGCAATAAGTAACCCAGCACCAGAAGTAATAGCACCGCCTGTGCCTAATGTTCCCGCAACAGTTACATTCGTAGTCCCTGTAGGAATTTCTATAACATCTGCGTCGGCATCGTTCTTTATGGTTACATCGTTCGTGCTGCCCTGCCCAGTAAGGATTAGTCCTTCTGCGCCAGTATAGCCCATTGCTGCGTTATCACCTGCGCTTGTGTCACCTGTTGCCTCTACCGTAGACCCTGTTATAACTCCAGAGGCGGTTAAAGTAGCTGCGGTAGTTGTACCTGCTAAATTAACGTCGGTTAATAAATCATAAACTACCGCGCCACCGCCTGCCCCATCAGTGGCAATCATCTTTACTTGCCCAGCCAAAACAGCAACATTTGCTCCAGTTCCTTGAGAAAAGGTAAGCGTATAACTGGTTGCGTTTTCTATTATCCAGACTTTGGACAAAGTGTTTGGTGCAAGGGTCACTGTACAAGCTTGACCGCCATCAGTACATTTTAGATAGAGCGAGCGAGCTTCGTCGGAAGCTCCATCGGCAACGGTAATAGTGTGTGTTGAAGCGTCTGCAATCGCTTCTGATCCATAGCTAAAAGCCTCAGATATCAACTCTAGGTTTGTGTTTGTAACAGTACCCCAAGAACCTGATTTCTCTCCTGTCCCAATCTCTTCTAATCGAAGATCGTTTACATAGGTACTTGCCATGACTAATCAATCCTTATAATTGCGCTAGTTCCTGCTGCTGGAAACTCAATCGTAAACGTACCGCCACTAACACTGTAATCAGCACCAAAAGCCAGAACAGCAATTGCTTTGTCTGAATTGCTTGAGTTATAAATTAAAGCTCCGTTTGCAGTAAAAGTAGCCGAAGTCCACGAAGGATTGTCAGAGTCAAAATAAGCTGTAGTGCCAGAAGTTGCAACTGTCGTATTAGCAAGAGTCACCCCTCCTGTAGCATACCCGTTTCCGTTTGCCACTTCGTTACTAGTGCTATAAGCAGTAGTTCCTGCGCCCAAACTTGCCGAGCTTGTAAACAAGGCAATCTTTATTGTGTCTGTGTCAAGTTGATGACCTTCTTGTAAAATCTCGGCTTTAAAAGAAGTTGCCATTGCTTGTGAAATTGCCATCTAAATTCCTCCGTCATATTCTGCTGCGTAATTTCTCGCCATTTCTTGTTGAAACAACTGAATCGCTTCGTCAAATTGAGCTTTATATAAGTTTACAGTCTCTGGTGCTTTTAAGAAAGCCGAAGCCTCCAACAAACAAGCACTTAACAATACATTTTCTGCGTTATTTCCAACCCAATTTGTCGTGTTTGAAGACGAAAGACCTGTTTCTGGAGCAAGATAATCCGCTTTATACGCTAAAGTTGCGCTTGGCGTTGGTGCTAACATCACCACTGTTCCAGAGGTTGAGCTTGAGTTTGTCGAATACATCTCAGGCGTTCCAGTTGTAGAAGCATTTGGATGATAATCACGAACATAACTATCCATGCGATGGTTAAGATATACGACATTGCTACTAGAATCTGTAATAGATAGCTGTCGAATCATCCTTGCCGTTGGAATAGTGTATTCGCTAGTGCCTACTACCAAAGTTCCAGAAGCACTGCCTCTAAAACAAGGAAGAGAAGGCAGCCTTTGAAAGATCATCTCCTCGGCTTGAGAGATAATCTGGTCAATAGAATTAGAAAGCTCAGTGGAATCGTCTTCTAAAAAATTCTGTATATTAGAAACCAATGTAGAATAGTTCATTTATGTATCACCGTAAGAGCCACCACCGTAAGAATCTTGACTCCAACCTCCTAAGTTAATCGCTTCCGTACCTATTGCACCTGTACCTGATACCCCTGTTTCAATAACTGATATTCCAATGACAAATTCTCCTATAGAAGCAACTGCACCTGTGCCTGCTACTCCAACCGTGTCAGTTTCGCTTGCAGACAATACAAACTTGCCAATCCCACCTATCCCAGAAATACCAACATTTGGTTTCTCGTAGGCTTTGGCATTCATTGTTGTGCCAGCTAAATTATTATTAAACCAATTGAACGCAAGGTCAATTCTAATATTTATCGGGTCATTGTCTGGTCTTGGTTTAAAAAGAGAAGTCGCGTCAACTACGTTTTTAGGGGGATCAAGCTGTGGGTGTTTTGGTTCAAACTCTTGGGGTTCTACCCTTAATCCGTCCCAAGTTGTCTTTAGGTCTTTGTACGGGACTTTAAAGCCACTGCGATCTGATATTGCCTGTGCTTTTTTGCCTTTTGCGTATCTAGCCATTTAATTCAAATCCAAAGTCGTCGGTCGAACCCTCAATGAAACGCCATCATTGTCTGCTGAATACGCAAGTTCAAAAGCTCTTTCGTACACTTGAGATAACACTGGAAAACGGTCTGGAGCATATTTAATAGCTAACTTGCTTGCCAATCCACTACAAATGCAATCATTCCAGCGATAAGGAACGTCTGCGTCTTGATTTGCCAAGTTAATATCTTCTAGTTGATTAACAGCCCAATAAACAAGGCTATAGTTGCTAGAGTCTGGAACTTGCCAAACATTTATTGTCGGAATGTATTGCTTGTTAAGCATGTACTGAGTTGGTTTACCTGAACTAGTTTTATTGGGGATTTGGTTGTAATCCGCAATGCTAATTCTTTCGACTGGTATATCTGTTTGTACGCTATCACTAGAGTCACGGACCACGACATCAATCAAATCAACCGTTCCAGCAGGCAAAGCGTAAGCAAGCGTCCCAGAGGTTAAGGACAAAGTTGCATTGTTAACCGTCCAATAGTTGATCCCTCTGTTTGCCCACTCGGAAAATAGCAAATTAAGGCTTCTTCTTGCAGAAGCTGCGTGATGACCTGTTCTAGTCTGGGGATCTAAACCACAACGCTCAAAGGACTCTGCTACTATTTCTTCAACATTTGGTCTAAATGCGACTGTGCCTGAAGTTGCCATTAATACTCTTTAATGCCTCTAATTACAACTTGATACGCATCGCCAGCTGCTCCTGCGCCAGTTGTCGTAAATTTAATGTCACCTGTTCCGTTTGCTCCATAAGATGAGCTTGTTGGCAATCCACCAAACCTAGAAAAATCTTGATATCCAGACTGACCTTCATCAAGGTGCAAAATTATTATGTCGGTGTCGGCATCTGCTAAAACTTCTACCGTCATAGCTTTTATAACCCACCAACATTCTACTATTCTTATTCCTGTGCAAGAAGACCCGTTAGCATTTTTGCTTAACCCAGAAACATCTATTTTAAGAACTGCGCTTTCATCGCCAGTATCTACATATTGGTATTGGAAAGCAAAAATAACTTCACGGGTGCTTTCTGAAATCTTTGTTGACGTTTTAAGGTCTGCCATTGTTCCCTCCTAAATAATAGGTGAGGTTTTACCCTCACCTAAATGAAACTACGCTATTTGAACGTATTCAATTATAAAAGTAAAAGAACCCGCAGTTGTAGCGTCTACCGTGTTGGTAATATTGCAGTAGATAGTTCTTTCAGTGTCTGTGTATTGAACAGAAGCAGGGGCAGTTGTGCCACTCTGTGTCTGAAGAACCAAACTAGTTACAGTTACATTGTGTGCAACAACAGTTGTACCGCCATCTAAAATTTCGTCAGTTACAGCAGCTACTATCTGTGCACCAGAACTACTAGTTCCAACTTCGTAACCAATGTCTCCTGTTCCTATCACGGGAGCAACGTCACAAAATATTTTAATGTCTGTAATGATAGTGTTTGCTGGTTGAGTAAATTCACCAATAGCGGGGCTATCTCCAGCAGTTGTGTTGACCGTTACGCCTGTGGCAAAACCAACATGTTTAGCATACTTGTTAGTCACTATACCTGTAGAAGCAATCACCATGGTGTCTGTAATAGCACCCGTGGTTGCGTTTTTTGAAATTACTTTAAAACCGTTTTGTGATTGAATCGGTCCTGTAAAACTACTAGCCATTTTGGGCTACCTCCTTATTAAAGGTTTTGCTATAAAGTCCTAATAAGTGTCTGCTAGGGCAGTCGTTATAGCTTATAAAAATCCTAGAAAAAAACAAAGGGGGTTTTTACGCCCCCTTGGCTATATTTATGCACCTTCTGAACCGAAAGCTCCGCGCCAATCAGTAAACCCGAAAGAATATCTTTCGCGTACTTTATAGCGGTAGTCTCCAGTGCTGAAGTCGCCTTCCATTCCCTTCTTCAAAGCAGTTCTTTGGAAGTATTTTAGACCGTCTGGCACATCGGTTTGTACAAACCAAGCATCAGAATCTGTAAGACGACGCATAACGTGATAGCCCTGTGGAAGATATCCACCAGACTTAATCGCATTAAGATCGTTATCAGAAGTAGCAGTCCTCAATTGACTTTCAAGAAGTCGCTCTGCAACAAAAGAGTATGCAGTTGGGATCACCAACTTAACGCCTTGTGCTGCGATACGAAGTCCTCGGTCGTCCTTCATGTCTGCAATGTTGATAAGGATGCTTTCAAGTGAAGTCTCACTTAGGTCAGCGGCAGTAGCCAAAGTATTTGATTGGTTTCCTGCTCGCGTAGGATGGGCGGTGCTAAATAATGCAACTCCATCTCCACCAGTGAAAGAACTTGAGAAGCCGTTATTCAACACGTTTGCGCCTTTGATTTCCTTAGTGGAAGACATAGACCGAGCCAGTGCTTTCGTATAACGAGAGGCAACTGAGCCGTATTGACCATCTTCTTCAGCTTCTTCGGTAATCGCAAAAGCTAAAGCGATAGTTTCGTGTTGGTAACGAGCAGTCCACTGTTGACTCGCTGAGTCATAGCTTATTGCTGCTCCTTCTGTTTTAACAGGCGCATTGCCAAATCCTTCCAACAAAACGTCTTCTTCAAACGCTCGGTTACTAGAATTTGTGCTAAACACACCTTCCCATTCGCTAGGGTAGCTATCGTACTCTAATCCAAAAAGAGTATTCAAACCCGGCTCTAGCATTTTAGCAAAACTTGCTCTATTCATAGCCATTGTTAATCTCCTTTTAGATTCCTGCTACATTGTTGCCAAGAATATGCTCGTTAATAAGCACTTCCATGACAGCGTTAGTTCCAAAAGCATTTTCAGGTGAATCCCATAAAGCTAGGATCTTACAGGTAGCAACGCCAGCTGCCATTGTTCCTGATAATTCAAAACCTGATTGCCCTGTTAGTGTAGACCCTGCGCCTGCTACTACGTCGCAACAGTTGCCAATGTTAGTCTGGGCAGGTGAACCTGCTGACTGACACTTGTAGACGATCTGTGGATCGTCATACACTAAAGCAACTATGTCCGTACCAGTAGTTCCGCTAGGGAAATACTCACTATAAACAAAAGAACCATCTGATGCGGTATAATTTACCCCAGCGAATACTCCAATGTTGTTTGTCTCAGTTGCGGTATGAGGTGTAATTACCCCATCGCTAGTAAGAACACACAAATCTCCACTGAAAATATTCTCAGCCAACGTACTAGTAATTGTGTACTTGTTGGTTCGTATGGTGCTACCACTCATATGGCGAACTGGCACAAAGCCAAAGGCTGCATCTGCATTTGCCATTTTATTTCGCTCCTAAAAGTTAGTTATCTTCCATGACCGAGAGATCCCGACCACGACTTGATGTGCTTTCCATATTCTGTTGAATAGGAACGCCTTTTGCACGTAACTCCTCTAAGTTGCCTGTGATGGACTGATCTTGCTCAAACTGCGTATTTCTAAAGTAAGCCTTCATCGACTTAAATTTTTCAATAGGCATTTCGCAAAGCATCATTCCTTCAACACCAATGCAACCAGACCACTCTCCATGATTGATAGTCGGAAAAATCTTCGTATCAACATTGGAGGCTTCTCTTGGTTGCCAACCTGCTCTCATTCTTTTGAAAACATTGTCAGGAGTTTCTTTACCTTGAATCGAGGTAGCTATCCATCGTTGAACATAGCCAGAACGTGCAGGCGGTGCGTCCAACAACGAGGGTGGTTTCCAAGGGATATCAGAACGTGATTCTTCTTCTCTTGGAGACTTTCGGGTTTGTTTTGCTCTTACATTTCTTGACTCAGCCATGACTAGCTCCTTCTTTGCTTACGGATTTCAGACTCATATACTTTAAGTTTCTGTTCATCAGTTATACCAAGTTCTCTAGCCATTGCGAGTTGATCTTTTGAAAGACGAACCCGATTACCGCTGTAAGGTTGACCGCCAGAAGTAGGGGCGACAGGATTTCTTCTTTTTGTCCTAGCCTTTTCAACAGGTACTGGTTCAGAGACTACATCAGGAAAAGTCTTTTGTAAACGTCTAGTTAATTCGACGTAATATTCATCGCTTTCCTTGTCATAACCTTCCATCTCCAATTGAACGTCGATTGACTTTGCAAACAAAGTTTCTCGCTCATACCCAGAAGCCTTGAACCAGTCGTTTTTCTGTATCCATTTTTTAGCTGAATCAGGAATTTCTGGTGCTTGCTGCTGAGGTGGAGGGGGAGGTGCTTGAGGAGCAGGGGCTTGCTGTCTTTGCATCTCATTGACACGGATAGCAGCCCTCATATCGGCTAATTGCTCTTGAAAATCAACTTGAGCATCGGTATCTCCTTCTTCTACCGCTTTTTTAAGCGCAAGCTTGGTTTGCTCATATCGTTGAACAAACTGGTTTTCTTGTTGGCTTTGAGAACCTTGCTCTAGCTTTTCAAGCCGTTGCATCATCGCATTGTTCTCAGCTTCAAGCCGTGAGGCTCTAGCTTCAGACTCTTTGCGTTGGTCAACTAGCTTTTTAATCCTACGTTGTACCTTTTTGCTGTACTCAGGATCGTCGCTTTGCTTATCTTCTGCGACTTTAGGCTTAGGTTCTTCTTCTGCTTCTTCGGCAACTAGCTCAGTGTTTTCTTCGATGGGTGGCTCTAATTCTTCAGGTTCAACCACCTCAATCTCAAAATCTTCGCTTTTTTGCTTTTTGGTTCTTTCAATCTCTTGCTCAATTTCGGCAAGTACGTCTTCTTCAGACATGGTAGCGTCCTCCATGATTACGCTTTAAGATATGTAAGCAGATATTTCCGTTTCTTCTGGGACAATTGACGTAATTTCGTCATCGTTTAACAAAAGAAACTTCACTCCATTTACTACAATTTTCTGACCTGCGTATTTACCGTAGGTAACTTTTGAACCAACATAGGGAATAATGTCTGTTTTCCATCGTTGCCCTGTATCCCTATCTCTATAAGCCAAGTCGCCAAGAGCAGCAATCCGACCAAACGCGGTCAGGTACTGTTCGTTGTCAAGAGTCTCATTGGATAGATAAATCCCACCATCAGTCGTCCGTTTTGGTTCTTGAGGTTGGAGTAAAACTTTCCAGTTTAGAGGCTTAGGGAGTTGGTGAGAGGCGATAGTCGCCTTACTTTCTTCGTCAGTATATATATCGTGAACATGTGGATGAGTCATGTTAAGCATCCTCTTCGTCTAGTTTTTTTAAAGTATCATCAACAATCTCAGAAGCTTGTTGTAAACCTTCTGCTATTCCGATGTGTTTTTGGTATGACTGAAAATCGGATATACGACCCTCAATCATGCTCTCGGCTATCTCTAGCCTCTTGTTCGACAGATTCTTTTTTATCTGCCGAAGCAAGTCTGTTATCGTCATTTTCTGCTCCTGTGTTACTTTGCATTGAAACGCCAGTTACACGAATAACAACGTCTTGTTTTTCGTCAGCCATAAAAGCTAATATCCTTTATTCTTTTTCTTTCCTTTATTAACTTTCTTTTTCTTCTTAACTTTCTTCTTAACTTTCTTTGGTTTTGTTCCGTACACTTTTTTACCTCCTTTGGTAATTAAAGACGGGAATGAAGCCCTATTCATAACTGTTTTCCTGTTCTTTTGCAACTTGCGAGCCTAGAATCCCTGTCCCAATTGCAGTAAACGGAGCAAAATAACTTTGCCCTTGTTCCCTCAAAGCCTTTTTAAGTTTTTCAGTGATCTTAAACCCTTTGACTACTTCTCCTGTTCCAACATCTAAATTTACAATTTTAATGTCAGGGTCTAATGGTTTTAAAATCTTTTCTGCAATCTTAGGCACTGCAACACCGTAAAATTCTTCTGCATCCTTAAAGCGTTGCGTGTCTCTGTTAAATTCAGGCTCACCAAGAGTTACATAATCTGCGTCAGCGTCAACTGCTTTTGCAATTTCCCCTTTAAGCATAATTCTTGTTGTGTCTCTCTTTTCTTGGATGTAAGGAGCGTCCATTACAGTGGGGTTTGTTTCTTGTAATTCCTGAAGACGATATTTAGCATCTTCAAAAGCTTTTATATCTAATTCAAGTCTTCGAAGCTCAGACACTAATTCTCCTTTTTCCCTTAAAAGGCTGTATGGGGTGTCAGGACTGGTTTTAAATTTATTTCTGTTCCCAAAATCAAGATAATCTTTTATCTTACGAAAATCTGAGGGTTCTTTTCTTTTGACCAAAACTTTAAATAGATGATCTGCGACTTGTGGGTTAGTTTCCGCTTCTATTTTTTCTTTATTTTCTGCAAATTCTCTTAATGGAACTTTATCAAATATTTCATATAACTCTTTCTCTGTAATTTTTTTTGATGGTGTAGACTGTTGCCATTCGTTAAGATTTTTTACAAACTCATTGCCTTTTTTCCTAATAGCCTCTGCTCTTTCATCAAACTCCATCATTTTTGACTCTGGGTTTTTGCCTATTGCTTTACGAGCCTCGTTTTTTGCTTTTTCAATACCTGATGGAGTCATGTCTGATGATTGAGGCGAAGTTAATTGCTGTGCAACGTCGCTTTGAATTTCGTGGATAGCGTAGACTGTTCCATCTAAATTACTGGATTTTATGGCTTTTGATGAAAGTTTAAGTGGCTCATATTCTCCTACGCGATAAAAAGAATCAATCTCCCCTTGCATTGCTTCTCTTGCTTCATCGTAGCGTCGCTCAGGCGTATCATCTGCTTCTAATATTCTTCTCTGTTCATCAAATCGCGCCTCTAAGTAATCGTGGTGAATTTTTAAATAGTCATCTTCAAACTCAACACCTTGACCATTAAGGTCTCTTATTGTTGACCTCACATGACCGATTGGGAATTCATCGGCGTATTGGCTAAAATGACTTTGTAATTTTTTTGGTCTCATTTTCTTGTAAGCTTCTCTCCATAAAGAACCCATTGTGGAGGATTCTTGTGCTTCGGAAAGAAACGATAAGGAAGACTTATCAAATTCTTTTTGCGCCAAGCCAGAAGTGTCTTCGTAAAGATTAACATTGTAAGCTTCTCTTGTTCCAAAATTATCTTCTGGAGTAAGTTCTTCGTAAAGTTCTCGGTTGCGTCTTTGTACTAGACCCCTATCAAATGCAGTGTTTTGCATTATTTCTTTCACTACATTGAGGTCCGTCACATTGTTAAGCTCAAAATCACCGTAGGTAGCAGAGTAACGTGCTTCCCCAAAATCTCCAGCTGCGCTATAAAGAAGGTTGTCATCTCTATCGTAAGCGTCTATTTGATGGGGCGTTAAATCCATGACTTTTTCTAATACCAATTCATCAAAAGCCTCATCAACTTGTGATTGCCAATCCTGTAACTTTTGTACAGAATTAAAACCTTCTCTTGAGAAAATGCTTCCATGCCTGTCAGACAGCGGATACTTTTCAGATAAAGATGCAAAAGCTTGAGAGTCATTCGCTCCGAGATTTCCAAAAGTCATATATAGCTCATCAAAATTTGGATTTTGAGGTTGTCTAAGTCTTGAAGCAGATATTGTTAAATTGTCTCGAAAATTTCTCCATTCGTCGTTAAGTTTGTTTGCTTGTTCTTGAGGCATATCCTCCATTTTTTTCTTTAAAGTAGGAGAGGGAGTAAATTGATCAGCACCGTACATACTAAAACTTGGCTCTGGTATTTTGTCTTGCAAGAGCAATGACATCTGCTGTTCTCCTTTAAACGGACCTGCTTTCATCCCTGCAACAAAAAAGTCATCTAAATCGCGTTCATCGTAAGTTTTGTTCATTTGATTTTTAAAAACAATACCTAACACTTCGTCTACTAATTCGTCGTGTTGCACTGCGTCACTGGTCCTAAGGGAATAATGAAGCCCCCTTTTACGGTTTGAAATAATTTGTTTTACATAATCATCTTCTGGACCTAAATTGGAGCGCACAAAGCTAACTTCTGGTTCTGCTGTGCTTTGTTTTGCAAGCTCATTGATGTTCACTGACATTCGGTTCTCATCTAAGAAATCAGTTAACCCTTCCTTTGTTACAGGCAAGTTGGCTTGCTTTTGTTCCTTGAGATATTCACCTAAACCTGACCATCTAAACTCGTCCTTGGTAACACCACCCTTCTCAAACATTGAGCGAAATTGATCTGGAGTTCCTTTTTCTTGATCTAAATTCCTAGAAATTTCATAGGCTTTGTTAAAAAAGTAATTCTCGTCAAGCTCTCTAGGAAATGTTGTTTTTCCAAGACTAGCTTCTCCCGTCATAGAAGCTAAAGACAAAGGAGACTGTCTGGTTTGACCTGCAAGAGCCAGTGCTTCGGTGATGTCTCCTAAATCAGTCGCTGTCCTTGTTTGTATAAAGTCATCAGCCTTTCTAGCAAGTTTTGGTATAGCTGGTGCGCCAAAACCTATAAGAACGTCAGGAAGAACCCCAAGAGCATATTCTTCTGTAGGGCTTCCCGTCTTTTGGAACGTGGTGCTTTCAGGGTTAAGCTTTGACCCTAGATTAAATAGGAAATTAAGTGTAGCGTCTTTCCTGTATGGTTCTAAAACACCTGACTCTCTAAGTGGCTTGTATGGGCTAAAGGGAATATAAGAGGCAAGATTTGCTGTCTCAGCAGGAATACTAAGCGCAGAGCCAACCATTCCCACTGGCAATTTAGAATAAAGCTCAGGGTCTGCTATTGGAAAATTCTGAACATAGTCACTAACGGTATCTTTTACTTGCCCAGTAATTGCGTCTGAATAGGTGTCAGTGGACACTCTCTCTGGCTGAGAAACTATCTTTTTGCCAAGACTGTTCAGAAAATCAAGCATTATTCATCTTTTCTAAAAGAAACAGGACGACCTGAAAAATACTGATCTAATCCAGTTTTCCCTCTATTTCCCCTCGATTCTCTTAATTGCGCCTCTAACATTGGTAAATATGGGTCGTCCGAATCCAGTATTTCTACCGCCTCTAGGTATGCTTCCTCCAGCATCTCCAATGTCGTTAATGAATTCGTCATAATCGTCTACTCCTTTCTTACCCTTACCCGCAACAACGGTGTCTACGCTAAATTGTTTTGCGTCTACTACGTCATCGTTTTTAACAAAATTACTTGCTAGTTTAAGCATTTTACGTCTTTTTTGTTTAAGAGCCAAGTTAAGTTCTTCTTCGTTTGAATATAATTTTCTTTTGCCTTCGTCCCATCGAATTTCTAGCTCTGGTATAAATTGCATCCTAAACCCTGTGTATGTTGGTTCTTCGCCTTTTCTCATAGTTGTTTTTGGAATAAAAGTAAATCCATCCTCTTCCATTTTTACAACTTCATCAACATAAGGTTGAATTTCGTCTTTAGAAAAAGGTCTTTTAAAATAAACTTCTAAAGCAGGTCGTGCGTTTGGATTAACCTCGTCAATAGATAAAATTCTAGTAAGATAAACATCCCACTGGTCGTTTTCCTTCCCAGTTTGAGCCAGAGTTGACAACAATTCTTCTGGATTAAAATCTTTTGTCGCGGTCACTTCAATGTCAAAGGCATTTTCATCAGCCCCTGCATATCGACCAAAAGCATTTGGTGAGGATCGACCAAAAATAACTTCTTTGTCGCCATCAAGAACGGTCCTTACATTTCTTTGCACTACGTTTTCCATTCCAGAAGTAGGTATTGGTCTTGCTTCTGTAGAAAGACTAAGCCCTGCAAGATATCTGTCAGGGTCTCTTCCTTGAACATCTTGAAAATTTTTATCAAAAAGATCGACAAATTTGTTTCCTTGGGAAGAAGATGTCCATCTGTTTCTTTCCCATTTTTCTTTTTCTTTCATCCATTGCAAGGCTTGAACCATGTCTTCTTTTAGCCCTAACTTTTCGCCTGCTTTTCTATAAACTTCTTGTGCAAAGCCGTAAGAACCGCTAACAGTCCCATCGGACATGACAATCCCTTCAGCATTTGCAATTTCTGCTTTAACTGGAAGCCTTGAAAAACCCGAATGCCTTTGAAGATTTCTTGAAGCCCAAATATCAATAATTCCGCTGTTTAAATTTCCTACTAAATTTCCACCGTATTGCCTCATTTTTGGAGCAGAACCTGCTGGCATTTTTCTAAACTCATCAATCATAGCAAGCATTGCATTGTACGAGTTCATATTATATTTTGTGCCATTTGGCTTGCGAATAATCAACTCATCAGGAAAATCTGCTCTTGAACCACCTTTTTCAATGTGTTTTGCCAATGCTTCTAACTGCTTATCGTAATCTCCCCTTAAATAATGAGCAGTGGCTGTCCTTGCTATTTTCATGTTGTCGGACAATTTAACATTAGGAGAAAGGGCAGCGGATAAATCCCCAAAAATATCTCTTGAACCGCCAAAAGCTTCGGTAAGTTTTCCGTGAATTCCCTCGTACCAATTTGCTCCGTTCATTACAATCTGAGAATTATAATCTCCAGACTTTGCCAGATTATGCGTGTCTTCTATTTCTTTAACTATTTTTTCAGAAAGCTTTTCAATTCTTTTTTCTCTTGCGTCCCCCGTTAAAAGCTTTCCGTTTCTGTCTCTAGCAAAATCAAATTTCTTTTTTTGCCAATTAATCTGACCTTCGTCTGTAATGTTTGCAATTTCAAGGAGTTGCCATCCGTCTTGAGTCGGGTAACGCTTTGATTGCTTCTTATATTCTTCTTGTGCTATTTTTTTAAATTTAGGGGCAAGTCCTGACTCTTCTATTTTTGCTCTTTCTCTTGGTGGCGTGTAAGCCCTAGCTGTTTGTTTCTTTGGCTTAGGAAGTTCAAAATCAACCCCAGCTGATAAGTCATAAGAATAATCTTCAGGATAGCGAGGCAACTGCTCGTCAACTCTAGGAGGAGGAAGCTCTCCTGCTATTAAAGATTGAGACAAGGACGAAGGTGCGCCTCTTAAAGCACCTCCAACGGTAAGGGCTTCCATGATTGAGGGGGATGCGCTTTTAGTAACATAATCGTCAGTAGCTTCAATAATGCTTTTCCCCGTTGATGCACCTACTCTTGCAGCTTTTATAGCACTAGCAGGAAAAAAAGGAGAAACAAAGTCAGAAAGAAGCCCTCTTGCAGCAGCCTCCGCTTCAGTGCCAGAGTCTCCAAAATAAAGCTCTTCTGTTTTGTCTGAAAATAAATCGCTGTCAATTGCAGCTTTGTTTAATTTTTCAATCAATGCTTCTTTTTTAAGCGGGGCAAGATAAGGCTCAATCTCTTCTTTAGGGGGCAAAGGAACATCACGGTAAAGAATACGACCTGAGATTGGGTCACGGAATTGCACTGGATCATAAGTAGCACTTGCAATATCTCCTGCAATCCCTCCGATTGAAGCAACAGCAGCAGTAGGAAGCTTTCTAAAAGTCTCTAGTTCAAAATAAGGACGTATGTTTATATTTGAATAGGTGTCAGTAGACACTCTTTCTGGTTGAGAAATCAACTTTCTACTAAGACTGTTAAGAAAATCAAGCATTCGTATAAACCTTCAACGGGATCTCTTTGCCCTTAACTTTAATTTCGTTGATTAAGTGTAAATCATATTTACAAGAATTGGCAGTAGCCTCACCAATTAACAAATCGACACCTTCTTGCTTGGTTGCAGATTCTAACCTAGCACCTGTGTTGACTGCATCCCCAATCGCGGTGTAATCAAATCGTTGCTCGCTTCCCATATTGCCAATAACTGCGCTTCCTGTGTTGACTCCGATGCCAATTGCTATCTTAGGCAAGCCCTCTGCAACCAGCTCTTGATTAAGCCCTTCCATGTTGTTAATGATCTGCAAAGCACAAGATACTGCTAAATGTTCGTGGTCAGCTTGATCAAACGGCGCATTCCAAAAAGCCATCATTGCATCACCAATATACTTATCCACAGTTCCTTCAAACCGTTGAACTGCATTTTGTTGTGCGGTTAATGCTTTGTTCATGATGTATGTGACTTGTTCTGGGGGCAATGACTCCGATAATGAGGTAAAACCTCGCACATCGGTAAATAAAAACGTGCAATATCGGGTTTCACCCCCTAAACGAAGCAAACTTGGGTCGTTTTGTAGCCGTTTTACCTGCCTTGGGTCTAAATAATGCTCAAATTGCTTTTTAATTTGCTGTTTTAGGCGGTGTTGGGTGCGGTAATTAAGATAAAAAGCCACCGTAGAGGCTAAAATCTGGCTAATTAAGGTCCAAGCTACGTCAATTAGCAACCCATTAGCAATAAATTGTGTCCCAGCGTATGCCGTTCCGCTAAATAAAAGCACCGCAGACAGCAAACCCCACGTTACACCTAGCTTAATAACCAAAAACCACAACAAAGTTACCGTGACAACATAGATTAAAAGCTCTACTGCAATAGCATAATCGGGAATATAAGGACTATTCTGTTGCAAAATGGACTCTGACAGCGCAGCTTGTATGTAATGTGGCTCTAATAACCCTACAGGAGTGGCTAATTGTGGCATGATCCCAGACGCATTAGTTCCAACAAACACAAACTGACCTTCTACATCCATTTCTTCTAAAGATGTTTCATGTGGAACAATCCAAGATACCCATTTGCGACCTAGTGAATCTGTTTTTACTGGAGGTAAACCTCGGACTCGTACTTCTTCAATGCCATTTTCGTTTGTTTTAATAACGTAAGTATCAACATCTAACAAAGTTTTAAGCACTTGTGTACCAAACGAGGCTAACCAACCGTCTGGGGTTTTGTACAGTAGTGGTATTCGACGGACTAAGTTGTCTATATCGACTGGAGCAGTGGCAATGCCTTGCTCTGTCCATGCAGATTCACGCAGTATCGGTATGTTTTGCAGAGTTCCTGATGCTTTAAAACCGCCAGCTTCCTCACCTAGTATTACTGTACCAACAGTATCTGGATATTCTCCGTTGCTATGCTCAAACAAAGGCAGTACAGTTTTAGAAAAGCTCATAGAATATGCGAACGCTTCATCGCCACCTAACCTGTCTGGGTGCGGAAAGCCAATGACCCAGCCAACGCCAATTGCACCATGTTCCAACAAATCGTGCTGTATTTCTGCAAGTCGGTAACGCGGTAACGGATAGCCACCTTCTCGGTCAATATCTTCTTCGGTAATATTAAGGACGGTAAAATAACCAGACGGCTCTCCCTGAGCGACAAGCGCATCAAAGGTCCGAAGCTTTAATACTTGATACATGTCCCACTGAAATACAAGCGGGATGCTTAATAAGCTAAGTATTATTAAAAACTTTTTCACGAACCTTGCGTAATCATGATTTGAGAATCGCCTCCACCGTTGACTTTAATTTGATTAACCACGCCGTTTTGTATCAGCATAATAGTATATGAGCCACCGCCCTCTATATCCAGACGAGCTTTGTGTTCGACAAAACGCCGAAAGCTAATTACATTTCCTGTGATTAATGTGGTTATCTGGGTGTCCTTGTCTTGACCTAGCTCTGTTCCTGTAATGTTGATTCCTGCTGTTTGCTTCAATCTGTCTTCTTCTTCGCCAACTGCCAGAGCATCCAGTATCGAAAGCAGGTCCTCAAGAAAGTTCACATCTAAGTAATTGATATCTAACTCAGTAAACTCAGCTTCTTCTTCCAACAAGTCCTCGTTTAAAAAGTCTACGTCCAATCCACTAAAGTCTAGGTAGGGATTACTTTCGACCACGTTGTACGATTCATCCACCACTTCTACTTCTTTTGGTGGCGTAACAATCAGCATGTTGTCAATTAAATCAATAGTCAAATCAAGAATAGCTGGGCTACTTGGGGGTCGTTCAAACGCTGCCGCAGTAGTTGATTGGAATGGCTTGTTTAGTGTGACACTGCCAGAGCCTGTTGATACTACAATTTCGCCAGAAGATATACCGTTTACATCGGGCAATAAAATAACCAAGCTACGCCCTAACTCATCTACCGTCACGGTAAAATCCGTACCACGGATAGCAATATTGGCGGTTGGAGTGCGTAGTTTAATATTCTGTTTGTTTATCTTGCCCAAGCCACCTGTGATAAAACGCGCAGTGCCACTGGCAAAGTTTAGTGCCATTTTGGTTTTATCGGGGTCTGGGTCGTAGATGTACTCGTCAATAACCAGCTTACTGTGTTCGGTTAACTTAACTCGGCTGTCGTCTTCAAAAGTTATTGCTAACCTACCAGCAGTGGTTTCTACGTTGTCGTTAGATTGTATGCCTAAATCTAGGTCGGCTTTAAGTGGCTTGTCTCGGACAACTTGTGCATTACCCTGTAACTCGGATATTGCTCCAATATCAGCAGCCCACAGCAGTCCCACCGTCATCTTGCTCGACACAAACAGTGCCATTAGAGCCATCAGAAGTAATCTTGAGCCAGTCATTATTTTGCGTACTCGTTTGAGAAACTGTAAAAGCTCGACTACCGCCAGTGTGATCTAACCAGAAGTAACCACCTGA
>WLWF01001473.1_pt1 | contig 19202 bp, 32 predicted proteins | sample 6718331 | NCBI WGS metagenome assembly WLWF01 (sample SAMN12718692, study PRJNA515312) | sponge metagenome | isolation source: marine sponge | host: Mycale hentscheli | place: New Zealand: South Island, Marlborough, Capsize Point | collected 2003-05-01
CTGCGACTCAGTTTCAGTTGTCTCTCTTACAAGTGAAGAGGTAACAAGTGAACCATGCATTGCGGAGAACAGTGAACCACCGAAGACACCAGCAACTCCCAACATGTGGAAGGGGTGCATCAGGATGTTGTGCTCTGCTTGGAAGACAAGCATGTAGTTGAATGTACCAGAGATGCCAAGTGGCATTGCGTCAGAGAATGAACCTTGCCCGAATGGGTAGACGAGGAATACTGCGGATGCTGCTGCAACAGGTGCAGAGTATGCTACACAGATCCAGGGTCTCATGCCCAGGCGGTAGGAAAGTTCCCACTCACGTCCCATATATGCATAGATGCCGATAAGGAAGTGGAATACTACGAGTTGGAAAGGACCACCATTGTAAAGCCATTCATCAAGTGATGCTGCTTCCCAGATGGGGTAGAAGTGCAAGCCGATGGCATTGCTAGATGGAACAACTGCACCAGAGATGATGTTGTTGCCATACATGAGTGAACCAGCTACGGGTTCACGGATACCGTCGATGTCCACAGGGGGAGCAGCGACGAATGCTACGATGAAACAGATGGTTGCTGCAAGCAAAGTCGGGAGCATAAGCACACCGAACCAGCCAACATAGAGTCTGTTATTGGTAGAAGTTACCCACTCACAGAAATTCTGCCATGGGGTTGATTGTTGCCTTGAAAGAGTTGTAGCCATTGTTTTGAAAAAGGGTTATGTATTAGTGCAGGGAACACTAGGCAGTAGTATCTCCACTCTACCCTTGCGAGTGGATATTAGAGACTGTTTTTTAGACACGCTGTTTAGTCTCGGTGAGGCGTGTGTTACGTTTCCGTTACAATATTTAGTATAACCTATTACCCTCTATTTGTAAACTGGTTTATGCCAGTTGGGTTACCGCCACATTGAGGGGTTCCTCGTTTGGGGCCTGATTTTGTTTCTACACCCAGCCCAAACCTTCGACATTGTGACACAGCTCGTTTGACCTGGTTTTCAGACAGACCCAGAACCTCCATTATTTCCCGTCTAGACATCCCTCTGGATGCCATTTGACCTATCTCTATCTCTATGGGCCTCAACTCCGTTTTAGAGGGGGGTTTACCTCTTCTACTAGTTTTATTACCACTGCTCTTACTGGCCCATTCTATGGTCTGTTTGTCGTGTATACGTTTGTGCATTATAGGGTGATAGACATATAGATGTTCTGGTATGTTTCTACCTCCCATACATCGTGGGGGGTTGTGGTGAATATCCAGTTCAGTCATCTGCTCGTTAGTCAACCCATAGTGTTTCTGGGCAACCCTACGATAGTTAGACAGGTTAGGAGAATATACCAATGCAGACATAACAACCTCTCGATGTATCTATTTAGGTTGGTTTGGTGTAGTTATGAATATATTGTAACATACTTGCATAAAAAAACCTACACTTGACAACCTCTGTCAGTATAGGTAGAATTAGGCTTGTGCGGGTTCATAAGAACTAGTATCTATATTCTTCTAGAATATCTAACATCTTATTAAGGTACTTATGAGCTAAGTCTTTTTCTTTTTGCCATACTGTATCTGGTTCGTTATATACTTCATCTTTAAGTTTTAGAACTTTTACTTTAAGTTCTTCTTTCTTTACTTGATTTTTACTCATTAGGATTACACTCTTCAATAAATTTAGATCTCTTTTCCCAAGAGTCTGCTTTTTCATAGACATATCCTTTTTTGTATTTTTTGTTAATACATTGAGGATCATTTGTTATTGAACAGACTAGGTTATGAAGAGTTTCTTCATTACCTTTATTGCCTGTCCTCCATATATGATTACCATTTAACCATACTGCACCACACTTGGGGCATTCTTCCCTGTTAAATGACAGGTCAGATAGCTCTTTGTTGGACATTTAGTAAACTGTTCATTCCTATACAGTAAGTATATTTATAGTCCATCTTTATATAAATAAAACCAGTGTATGAAATCAATAACAAATGAAGAGGTTCTTACCTTTTATTATGCTAATGATGACAGCCAGCGCTGCAAATGCAGGAGGACTTGTTAGTAGTCAGAGTTCTAGCATTCAACTGACTGTTGATGCTGCTAGATCGCAAGCAACTAGAATCGGACATAGTATGTCTATCTCTGGTAATGGTGTAAATACCACTGATGGATCCTCATCAGGTGTTGTTGGCAACTCTGTATTGATGACCAGTGATGGTTTTACTGGTGCTTCCAGTGTTGTTACAGCATCGCAGGCAACATCTGGTGAGGCATTCTCATTCAATGCTTCTTATACACAAGGTGATGCTATCCCAACTGCAGCTCCCACTGTAGGAGATGTTCCTAACTTTGGTTCAATTACTTCTTACACCGCTGGAACTGCTGGATCACTAGCTGGAACTATTGATAGTTCACATGCTATGACTCTGACTGCTGGTGGAGCTGGTACATCTGCTACTGGACAATTTGTATCTGAGATCACCGTTATCGACTGAGAATAAATATGACTAGATTACAAGAAGCGATCGGTCTCGGATTGATTCTTGGTGTAATCCACGGGTTGACTGTACCAGCAAAGTCAGTGCCCGTGGTGCCAAACTTCACGCAAGGAAGTATGACTAGCCACACTGAGACTACAAGTAAGATTACTGAAACAATCAACTCGATGGACTATAGCACAGGGTATCAATACTCTGTGACTGGAAGTGGTATTAGTGCAGCAGGTGAATTGAGACCTGCAACATCATCAACTGTTAATGAAATTGAAGGAGTGACTTCACGATGGGTAGGATTATCAAACAGACCAAGTTTCTCTCAGACTACTCCAGGAGGAGCCTTTCAATATACCGAAACATACAGTGGCCCTGGTCTTCAAAATCAAACAATAATACAAAGAGAAACAATAGTAGAGTCAGTAACCGACGTAACCTCTATATTCAGTCAGTAATTGGTATTACTCTACTTGGTTTCTTATCACCTACAAAGGCTCTTGCTGAAAGTGTTGGGGGTGTCAGTGCTACTGCTGCCCCTGTTGCTAATAGTTCTGGGTCTGTTACCAACCAAGCCATCCAAGTCCTCCAGGGACCTTATATTACAAACACCTACGGGGGAGGTATTCAGTGCCAAGGTCCCACAATGAACTTTACACCTTATGTAACTGGATCAGTCTCTAGGTCACTTCCATATGAACCATACTATATGGATCCTGTTTATGATATGACAGACTTCACAGGTCGTTTTGATGAGGATGGTAATGCTATTGGTGATGGTATTCCAGACAATCCAGGAAGAGTTGTGTATGAGATTCCTGTAAGAACTGGTCAAAAAGATAATTATAATTTAGGTCTTGGATTTTCTGTTACTTGGTCTCGTCCTTTAGACAAAACTCTTCAAGACCAATGTAAGTTAGCAGCACAAACTCAAATAGAATTACAACAACAAATCACAGCCAACAAAAGATTGGACTTTGAGATTGCAAGACTAAAGAACTGTGGTGAGTTAATGAAATCTGGTATTAGTTTTCATCCCAGAAGTCCTTACTATAAAGTCTGTGCTGATGTAGTAGTTCAAAATGTTAATGTTGTTCCACAACATCGTCATTCTATCCCTAGACCTACTTCTTCGTCTTCACCTTTACAGACTTCAACTTTGCAATCGCTTGATTCCGATCCCGCTGCTCTGCTCGGCGCTCCTCTACAGACAAGGACTTCAGTTGTTTCCCCCGAATAGCGGCAATCTTCTTTGTAACTTTCTTAACCGTTGGTTTGACTACTTTCAATAATATGTCCGCCAACGGTTTTGCCAATAGTGCAGATGTAGTTGCGATCAATGCAATACCACCAACCTGTATTACCTGACCACCACTAGGAAGACCAGCCAAGACTTGTTCTGGGATACCTACAGTCTCTGTAATCTGAACACATACACCGTCTATTAACTCATAGGCAGTTACCTTCTCTCTATATCCATTAAGATACGTTCCAACAGGTTCTTTTGTTTCTTGAACAGGTGTGGGACAGTTAACTGTCGGTGCAGTTGGCGGAGTATCTGTTATTGGTGATTCTATTTTTGTATCTGGTTCATTAAACCTGGTGTCTACCGTAGAAGGTCTGGTGGGTAATGTTTGATTTGGTGTATAATTAGGTGGATTGAATGACGGCACATTTCCATCACAATATGTTAGTATTCCTCTTGAATCGTCAAGGTTTTCATTTAATGGATTATTAGATTCATGTGCCTCAACACAACCAGGTATATTAACAATGGGAGTACCTAACTGAACTGTAACTGGTGGATCATAAGTTTGTATTGGGGGTACATCATTTAAAACACTTTTAACTGGTAAAATTTTTATACTATTAATAGGTATACTTATACTATTAGTAGGTATAGTGTTTGTTATGATGTTTGGAATATCCATAAAATGTTAGAATGGAAGTGCTGGACCAGTGGTGGTAGGAAGTGATGGAATTACTTCACCAGTAGCACCAGGAAGTTCTGGCATTGCAGAATCCAACATACCAGGAAGTGCTTCAGCAATTGCTTCGGTTGCTGCACTCGCAACCTGTCCCTTTACATTCTCAATAATAGAATCCTTATTGAGATAAACATAAGTACCACCACCTATAATAGACGCAGTTCCTGCAAACGATAATAGTGCTAAAACATTAATTAGTTTTTGCATCTTAGACTCCTTGTTTACTGTTAGGACTTGGTATCATTTGGTAGGAAAGTTTGTCTCTTAGTTTGTTAATCCTTTCTTCATCAAAGTGAGCGAAGTTAGGATACTTTTCTACCTGCTTATAGTAATGGAGAGCATTCTGAATGATGGTAAAGTCTTCCATTGTCAATTCAAAATTCATTATGTTCTCTCTTATCAATACCAAGTATATAGACAATCACATAAAAAACCATACACAAAAGGAGTGCGATAGAAAATATCACACTCCATACAGGGTCATTTATATTGTCTAATGGTCTCAATAATAAGTTCATGGGTTCTTTGGATCAATTCCTAATTGTTTCAGATACTCAATCCACCAATCGGCATCTTTTACATACCTCCAATTAGGGACAGATTTTCCTTGTTCTACCACATAGTATTGATGGAGCGCATCATCTATAGTCTGTGCGATCTGTAAATTCTTCTTCCTCTGCGTCAACATCTGCATATGGATTCTCCACGAAGGGTCCTCGTTTTCTAAAGGGTTCTTTTCCGACATAATTTTTTTCGTCGTTAACAGCAGATACCCATATAGAAAGTTTCAATACTATAAAAATAATAACCAGCGGTGTGAAGCAACCGATTAAAATTACTGGATTCATTTATGTTTCCTCGTAAAAGGTTCCCAGTGTTCCCACTGATATTTATGAACTGCCCACATTCCCACGATAGGAACCAAAATTAAAATAGATGATAGGAATCCTAATCCGTATGGGTTACTTAGTACGGCCCCACAAAACCTAGCAAACTGTAACATCATTTTTTTCCTTGTTTAACTGAACATGTTAATTCCATACCACTAACCAGTAGTATGACAAATGAGAATACAAAAAGAATACTCATCGCGATAGATATGCGTTGTTAATACCCCATAAAACAAATGATGTTATTGAAGTTAGTATTGCTAGCGCTGTAATATAAATTTTCATTATTCTGAAATTAAAGAAAGTAAAAATAAAAATAATCCGATAAAAATATAAAGACTAATAATAATTAATTGACCGCCATCCATAAGTCTCTAAAGTAAAAATCTACTTTTGTTAAACCACCTTCAGGAATATCCTCACTTGTGTGGGCCCACTCTAAACAGAAGGTTGGTATGGTTGGTGAGTTTAGTACTCCCTTGACTCCATACATTCTGGAGAATGAACTCATTGCAAAGTCATAACGACTTCTAATGTGCGGTTCCATTCCCGTCGTACTTATCTGATTCATAATAAACGTTCTCCCCTTTGTAAAATCCAAACAGTACTGTAGTGATTACAAAGGGGATTGATGCCCAAAGTAATACGTGTGATAAAGTCATTTAAATTTTATTCAACATGAACAACACCAGTCATACCTGCACCTTTATGGGGACCACAGAAGAACTCATAGTCTCCTGCGTCAGCAAATACAACGTCTTGTGTTTCTCCAGGAGCAAACAATAGTGCTTCTCTGGAGAGATCGGCACGACCTTCTACAATAATATTGTGAGGAGGTAGTGCTTCATTAATAAAGTGAACTGTGTCACCAGCAGAGATTGTAATCTCATTCGGTTCAAATACTAGGTTGCCACCAGCACCCATTGATACATCCACTGCCCAAGCAGGAAGTGCAAAAAATAACGTGGCAATTAATGTAATAATAGATTTCATATTAGTTTACTCAACTACATTATCTATTATAGTGGTATTCTTTAAAAGTGGTGGTTTGTTATGAGATCCTTACTTAAAATTTTCTAGGTATTCTTTCTCATTCTGATAGGGATGAACTTTACCTGTCTTTAATTCCCATGCATACTGAAGATCCTGGACCAACCATTGGTCCACAGGATAACAGTACTGCCAATTGACTGGTTGTACACAGTTCACAATTACTACTTGAAAAAAAGCAATTCCATAATTAATGAAGGTGTACATATTGTGACACTATCTTAGTTGATCTTTGTATCTTTCTTTTCCAATGTAGGTGCTTGTTTGGATTCTTTTTCATCATCCTTTTTCTTAGAAGGCATGACGCCAAACGTAGCTAAAGTGCCAGTGAACACACTGGCAATAAAAGTTGGATCAATATTTTTCTGGGGAACACCAGGAACAGTTACATAATTAAGTGTCAGAATTGCTGCTGACCAACCAAGAATAATAACTCGGACGAGAGTTGATACACCCTCATCCGCCCACTCAAATTTGTTTTCCTTTTTGGTGTTTTCTTTTTTGGTAACTTCCTCTGACATTTGATAAATGCAGTGTGAAATTATTTATCAAAAAGGAGACCCTAATGAGACCTTACACCTTGATACACTGGTTGCATCATACCATCATCTGGGGGTCCATCATCATCAATGTCATCAGTAAAGAAGACAGAGTGGAATATGAAGGTTCCCAGAAGAATAGAACCTAAAATTAACATCAAAAAATGCCTGGTATCAGCTGACCTGTTGTTGCATATGCACCGATGGCTGCGATGACTCCAAGCATTGCTGCCCAACCGTTAATGCGTTCTGCTCTTTCATTCATTTGTTTTCTCCTGTGTTTTGTTGTAAATAACGACTCTGCCATTTTCATGTGTGAATACTAGTTCATCATCATGTGCCCAACAGAGTTCTTCGTATAGGGCATTTAGTCTCTCCATGTCTTCATAGAGAGTATTGGGATTAGACATAATCAAGAGAGATCTTCTTCTTTTTCAGTCTCGACTACACAGTCTGAGGTAGGATATGAGACACATAGAAGTGCGAATCCTTCTTCAATTTGATCATCATCCAAGAATGATTGATCACTTTGGTCAACTGTACCACTTACAATCTTACCGCAACAAGATGAACATGCACCTGCTCGACAAGAATATGGAAGATCGATACCTTGTTCTTCGGCAACATCTAGGATGTATTGATCACTATCACATTCGATAGTTTGTTCAGATCCGTCCGAAGATCGAAGAGTAACACTGAATGTCATTAGTAAGTCTCTGATAATTTTTCTACTGAGTAAGCCAACAAAACAAAGAAGGCTACACTAGTTATAGTAAAGAAAAATTGTGTCATTGTCAAGTACTCCTTTTTACATGAATATGTGATGATACCATCATCTATCAGATACCAAAGGCGCCGAAGAAGAAGAGACTACCAGTTGTTGTGTAAGAGATGAGACCAGCAACGAAACCCATCATGGCGAAACGACCATTCATTTTCTCTGCACGTTCTGCATAACTTTCGTAACCGTAACGTTCTGCAGCAACTGGGTCCACATACATACGGGGTTCTTGTGCCCACATGTTCTGTTGCCCACGATCATTAGTTGTGACTGTCATTGTATTATATAAAGAACTATTACATAAGTATATAGTAAAGATTAAATTCTGTCAAGTCAATAGTCCATATTTCCACCATAACTGATACAGGTCTTTTTGTTTTCTGCTGATGATTGACACCACTGTCTCACATAAGCATCTGCATCCTTATCCATTGTAAAGTGAACATGGTTATGTAATGCCCCTATTGTGATGAGCATTCCAATAGTAATCACATTATAATGTGTCACTGGATGAGAAACGATCTTTAGAAAATAATCTTTCATAAAAAAAGGGATGCCGTCGCATCCCCAGTATAACATCTAGATGTTTATGTGTCTATAAAGATCAGAAGCTGTACTTCAGACCCAATTTGGTTCCATAACCACGGTCGATATCGGAATCACCTGAACCAACGAAGGAGACTTCACCATAAGCACCAAGAGCATCGGTCAATGCAAGACCAAGACCTGCCTTACCAGAAGGAACGGTGTCGCTTTCAGCACCATCAGGACTGACAACGGTAGCACCACCTTGGACGTAGTAGGAAGCAGACTCACCGAATTCGCCTTCGTAGCCAACATGAAGATCGGTTGCGGTACCACCGTAATCAGAACCGGTCCAACCAGAATTAGCCTCTACATTAACGTAGGGACCTGCAAGGGCAGCACCAGCGGACATGGACAGAGCAGCAGTTGCTGCGAATACAGATTTGAACATTTTTGTTTTACCTTTTTTGTCTCGTAGAGATTAACCTACGGATGTTAAGAGACTCGACTTGTCTCTGATTTTATCATATAAAACCTTGCTCAAGTTTGCGGAGATTGGTTTTATTACTTAGTGTTAAGATAACCCCTAACACCAGTATATTTATAATATATCACAAGAGTATGGTCTTGTCAACCCTTTTGTTGTGTTGGATCAGATACCCGACCCAGGTAAGGATCAAACTCCATCAGTTCATTGATGGACATCTGTGCTCCCTTCTGACTCCAGAAATTCATCTGGGCTTGATAGTTTCCTTTGTGGAATGCATCAACATGGTCAGGGTGAATACTTGATCCCAGTTCTGTCTTATACAGAAGGAGTGGAAGGGCGTAGGTGTTGCCTGAGTTATACACTAGGTCATCGGCAACTGGACGTGGTCTGACACCATTATCCAGTTTGTACTTGTCACCTCTACAATGAAGTCTGATTAGCTTCTCTGCATGGTGTCTGGTGATTAGATAACAAGCAGTAGAGAACTCATTCACAAACCTCTTGTGAACCTTAATGTGAATGTCTCCTGTACAGATGATTGCAATCTGACATACATCCCAGTCATAAGGAATCTTGGCATAGAAATCTTGCCAAGTAAAGTTCCAGAACCTCACCAAATCAAGTTCACAATCATCCTCCATCATGATTGCATAAGGTTCACCTGAATCATAAAATTGTTTGATTGCTTTCAAGTGAGATGTAGTACAACCAATCTCACCAGAACTCATCATGTCTGGATAACGACCCTTAAGGATCTGACTTAGGTCATCATCTCTACCATCATAGGCAGAGACTCTAGTGTAGTTTTCAATCTCCCAGTACTTGAACTGGTTCTTCATGTATTCCCATCTTTCAGGTTGATCATCGAGATTGATACAATAGATTGGACCAATATTTTTGAGTTTGAATACTGCCTTATTTCTGTCCATCAATTCTCACCTTATAATAATCTTGACTAGTGATATATTCCTTTAGAGTTTCTTTGTCCATCCTCTGAATCTTTTCCCATTCAACATTATTTGAATGCATGAATGGGTTATTGAACCATGAGTTTGGAGACCTAGAATGTTCTAAGTGGTAGATTACATCATTGATTCTAGATACAGTGTATCCTAGTGTAGTGTATCTATAGTATCTTTCAACATCCTCTGGTGCATATGCAACAAAGTTTTCATTCTCTAATCCACCTTCAATGTAGACATCTCTACTGAAGAACTGAACAAATCCATACTTTGCATCATAGACTTTTAATACATCTTTGAATGCAGAGAAGTCAAACTCATTCACAAGGAAGTTAGTAACAACTTGGTCATCTCCAAATACTTGGAGTTGGAAGCTTCCACTACCATAGGGATAAACAACATCAGATGTTCCAGTTACAATTCTATCATACGCTTGCATGTAGGAAGCGATAGGAAGAATAACATCACAATCATAATTCACAACCACCTGTGTGGTGGACATCATAATCATATCATTCAGAACCTTCTGTCTATGAAAAGAAGGAGAGTCTGACTGTTCAAATACATGAGTTAGGTCACCAATGTCTCCACAAAAATCTTTGATCTGTGGGAGTGCCTTCTCATGAAACACAGAGGTCTTATCAACCTCTTTGATAATTATATTAGTATCAAAATTAGACAACAAAAAACAGACTGAGGTAATTACATTCCTCAACCTGTCGTCAGATTCTATTCTGATTGGGATAATAAAGGTTGCCCTTGATAAATCAAACTTCTTCATCTGGATACTTTCTTGTTTCTAAATGTTTGTCAATAACATAATTAAGTTCTTCGGCATTAACTAACCAAGGACCTTCAGGGTGTTCTACCCTAGCGTTATATTTAACAGTTGAAGAACTGATACGATTGTCATGTTCCCTGTTAGAGGTTAGATGTTCCTCAATAATATAAGGCATACCATGACTATACCTCATTTTGTGATAGAAATCAGTATCCATAAGTAACACTAACTTCTCATCAAACTTCTCAAACTTATTTGTCAGAAAGGACACACAGGAAGGACTACCAAGAAGGTTTCTACCCTCCAACATTTCCTTTGTCCACCTAGGAATCATTGGTCTGAAGTGCTGCTTACCATCACTGGTATGTTTGAATGCATTGAAGCACCAGTTACATTTATGTTTATCATAAGTACCTACAATCTGTTGAAGAGCAGTAGGTGATATGAACAAATCATCTTGGAAGATAATCTTAGTAATCTCACCACTACACATCTCCACTGCAGAGTTAGTGTTAGCAGGTCCATTACCTCTCTTCTCTTCATTCTTATAGTATTGGATAGTAAAAAAGTTTGCATACTGACCACAAACATCCAAGATATCTTCATCTTGAGAATGGTCAGATATACAAACTTCAATATCCTGGAAGGTTTGACCTTTGATAGTTTCAAACAACTCTGTGAGATAAGAGGCACCAGAGCCTTTCATCTCATAAGTTGGAATTGCAATAGAGAGTTTAGTCATCAAATTCTAGTCCAATGTTCAGGACAAATGTCTTCAGTATTATTATTTGCAGTATAACCTGTGGTGCCAAACCACCTATTAGGAGCAATCACCTGAGGGTTTGGATTCCTACTCAACCATGCACCCCACCAAGAGAAGGAAGAGTTTGCAATGATATAATCACTACACATGGTCATCATACACATATCATATACATTGTTATCAGTTTCAGATACAAGGATCCTATCTGGTTTGAAGATTTCTTGTTCCTTACACCACTTCACATCATCAGAGAAGATAACAACATTACGACTGGTATCAAACTTACTCAGAGCTTCTTTGTAGTATTCCAGACTACAAGGTGGATGATCTTGTGACTTCTCCACATAGTCAGTCCTACGAACATGGAGTGAGATAGGGTTATCTAAACCTCCCATCACCTCTTCACAATTCCTTACAACATCACTATTGAAGGTGAAGTCTTCTTTGATAGAGTCTGCAATGTGTGAGAAGTATTTCTCAGACTGGAAGTATCCATAGAGACTTACATCATCAGGACACTGCTCTACAAGTTCAGGGTCATAGTTGAACTGCCTTTCTTGTATGAACCTATCAGCAACTCTACCTTTATGCTTTAGGTTAGGTAGGTCGAATACATCAAAAAGTTGGTGGTCACTCCACTCATCCTGAAAATTACTTTCGGGAATGATGAAGTCATAACCATGTTTCTCTGCAATACCACGAAGTGCTGCATATTGGAACATCTGGTTTCCCAGTCTTCCAATAATACCAAGGTGATTAAATCCAATCATATCATTTAAAATCCATAATACCTGTTCCAGTCAAGTGACCAACTTCTGAGAGGTCTTGCTTAGAGTCATCTGGAAGTGTCCTCCAGAATCCTCGTGTTCCAGCGTGATGAATATCATCAAATAGAATTTTACCAGACCAACCCTTATCTTTCAACCACTTCAACATCTGAGGTTCTTGAACACCATCATGAGGATCAACATCAATCATAATTAGACTGACTTCATCCAGGTTGAGGTCAGGATCATTTCGGAAATCCATAATCTTCCAGGTGATATTATCCTTCTTGATGGATGATGCACCCTCTTCTACAATGTTGTAACTAATCACATGATTGGTTGGATTGTTTGAGAGAGACAGAGCAGAGTTACCAAACCTAGTACCTACATCGAGGATTGTAGTGTTCTGGAACTTATGGCTGATCCATGCATACAGTCTATACTCTGAATGACCAGGGTTGTGGTCAAAGTTTACATGACCTGTGAATGCCAACTCTTTGGCATATGTCATGTCAATGGAGGAAATCTCTTCTTTGTTAATTTCGTAAATGGTAGTCATAGGAATTTAAGAATGTTGTTAATACGGTTGATGTATGTGTGCTTGTCTTTAATGAACTGCATTGCCTCCTTCATATTAATCTTATCACTTCTTTCTGCATCAATCAAGTTATGGTAAAGAGTTTCTGGTGTTCCACCAAACACCACATAATCACCAAAGGCTTCTTTGATGAATGGTGAGTTTGTTCCTTGAACTCTTCCATAACTGATGTTCTTCTGAATCCTACAAGGGATGTAACCACATTGAAGATGCCAGTCACTTCTGAAGTCAGGACAGATGAATGAGTTCCGAATCAACATACGATTCTCTTGATGACTCACAGACTGTGTGTAGAGTTTGACTTCTTTACGATCCTTATGTGCACAGTGTGCAAAGTATTCAATCCAATATGGACCCTGCTCATACATCATACCAACGTAATTGATGTATCGATTACTTTCGTCAAACTTTGTAGGTTCATCAACATTGATCTCATTAGGAAGAAGATCAGTTCCCCATGTTTGGTAGAGAGTTCTAGTTGACTCATCCCAATGACATAGGTCTTCAATCTTCTCAAAGTGAACTGTGTTACGAATACAGTTACCTAGTTTCAGAACATTCTCAAAGGGAACTCCACGGTCTGTGAAGTATTTGGTGTCTACATGGTGAGTAATATATTTGCAGTCAGGTCTGACAGGCATTGCAGATTTCTGAGAGTCCTCTACAAAGAAGACAGTACCTGCATAGTCTATGAGATGGTCTTCATTAGAGACCCACGTTACATCGTGACCAAGACTTTCAAATGCTTTGAAATATGTGTCATGAATATATCCATGTGTCGAACTATGGAGAGGGTAGTGTCCCCAAATAATAATTTTCATAATACAGTTCCTGGAGGAAGATGATAATGGAATCCGAAAGGTGTGATACCTCTGGTTTCTGGAACAGGTTTCTCGTGGGCAAACCTGGCGGCAACAGTTACAGGAGCAAACTTACAACCTAATACCTCATATATATGTCTGTTATGGACACAGATACATCCATCTTCTGCTGTCTTATTTGCATTCATATGTTTGTAGAAGGTGCCCCAGTTCACATCAAAATGAACATATGCATTGTTAGGGACCTCCAGGAGTTTCTTAGAACGGAGTGTGAATCCACCATTACCAACTCTATGGTGATTACCCCAAGGGTCAATATAAGCACCATCAGAGTGTTCCCAAGGAGCACCAATGTAATCATACTCCAACCACAGAGGATCCCACTTATCAGGATTGATGATAAATCCATCACCTTGAATGGTGATACAGTGTGATGTATCTACATGTTTTTGTAGATCAAAAATCATGTAGTGACTGTAATCATCAATAGAGGTAATCTTTGGACACTTCTCTACTGTAATACCTGCTTCTTCAAAGTCAGGACGGTCTTGGTCTGATATCAGTTTCACAGCACCAAAACGAATACCCTGCATACTCTTTTTGAAAGCATACAAGGTTTGTTCAAAGTTGATACTGGAAACACAGATAAGTGTTACATCGGGCAAATCAATCATCTTCTTGTTTAATATACACAATACGGTTAGAGCTGTAAGTCTCCTCTACTCTCTGACTATCGTCAAACAGGAAGTTGTCAGGGAGAAGAGCCAATCCTTGTTTATGATCTTCCTGACAGGACTCCTTATCAATGTTTCTAACAATGTAAGTATACCTTGATTCTTTAATAATGTCACTAAAATATCCTAGTTGCACATCTCTGTTACATTCTGACAGGGAGTTGATTGCAATCACCAAGTCAGTCCCAGAGAAGTCCTGTTCAGAACTCTCATGACAATTCACATTACTAAACTTTCCATCTAGAAAATCAAACTTACCCAGATACTTCTCACTCAAAAGATTACATTCAGGAAGATCAACCAAAGTATAATTATCAAGGTCAAGGAAGTGACTGAGGATAACAGCCATACCACCATAACCACCACCAATCTCTACAACCCTCTTGATCTTATCCTTCTCAAAGGCCTCAAGGATGTTGAGAACATTCAGAGCATACTTAAGTGTAGTAGGTGAGAACTTTCCAATCTCTTTATCAGAGAAGAGATCTGGATCACCATACTTATCATTCTCCCTAAACACTTCCAGATTATCAAAGAACAAATCACTCAGTTCATGTTCCCTAATTGCACCAAGGAAGTAGTTGAAAACATCCAGCCCACCACCTTCAAGAATCTTCCTGTAACCACTATCCTTCCTGAAGTTATCAACATCCACTTCCATACAAGCAGTAGCATATGCTTTTGCATTCTCTTCTTTGATAGTCCAGCCAAAGTCTTTACTGAGTAATTTTGTCATGAGTACAAACTATTAGTTTTCTTGTATTGTTCAAATTGTTCCTTACACTCTACACCACTGAAGAGGTCACCATTCCTGTCCATCCAGAACCAATCATCCACAATAGCTTCAGAAGGTCTCCACCAACCATCAGATGCATTCCAGTCAAACCAATACTTAGGTGCAATTACATTTTCTGCATTAGTGTTAGTCCATACTGGCCAGAAGGCAAAGGTAGATGAACTGATAATTACATTCTCTGCTTGATTGAGAATGGCATAATCAATACCAATAGGACCACCAGGATACTTATACCATCCAATACTTCCTTGGTATGGATCCTTTTCATGTGAGATTGCTGAACCAATTACTTCTGCATCAGGAATATACTTTGCAGCATTAGTAGGATCATCAGTAACAACATAGAACTTTAGATTACCATTATTAGTTATACTCCTCATGTTATCCATTGCCTTCTCATAATAATCAGGAGGAAGTGCAGAGTTACCAGTTAGATAATCTCCACCACGGAACTGAATAACACAAGACTCTTGATCAGTGTACTGAGGGAAACTCAGTGACTCATCATAAGACAACCAGTCACAGATACGTTCACGATGTTCATCAATGTATGACATCCTTTGCATCGTCCCTTCAATCTTAGTCCCATCAGGAACATTCAGAAGGTTGGAGTCAGGAAGACCCACATTACCCTTGGTGATAGGGTGTTGTAGGAAGTGTTCTTTGTAGTAGTTTGTGATACCTTCTGGGAGGGTCTGAGGAGGTCCTCCTTCAGGACCTGAACCTCCAATGACTTCCTCACCAAAGTCGATAGGCATAAAGGCTTGTCCTTTCCACCTATCCTTACCCATGATCCCATACTTGTAACCATTCCTCTCTGCAATCAGTCTGGTTATAACATAATGCCAAATCTGGTTTCCAATACCAGAACCATAATAAATTTCAGAAATGATCATGCAATGAACTCCTTGTATCGTTCTTGGTTGTTTACAATCTCATCAGGAAGATCATCATCAAGAGGAACAATGCGTGTTCCCATCCAACCTCTACCAAGTATATCACGGTTACCTGTGATGTTGGAGTTCAATGCATTCTTCACACCATCATGGTTATGTTCTTGGTGACCATAACCATTCAGTTTCTGTTTGATTTTATCTTCTCCACCAAGGAAACTAAAGTGCCAACCACCATTCTCAATGATGAACTCATTGTTATGTGGAAGGTTACGACAATCATTGAAACCACCAAACTCTTTCAGGTATTTGAAAGTACAGAACTGTGGTCCTCTCCAGTTATCAACATCCTGACCCTTGTCAGTCTGAATTCTATTCACATGACACATATAGAACTTCTGAATACAAGTGTACATGTGACCATCCTTCACAATCTCTTTTGCTTGTTTCAGAAACTCAGGATTAGGAATCTCATCCAAGTCACTCTGAATGATGATGTCTTCATCACTAGCAACCTCCAATGGTGACTCAATCAGACAGTCACGACCATACATGGAACGATGCCAACGCTCAGGAAAACCTCTGGTAGCAGGACGAGCAGGATGAGACTTATCACGATTAGTATGATACTCCTGTTGGAATGTGGTGAAGTCTAGATTACGTTCTCTGGTATCAATTACACGATGAACAATCTTATCACCAAAATAAAAATCTAGATGTTCTTTATGCTTCTCAAATTGTAGTTCACGTTCAATACCAGTATAGGTAGTGGCATTTTCATTGATACAAATCAGATCCACATGAGGATACACAATCCTCAATCTCATCTCTAAAAGTTCAATAGGTTCATGTGAAAAATTAAATACATCAATTAGCTTCATAACTCATCTCCAATTCAATAGTCTTATCACCAATATTTCCTTCATTCCAGTATTGTGAAATCAAGGTGTTTCTATTTGCAAATGTGGTTTTCCAATCAACATTTTTGGGCCTCTTAATACCCTTATTAAATTTCTTCAAGGTTACAAATGTCATACCATAACTCTCAGTATAACACTCAACCTTGATATTGTCATCCTCATAATCCTCCAGTGTAGTGAGACCAAAGAACTCACAGATGGCTTCATCAACTCTAGGCCAGGACTTACCATTGATGACTGCATGTTGTCCATCTGCCCAATGAGAGTCATGAAATACTACTGTAGAACCTTTCTTCAAACGTGGTACCCAGTAGAACAACTCACACAGAACTTGTTCTTTCACATGAAGTGAGTCAATGAATAGAACACTGATACCATTCAAGTCTTCTAGTTCAGCATACTTACCAATGGTCGAACTGTCACCAGTCAGTTGGTAGTAATCTGCATTCTGAATCATACCATGGTTGAGATTGTCCCAGGAGACATCAACACCATAGACTTTATTACCTCTTTCTTTTGAGTTGATACCCATCACACCTGATGACATACCCCCACGAACACCAATATCTACAAAGACACTATTTTCTTTTGTGGATATTAGTTCATTGAGTCTAACTGCATTTTGTCCAAGGTCAGATGCAGTTGACTGTTGGATAATTTGAACATCATTCATAATCTTTCTTCATTTCATTGAACACTTTTGAAATACCTACGTCAATTCCTGTCTTTGGTATCCACCAACCTAATATGTAGTTGTCAGCTTCATTCCTCTTATCAAGTTGAACAGTATCTTTTGCAACACCTGGTTTGATTTTTACATCATACCTACCAATTAAGTTGAACTGACCTTGGATAATACCAGCAATATGATTAATAGAATCTGAATGGAATGACGTAATGTGGAGTGGATCTTCTGGTTTGAAATCAGTATAGTTTTCCATTACTGTTTCCAATGCTTCACAACAATCCTCAGCATATAAAAACTGACGTTGTTCTGTACCATCAGTCAACATCTCAAACTCACCCTCTTCAAATCCTCTCCTAATAAAGTCAGTGATAACATGTGCCTTGTCCATGTCTTTCTCAATACCATAGACATTCCAGAACTTCACAAGAAGTCCATTCAGTGTCTTGGTGTATAACTCACCAACTCTCTTCATGACACCGTAAGGAGAGTGACTCATGTTACTCATCTGTGAAGATGCAAACACGAATCTCTTATTATACTTCTCCAAAAGACCAAAGACACTTACCATCATCCTGGCATTGTTGTCAATGAACTTAAAGGTGTGTTGATACTTTTTCAGGTACCTAGAACCACCAACATCAAAGGCAAGAAAGAATACAAAGTCACATTCCTTGACTAGATGGTCTAGTGCAAGGTTAGGAATTTGTGTAAGGTCTTGTTCCTCACAGTTGGCAATGTCATATTCAAAGACTTCATGACCTTTACTATTAAGGTATTCAGTCAGATATGCTCCAATTTGACCACTAGAACCAAGAATTAAAATTTTCATTTTGTAATCTGTTCGTTAATCCAATAGTATGTGTGACGGATACCTTCTTCAAGAGTTTGTTCATAATTCCAACCCAACTTCTCACGAATGAGATCATTGTTAGAGTTACGACCACGAACACCTAGAGGTCCATCAATATGAATCTTAGTGACTTCCTTCTCTGCAACTCTTGCAGTGATATCTACCAGTTGATTGATAGTCACCATCTCTTCAGAACCAATATTTACTGGTCCAATGAAGTCAGAGTCCATCATTCTTCTAGTCGCTTCGATGCATTCATCAATGAACAAGAAGGAACGAGTCTGTAAACCATCTCCCCACACTTCGATGGCTCCACCTTGTGACGGGAGGTTAGCAACTTTCCTGCAGATAGCAGCTGGAGCCTTCTCTCTTCCACCTTGCCAGGTTCCTTCTGGTCCGAAGATATTGTGATACCTAGCGACCCTAACAGGAATACCATGATTACGATTATAAGATAGGTATAGTCGTTCGGAGAAGAGTTTCTCCCATCCATATTCAGAGTCTGGTGCTGCTGGATATGCGGATTCTTCACGACAGTCAGGATTATCAGGGTCAAGTTGATTGTATTCTGGATACATACATGCCGATCCAGAATAGAAGATCTTAGTATTATTTCCTACGGTCTCATTGAACTTACGTTGTTCTTCAAGAACGTTCAAGTTGATTGTAACGGAGTTGTGCATGATGTCTGCGTCGTTCTCACCAGTAAAAACAAAACCTGCACCACCCATATCAGCAGCGAACTGGTAGATCTCATCAAAAGGAAGATGAAGTCTTTCAGGAACACTGTGAAAGAAGTTCCCTGAGTATCCTTTGAACCGAAGAACACGACGAACAAAGTCAGCTTCACGCAAGTCTCCTTGAATGAATTCGTTTGCTTCAGTTGAAGTGA
>WLWF01001476.1_pt1 | contig 19188 bp, 25 predicted proteins | sample 6718331 | NCBI WGS metagenome assembly WLWF01 (sample SAMN12718692, study PRJNA515312) | sponge metagenome | isolation source: marine sponge | host: Mycale hentscheli | place: New Zealand: South Island, Marlborough, Capsize Point | collected 2003-05-01
TTTTTTTTATTCCCCGTTTTTTTAAGTTTTTTTTTTGCCTCCCCGACTTCCGTCTGAAGCACCGTTTTAAGTTTTTTGTATTTTTTAGTTTTTGAAGGATTGAGGTCTTCAATCCTTGCGACGATCGCAAGTTTTTTTTCTGCCGCCATCAGTTTCAGCAACGGATCCTTTGGATTGTACATCATCATCTCAGACAATGCCTGTTCTTCCCTCTGCTCCTCAGATTCCTCCAAAATTGTGCTCAGTTTCTTTTTCGGGGAAGGCGTTCTTCCCACAAGATTGGCGACTAATTCGCCAATATTGATAAGAGGCTTGTTCAGAGACGGTTTCACATAGTAAGTGAAATTGGGATCTTCCGCGATGAAATTAGAAGCCTGCGCCACCATGTGATCAAATTCTCTCTGCGAAACAGGAATTAAATAGGTTTCATCTCGCGGACGCATATACGGAGGCTGGTACGTGTCCTCGCTGGCCTTCCCCCTGGCCTTCCGCAAACGCGCCCTGCGCTGTTTGAGTTTACCCATGTCTTGAATGCGAGACAGCGCTTCCCCAGTCGTAAAACCTCGCCTTTTCATTGCGGCTACCATGGATCGCTGCTTTTCGCCAAGGGCGATAAGTTTTTCCATCAATAACTGTCTCTCATCGTTCTCCTTAACTATCATCTTTGCCTGGGCTTCTGCTTCTTCTCTCTGGATCTGATTCCACCGCAAAATTGCATTTGCTCGCGCTGCGGCATCCTGTGCTGTGAATGTGTGCTCGTTGCTCATTTACTTGGTACAATAAAATATTGGTATAATATTTCTAAAAGTTCTTGTTTTTTTAAGAACAAAACACTTTTAGAAATCCATTTTTACTCATAAACATATTCCACCTCTTCTTCAACCTCAACCTCCTCTTCAACCTCAACCTCTTCTTCAACCTCCTCTTCAACCTCAACCTCTTCTTCAATCTCCTCATCAACCTCAACCTCAACCTCCTCTTCAACATCACTTTCAGGTAACCCCATATCCAAGTTGTTTGGCAACACAAATGGTAGTTTATACTGGTAGCATTTTTCAATGGCACTTTTATCGAGGGGGCCCACCAAACCGTTATCCAACTCCACTCCAATAACTTTTCTGGTCGGCTTGTCTATTACCAAACCGTCATATGTATAATTTCCACTTTCTGACTTTTTTACGTTTATTTTGTTCTCAGGGTTTGCTGTTTTCTTGGCAATATCTCTGGTTTTCTTATTCTTGCAATTTACTTTCATAACCGCGTCAATTGCTTCCTTGTCAGAGTTTTTACGGCCTCCCAAAATTTTGGGCTGTCCTCTCGATCTAATAATTTGAGAAATCAAATCCGCTTTTTTTCCGGTTGTTTTTAGTTTTAGCGACCGACATACTTCCTGTAACTCCTTTTTTTTCATTTTCTTTAGTTGTTTTTCAGTACTAACCTTTTCCTCTTCGACCACAACCTTTTCTTCTCCAACGCTAACCTTTTCCTCTTCGGCCACAACCTTTTCTTCTCCAACGCCGGTCGGAGCACTTTCTAGAGAATATGATTTCAAGTCCATTAATTCGCGTTTAGAAAAATCGTATACTTCGCAGAGTTTCTCAATGTACCTATCGAGGCGTTGATTCACCCATGTTTCAGCAATTTCAGCAATTTGAATAGCGTTCATTGTTTTTTTGTAGGTTTTATATTTTTAAACTCCGAAATCCATTTTTAGCTATCCTCAATAACTTCGCGATACACAATGATACCATTTTTCCTTTCTATCTCAACAACATCTCCTTTTACAAAGTGAAAATATTTAGCAATAGGGTCACTTTCATGCATTTTTGGTAACATAGAAGGTTTAACTTTTCCAAGAGCAGATGGGTGAACAACATTGAACGACTTAGGCTGTAGTCTATGATTTATGATTGGAGTTTCTAATTCTTTAGCCGCAAAGGATTCTAATTCCATTAAAGTGCATGCGTGCAACAGTCGGCGTGCAAAACAGGTGATCTGGTCACGGTAAACAATGATTAAATGTTTCACGGGTGTTTTTTCCCACGACGAAAGGCATCGTTCTGCCGTTTTGACACTAAATTTGGTTTCAGGGACGTATACCAAAACCACAATAGTACCGTCGGGTCTTACACCTTCCAAAACGGCTCTAAATTCCTGGATTTTTATGTTCCCATTGCATGTATAATTCCTTTTTCTAAACAACTCTTTGAATCTCAAACTAATTTTTTTATCAAAAGAGGAAAAGATCATTTTGTTCATTTTGTTTTTTATGGAAAAACAAAAATACCGATTCATTTTTTCTAGGCCAATTTTAATACCCCAATTGCGTAACATCTACCACATTTTTACCTCTCATTCCACCTTTAAAGTAACATGGAAAAACAGTATTGCACGATGGCTGGAAACAGGTCGTGGGATAGGATGAGTCTGCCCCAACGGTATTGTTGGGAACCGAATATTTTTCTACATCTTGCGAGTGAATCCCCGATACCGTAATAATTCCGGCACTCGTGTAGCATTCTTGTTGCTGAGGCCTCCATCCAGATTCACGCTCAACCACGGTTGGAAAATTATCAATGGGGTTACTACGATGCCATCGTCTATAAGGGAAGTGGTCAAAGTCAGTAAGAACTTTATTAACAACTTCAGTTGTAGCTACATACGGTTTAAAATCGCTTGTCATTTTTTCTATTTGACTTCTGATGACGCTTTTGTTTTGTGTATTAAGCGTGTCTGATAACTGTTTGCTTGCATTGAGGGCCTTTAAAACAGTACTAACTTTATCCATTTACATTAAATAAATGTATTTAATTTATATTTATTTGGCTTTTCAATTTATTGTAAATAATCCCAGTCTATTTTACTATGGGGCGCGACTTTTAAGATTTAGTCTTTCTTTGGTTCCCCAGTTAGTTGTAGTCGTTACATCTTCAATTCCTCTTACTCGTGATTGGGACAAAATAAATTCAGTATATCTGGACCCTGGTTTGAATAAAATAATTATTGACACCGAGTTAGTGGAGATCGATGGGAAAAGCAAGTCCCAAATAAAATAAAAAAAGGTTAAAAGTTATCTGTATCGATGTAAATTAAATGAGCAAAAAAATAATTTTAACGGTGGTTGTTGCAGTACTCCTTTGCACAGCAGGGATTGTGGTCTGGTGTCATTCTGACAAAAAAATAAAAGAACCATTTAGTTCTTCACACGACACAGTATGGTCGTGGTGGGAATCAGCTGCTGGTGGTAGCGGTAGACCAGAAATGGTTGAACGGTGTTTAGCAAATTGGAAAAATGTGGGTAAAATCAACGATTTCAGGGTATTGACTCCCGACACCGTTCATCGGTATATACCTTATCCCGAGTACCAAAAAATTTGCAACGCGGCCGGTAGCAATATGGCAATAAAAAGCGACTTTATAGCACTTTATTTACTATTTAATTGGGGAGGTACTTGGATGGATGCTACCAATTACTTACACAGCCCTCTTTCCGATTGGTGCTCCGGAAATAAGCCCGTCTTGTATAGAGCGCGACGATATTCAGCCGGAGGCAGACCGTGTATCGAAACATTTTTCATTCATGCCGGAAATAAGGGATATCCTTTTTTTGGTAAGTGGTATAGTAAATTATTCCAAGTAGCTCCACGAGTTGATGACTGGTGTAATCAGCTAAAACAGCAATATCCTCGTATAGCGGATGGAATGGAATATGGAAATTATTTGTGGGTATATCTGGTTGGTAAAAAACTGCTTATGGATAACCCTCAATTGTTAGAGGGATCCACTGTCCTAGATAGCGAGGATGGCCCTTGGAAAGAAAGCGTAGACCAAAACTGGGATGTCGATAAAACTTGTCATGCTCTTTCCGCCAGACGAAGTGGTGGAAAGAGCACCCATATCACAAAATTAGACAATGCACTGAGAAAAAAATGTAGTGTTTCTATCGTTCCTACTTAAATTTGAGCCAACCGTGTTAAAGTTTCCCCAACCATATTTTTACCGTTTTTTTGGCCATGTCCGCTGCCTAAAATTTCATTGGGAGAATTATAAATTATACTTTTCCCTTTATTTTGTTTTAGGGTTTCCCTCAACTGTGGAGACTGCTCTACCCATGCCGATAATCCTTTTTGACACCCTTTCAACATCAAATATTCAAAAGTTTCGTCTCTTGCCGTGTGAAACCTAGCGACTGCTTCCTGTATACCAATGAAAGTTCCTCCCATATTTTGCAACAGAGAGCGTGCCATATCTTCAGCAATTTCTGGCGTAAAACGTCTCATGTATATATCTTTTAATACATGAAAAATAACGTAATGGAGAGCTGAATGATAAATATGTCCTTCTATTAACAATTGAACCTGATAGTCTAATAGTAATTCGGGCAATTCAGTCTTTGAAATATTGTATTCCCCAAGTTGATTTTTGGCGCGTTGAGAAAAAGACAAAGAAGAATCATTGTTTTCTTGAAATGTCAAGCATCGATGAGTCCAGGATTCTGCTTGTTGAACCTCCAACTCAGTCGGAATGTAAAGTTTATTGAATCGTTGATCAATTGAAAGACTTACCTGAGATGGTAATTGCTTCGCTTCATGTAACTTTAAAATTTGACCTCCTATTTCTGGTAAACAGCCCAATAATTCAGATTGTTTTCTATAGAGTCTAGATTTAGTCAATTTTGTTCGAACACTTTTAAGTTCAGTTTGACTCTCTTCTAATTCATTAAGAAGAAACCTTTTATGATCTGTCGTCAAAGCATTATTTTCTAAACTTAGTTTAATTGTATTTATTTTACCTTTGATAGCACCTGTATGTTTAGCAACTGCTTCCTTGTAAAAATGAGGGTAGCGAGTTTCTAAAATATAATTCGACAATTCTTGAGTTGCTATGGTGGATTTCAAATTCTCAAGGTGATCTTTATATTTTCTCAACTCTTTTCTTCTCACAAAATGGTAGAGCACAGCCCCATTTTGAGATAATGCAGCCGACTTTATTTCTGGGGCAATTTCACCATGGTGGTCAATATTCACTGGTCGGGCCAACTCTTGAGGAATGCTTGAAATGTTAAAATGTTTAAATTTAACTAAGCTATCTCCCTCAAACAATATTTTGGTCATAGCTTGGACAAGGCGAAGACATTGTTGAATGCGACGTAGGTATGTTTGTTTATCTTTTTCTTGGTGGCGGACTCTTTCTTTCGTGTGCAGTTCATCTCTAATTTTTTCTAATATTGTAGCCCGGTGTGGAGCTGAATTTGAAGAAGTTTGAAATAATTTTTCACACGTTAACTTTACATTGCCTGTAGATTTTAGGACCTTAATTAAATCCGGATCTTTAAACTTTTCAGCGTAGGCAATTCCTTTGGCAGCCTGAACACTTTCCCACATATCTTCATCTACGCATTTTTGTGTTTTTGTTCTTAATGCATCTAAAGGCAACTCTGAAAATAGGCTCCGGCGCCCCCCTTTTCGTAAATCCACGATGGCCGAATAAATATAATTGATTACATTGCGCCAACTTATTCCGTCGACTAAAACTATTCCAGACATGTCGGGATTCATTTTATTATCGCCATTGTCTTTTTTTAAACAATTTTTACAGTAAACCCTTGCGATTTTCAGTTTAAAAAAAATGAAAAACAAAAACGACATGAAGGCTCTACGGAATAAAAAATCCATCTGAAGTCATAGTAGGGTGGCAAAAATTATTTGATAGAGATTTTGAACCGCGGGGCGTTCCAAAATCAGGATGATGTTTAAGAAGATCCCTTTTCAATGATTCAATTTTATGAACTTTATCGTCAGGCGCGGTGCTCCAGTATACGTCGTGTGAGTCGGGCTCTCGCGCTTTAGACAAATGATTGTTATTGGACCGACCCATCTTTGAGGTGCGAGCCTCTGTAGAGGAGAGCACTCTGTAGGCAGACCGCAGGTGAGGATGGACCTTGGTAGAAAAAAAAGTTTTCAAAAGCATTTTTTGGTATTCTTGCTTATTTTCAAAGAAAATACAAAAAAAATCATTTTTATTGGTAATCTTGCGATTTTATAAAAATTAATACTGCAATGCACACTAAAATTCCTGTCAAACCCCCTAAGAAATCCGTTTTGTTTTGAATCCCCAGAAATCCAAACAACGATGTGGGATCGGTCGATTTCCTATGAAGAATGAAGAAGAGGACCGCTAGTGCCACTAGAACCAGAAGACCACCCCCTGCTATCTTCAGGCTACCTATGGGTGGACCTGGAGCGGGCGCTGGACCTTTTTTACCCGTGCAATTTATATTTTCACTAATTTTGTTTCGTATTTTATGTTTGGGGTTAACGATTTGAATAATTTGGTTACACTGTGGCACTTTGGTTGGACACTTTTTTTTCATATCCGGTTGCAATGTTTTAGCGGTGTCAGCGCATGAATTCCAGTAGCAACTGCTATCCCCAGAACCACCCTCATCGTTGTGAAAGTTAGTCGCTATTTCCGAGAGGGCCTTTAGTATATCGGGGTCGTTTAAATCATTAAAACAGTCACATTCAGGGCATTGGTCCCCTTTTATTGTGCATTTGATCTTTTGGTCGTCGCACTGTTTCTTAAATCTTTTTATTTCCTGATTGCACTTATTGCACCACGAGGCAACTTCTTTATTAAACAATTCATTGTTCCGCGTTAATGGTTTACATATAGTTGGTTTGGTTAAAACCCGCGGCAACAACTGGTTACTTTGATTAGGATTATTTTTGTCTCTTGTCCAACACCAGGTAGAAAGCAGCTGTCTGTTCCCACTCTGCCAAGAACCTGTCTTTTCGTCTGCAGTGGTGTAGTATCCGTTTGTTCTCTCGTCTTTAACTTTAAATTTGTCTTGGTCCTCGTATATTTTCGAATATATTGCCATGTCTTCGCTTGACATTTTTTTTATGTCTTCGTCTTTCAAAGTGTAGTTGCAGTCTACGTACTTTGAATGCGGATCAGTACCGACTAAACCTGTCAACTTTACAAATGACCCATCACCTAAATTTCCATCATTGCAATAAGCAGTATCACCTTGTTGAAAACCGGGCATATAGTCGTAAGAATATCCTCCATTAAACGTCCCTGCTTGTTCAGTTATTCGCCCACACATGCCGCTTGGATCTACTATCAACGGAAAACCTTTCCCTTCATCTGAATTTGTGTCTATTTGCGTATTACAGGCTGTGGACCAATCTTGTGTCAATCTAGTGTTAGCGCAAGCAATAGCGACCTTGTGACCAAGCACGGGATATTTGCTCTGACACTGAAAGGGGCTTTTTGATTGTATATTTCCAACATAGTTAGCACAAATGCTGTGAAAGACATCCTGGGAAGCGTCGTCATCATTTTTGTATCGATTTTTTTGTGTATTGCCTGTATACATTGTGCAAATGGCGCTTTTTGTAAGTTTTCCTCGGGCATCGAGGAGGTTGTTTGGTCCTCTTATATTTGTGGTCATTTATTAACTAAAACAAAATGAATTTGATTGTCTAAAAAAACTATTTTCAATTTGATGGGTGGTTGAATGTAGATTATGACGCGCTAAGAAAACCGCCACCCGGGTCATAGAAGGTTGGGAAGTCCACCATCTGTTATTTTTAGGTTTGTGGTAGACAATGTTACTTTTGAGAGTAAAAAGTCTCCGAGCAGCTGGGTATTTTAAAATGGATAATTGTTCCGGGGACATGGGCAAGTCTTCAATTTTAAGACTATCGTCAATGAGTCGGTATGCCTTGTTGGGTCCAATTCCCCGGATATTTTTATTGTAGTCGGTGCCACACATAATACAAAAATCAACAAATTGTTGATGAGTCCATTGCAACTCTTGAAGAACTTCGTCGTGTCTAATGACCGTCCATTTATTTTCATGGTAAAGAGGTTTACACAGAAGGGTGCTCGCCCCGTACGCCATACAGTCAGAGTCTTCTGAGAAAACTGCTTCCGCAATTCCGTCTTTAACCATCTGACAGCACCAGGTCTCGGCTTCTCCTGGCGCTTTTACGTGGGGAACAGTCAGTACATCCAGGCATTTTTTTAGAAGTGCGTAGTCGGATGGAAGTATAGAGAAATTATTTTTTTTCATTCTCGCCAGTTTGTTTTCAACAATTTCAAGAGAGAATGGTCTGCCACGTGGGCATAATAAAAGGGGTGGCATTTTTTTTTCTTCCTTCGTAAAAATTTCTTGTAGTAGGTTGTTCTGCTCCGCGGTAGAATTGTGTTGGCGATAACTTTCCACAGCCTCCTCCAGCAATTTTATTTTGTCTTCCTGTTTTTGTTTCAAAATTTTACGCCTCATTTTTTCTTCGTTTTTTTCAGGGGGGTGGGGTCCGTCCCATACAAAAATTGGATGAATATTAGCCCGACGAAGCCAACATACCAATGTAATGAATGAATCTAACCATTGATCTTGAGCAGTCGCTTTGAATTTACACATAAAAATACTACCATCTACTGCGATGGTGGTATATTCCCATTTTGAAATATGTTCTCTAGATAGCATATTTTGATGATTTTTCTTCATCCACGATATTAAGTTTTTGATACCCATGTGTGTATTGTGGTATGTATTTAAAAGCTTAAATTGGAATCATTTTCATTTTATTTTTGGGTGAAAAATAAAATGTGGTGGTCGGTAAAATTACATACCTCCGGCCATTTGCCTATACCCATTGCTAACCATTCCTTGTCTCCCATATTGAGAACCACGTCTCGCTTGTGCCTGGGCAGCCTCATATGGCATCATAGAGCAGCCTACAGAAACGTTGGAACCCATATCTTGGCCAAAATCGCCGGTCACATTTTTGAGAGAGCCCATCATGGCAGCCTGGCGCTGTACAGAAGATTTACCGCATCCGTACATATTACCCTGAATACCCTGAGGGTTGAGAGTAATGTAGTCAGAATACTGAGGACGAAGTGCATTTTCAACAACTACCCGATCCAACGGGGAATTACATCCCGGACTTTTGGTGTTCCAGGAATCTACGCAAATTGGACGCCCAGCCGGGTCTTGAAATTTAAAAGTGGGACACATTAGTGCATTGGTGTTAAGAAACCGGTCGCTTTGGGCACGGTTTGCCCATGCTGTGTCAACTTGACAGGTTCTAATTGATGCTTCAAGTGAAGGTACTCCGGACATATTGTTTATTTATCAATATAAAAAAATTTAACTTTTTCTTTTAGGTTCTTAAAAAAAAAAACCGTTTCCGTGCCGGACGTCGTGATTTTTATACTATATTAGTATAAAATTATTTTTTTATTTACTGCCCTAGCAGCTATCGCACACATTGTACTTCGCTGCCCGCTTTTCTAAATATCTCAGGCTCTGCCCTGCGAAGACACTCTGGGGTAGGACGTGTTACGTCTGCCCGGTGGTTGAAGGAAGCTCTGTGTCTGTCCGACGATGCGGGGGGTGTCTCTTGCTGTTCTTTCTTGTTCTTGAGAAATGTCCGAATCATTTTATTGAGGACATGGTCATATCTGCTATTGATCATCTCTATTACCTTATCGAGGGTCACTTTATTGTGTTCTCTATCTTCAGTATGCCACTTGTGACACATTCTCAAAATGGGGAAAAATTCACGATCGACAGTAACAAATTGTTTGTGTACATATCGACTCATATAGCAGCCATGGAGGTAGCATGCAATTTCGTAAATGGTGTCTTCGTATAAATCAAATTTCTCTGAATACTGTGGAAAAAGATCGTACAGCATAGTAGTCATCTCCCCATCCAAGCGCACTTGGAGGTACCTGAAAGGCAAACTTGCCTCATTGTTTCTAACTGCAGCCCATCGTGCATAGTCTGGATGAACAACCTTGACCCACGTGCCCTGAATATTCAGTAAACACCCAGTTACACTTTTCCAATCCATTTTTTCGAAATGTGCTTGAAGCTCCTCGTGACTATCAAACTGATATTGACAAGGATGATCGATTCCAACGTCAACGTCCTGTCGAAGGGTACCATCTACCCACGTTCCCACATGCTTAATTTCCGGGAGGTCAGGCACATTGCAAACAATACGGTTGTCTTCATTGTTTGAAAGTAAAAATAAGTACTGATTTTTTTTGTCTAAAGTATTGAGAAATGTTTGGGGTTGCTCGTTGACCGGGTTTGACGGAAGTGCCTTAACCCAACTTTCTCCGAATGAGAGACGAGACCCCCACCGTGAACGAAATGCGTCAATCTTCTTTTGGGTGGATATGCGCCATCCCTTTGAACTCCAATACACGCGTAACAGACAGCCTTCATGGTGATCCCACCCGATTGCCTGTGCAAGCTGCGCATTGGTGTACGTTGTTTTAACCTGTTCCAGATCCATAGTCTCTACCTTAGGAAAAGGTTTCATAATTTCACGGTTTCCTTCATAGACGAGACCTTTTTGCCCCGTCTCCGAGGGTTCACTGAAAAGTTTTAGAGTATCGTCTGTATCGCATAGATTGAATGTTCCGGATAACAAAGTGTGTCTAATTTTGATTTGATGTGCCATATTAAATTGATTTACTATTTGTGGTAATTCGTTTAAGACGATTCATTTTTACTGAAAAAAAAAAATAAATATTTATAATAAATGGCAAAACGTAGAAGCAAATCTAAATCTCGATCTCGCTCGAAAAAGCGATCTGGCTCTGGTGGTGCAAAAAAATCGTCGGGCGGATCTGACATAGGAGGCAAACTCCTACTTGCATTAATTATGGGTCTCCTCTTTTTCATTCTTTCCAATCAAAAGGTGTATGATGCCACCGCAGCGGTATTCAAAAAAATAACAAATAAAAAGGTTACGGAAGACGATTCAACCGGAGCGCCAAGTACCGCGGGAAATGCGATTCATGCAGTAGTGTATGCTCTTCTCACCTTCCTCCTGCTTGAAGTTTTGTAAACTGCATCCTCCAAGTTTTTTAAATTTTTATTTAAAAAACAATACTCGAAAGTGTAAATGGAAAAAAAATTTTCGCTCAAAAAAATAGAAAAACTTTTTGAATATAGAGGCTATACCATCCGAGGTCTTTATTCCTACGGAAGGGAAATTAAATTTTTTGATTTAGGACACATCGTGGTTTACGTATCGTCTGGATGCAATATAGGAGGAAAATCTAACAGTACCTATGAACGGCAACTGTTGTCACTTGAAGAAGGTGATGAATTTGACGGTCGATATTTTGATGAGCTCGATAGAATTATGGGGCGCGAAAAACAGTTAGACGATTGTGTATTGTACCATGCAAACAACCTCTACATTAATTCTAGGAAAACAAAATGGAAATTGGTGAAACAATATCCAATTTCGATAAAAATATGTGTAGACCTGCTTCAATTTAAACGCGATGCGGCAGTTTTTATTAAGAAAAAAACTAGCGATATATATCACCACATGATATGTGGTCTTGTTGTTCCTCCAGCCCTTACTTGTCGCCAGGAAGAGTATTTAGCCTACATACACCAAATAAAAGTTGAAATGAAAAAAGTTTCCGATTACCTCTTAGATTGTATTGCCGATTTGAAAGAATTAAGAGAAGAATCACGTGAAAATACAAAGTATTTAAGTGTCGACATTGAAGTTGCTCATTTGATTGCACAAGCCGAAAAACAAATTAAAAAATCCACAGCGGACTACAATTACGGAAAACGTCTCCTCAAAAAGGCACTACACAATTTGGGAAAATTTGCTTTACAGGCTGAAATTGCATCTCATAGATTAAAACGTGGACACACATCTGCTGCTAGAGCTCAAAAAACAATTAGCGACCTTCGGTAAAAATGGAACTATGCAAATTGAACACACTCTGAACATCCGAGATGGGCTTAAGCAACAAAGACAAAAAAATTATTGCGAAAATGAAACAGTCTGCTAAAAAAAGTAAACTTAATTCAAAACATTGTTGTTGTCTAGTTCAAAAGAGTTCTAAGATTTTGACCACTGCGGTTAATACTAGTCGTAGTAAAGTTGGAGCAAATAATTACGCTTGCTGTCATGCAGAACACAATGCTCTTCACCAACTCAAAAATTTTTACAGATGTAAAGTCAAGAAACGGAATAAGTTTAGAAAAATTACACTCTACGTAATTAGAATTAATTCAGAAGGAACCTTAACAAATTCTGCACCATGTGCCTCATGTGCCCAACTCATACGCAAAGTAGGAATTAAAAAAATTGTGTACAGCAACGCTATGGGGGGGGTGACCAAAGTAAAAACTCAATGTTACACAACATCTCACATATCCGCGGGATTTATTTTGTGTTCACATGGTCGCCCTGGGACCATAAATCATTCCTTAAGATTAAAGTATTTTATCTAACAAATGAGTCTTGATATGAAAGTAAATATTAATTCGGTATCTTCTTCATAATGGTTTGCATTTCTCTATTAGTTTTTATAAAATCCCAAGATTACTAATAGCACCGCCATTCGATAGCCTAACCTTCGGTCGGGCGTCTTCGACGCTACGAAGTGAAGGTGAGTGGGACAGAGAATAAGATTCAAGAGTTTATCGCTGACTTCCGTGGGAGGTAAAAATGTTTGGTTTTTGTATTTTCTTTTAAAATACAAAAGAATGCCAGACCTTATATGCATAAACGGAAATATCGCATGCGGCAAATCCACCCTTTTGAAGACATTAGAAAGCAGAGGTCACCGTGTTGTACTAGAAGGACTAAATCGTGGGCGATGGGGAAATATTCTTGATAAGTACTACAAAAATCCCAAACGGTATGGGTATTTATTTCAAACGTGTGTACTTGCAGATATGAAAAGAACTTACTCGCGTTTGAAAAAGCAAGGGGAAGGCCACATATTTGTTGAACGAAGCCCTCTTGATTGCCAGGCTTTTTCAGAGGTAGTTTACGAATGCGGTAACATGACGGAAGATGAATATAGCACTTTCAATTCACTCTACGATTTGCTTTACGAGGCGCCGAGTGTAATTATCTCATTAGATCTTGATCCAGCAGTTTGTTTTGAACGATGTAAAGCCAGGGCTCGGAAATGTGAGGAAGAAATTTCATTGGATTATATTGAAGCCGTCGACCGTTGCACAAAGCGCGTCATGGAAAACCCCTCTTCCTCTGTTCCGGTTGAGATACACCATATTGATGTGTTTGGTAAAAGCACGGATCAAATAGCAAGTGCCGTAGAAAATCTGTTGCCATTATTCTCAAAAGAAAAAGTCGCGTCCTGGAATCATCTCGCTTCGCAGAGCGATTCAGATGCTGCAGAAATAAGCGAAATTTTCCAATGATAAAGAAGAATTGTTAATTAATAAATTTTGTTTTACCCAACCCCATTGTTAGCGTCGAAGACGCCCGACCGAAGGTTAGCTACTTTACACATGCTGCAAAGCTAATTAATTTTTTAATTCCTAAGAATTAAAAACACTTACCGTCTTCGACGGCTCACGGAGTACCGTTTTTAAAGAATAAATGTGTTATCCATTATATGGTTTTACACACCAAGGGCCACCTCCGCCTGCTGCTGGCATATAGCCGCCAAAGGTAGCACAATGACCATTCCACAAGTCAGGGTGCATACCAACACAATTTTTCCATTTAGTACAAAACCAGTCTGGGCACTTTTCACAACCAGGGTTGGGTGGTCCATCATAATTTTCAATTATTTTACACCGATTATTCATTTACTTATCCTCTTTTTTTTTTTAGTTTATTCATCATTTCAGTGCAACATTTTAGCTTCCACCCATGAGACAGTCCTCTTGTTCTTTTGTCCTTTTTGTTTCGTCACCGCCTTGGTCTGTTAAAGCGGAGATTTTAAGACGGATTTTTGTGTTTGGCGTCCGAGCTCTGCCTGTATAGTAGTACTCTCTTATTTTTTCTAGCATTGAACCTGCAACGTTTGTCCCGTATCCATTGGGCCAAGTATAGTTACCTTTTGCTCTTAAAATAAGAGGTCTTAATCCCGTTCTCATTAAACTTTGAAGTTCTGTGGGATGTTGGTCGAATTTTAACTTATACAATTGAAATAAAATATCTTCTTTTTCTTCTTCCCACCCGTTTTCAATGGGTGTATTTTTTTTCCGTTCAAGGTACGCGTCTCTGCCATATAAATTTTTACAATAGTGAATGGAAATATGGGAAAAGTGTTTTCTAAATAGCAAAGCTCCTTCTATGCTCTGAAATATGGTTCCCTGTATCTCAATAGGGCTTTGAGAAAATCTGGAAAATCCAACGTCAACTTTGTACTGCAAGCGATGCATAATGAGGGGTTCAAAGAAGCGATATACAAATGATCTTTGTTTGTACAAATGTGGAGAGGCCACTGATTTCCATTTTTGTTTCAGTGAAGGTCTCATTTTGTGATATTGGTTGGTTTCTTCTAGCGCTTGTTGCGGAGATAAACCTTTAAGTTTGCAGAGCAAACATGCAACAACCATTCCTGCTCTGCCGTGCCCTCCTCTGCAATGTATAAATATTTTTCCACGTTTGGCGCCCATTTTTTCAAGAACCAATAAAAATCGACCAAATGATTCCCAATCACTCGGAGTACTGTGATCTTTTATTGGGTAGGAAATATAGGTAGATCCCGTCGATAAAGTATATGGTTTAATCCCCTTTTCATGGGGTTCAGTTAGATTAATAAAATGTTTAACGCCATTTTTTTCAAGCATTAAAACTTGTTCTTGGATTGGGTAGCACCCAAATAACCATCGTGGTTTTTTGAAACAGGATGCAATTTCCATTTATTAGTAGATATTACTTTCTTTAATAACAGAACAGTATTCATGGGAGGTAGAGAGAGCACTTTGTCGGAGAAACAAGGGTTAAAGGGAGACAGAACTTATAATAAATGTTTTTTCACATCAAAAATGCAGTTCAAGGTGAACTTCTAGATACTACAGCTGAACCACCATCTTCGACGGTCGACGAAGTAAGTCGGAAGCAGGCTACTGACGATATGAAAGAAGCTGACCGAGAAAGAGGCTTACGCGAAAGACTCGACCTCATTTCCTCTGTGGCGGAGGCTTCTGAGGCACTTAGCGACGGTGACATTAAATGTGGCGATACCGGACCTGGGCTATGCCTTCCTGCTACACCGCCAAATTTACAGACTGAATGCGATCCAAATTGTTCCGACAGCGATTCAACTGTGTTTCGACCAGACGATCCATGGTACACCCATGGAATTTACGTACTGTGCAAAAATTCAAAACCACTTGAGTATTTTAACTATAAATGCTTAGCGCTGAGGAGAATGAGGGATGAAGCTCGTTCTACCTGTCTCCTTGACGTAAATTACAACTACCGGGTCGTTCATTGTTCCGATACTCAAATTCAAGTAGTCAGGACACATAAATGGTTTGTTGTTGCATACGACGAGGTTGTTTCGGAATGGAGTATTTATCGAATCTATAAAAATAATAATAGATAAATTAAATATGACTGTAGAAAAAGAAAATTTTTGCGTAGCATGCGCTGTACCTGCCTTAGCCGCCGCAGCTGCAGGTACAGGAGGTGCAGCTGCGGTAGCATCCAAAGAAAATTTCGAGGCATCCACATTAGTAAAAAAATGGTGGTTTTGGCTCATTTTAGCAGCGCTAGTTGTTCTACCCATTGCAATGTATATGAAAAAGAAAAAGAAAAAGAAAAAGAAAAAGAGGTAATTTCGGAATACAAAAATAATATTTAAATTAAATATTATTAAATGAAAATATATATCGTATTATTCGTCGTCTCCGTCATGTGTGGAATTTTATTTTCGATCCAATCCCGAGAACTACGTTTCAATAAAAAAATGTCGTTGCAATCGGCACTTAATATAGAGTTTACTACGTTGAAGCAAATAAAAAGCTCGCCCTGGTTTAAATACCTTACATGTATGTACAGCGATGCTCAACTAAAAGAAAAAATACAAGTAGGAGGGGGGGTATTTAAAATGAACGATTTATGGATACTGGAAAAAACGTTAATCCCTGATATTTATTCATATGGTACAATAAACAAACTCCCCTTAACAACCTCCCCTTACCTTTCGCTCTTTACAAACCTTGATATCCATGCAGAAGGTACAAATAAAATATTCATTTATCACTATCATACAATACCAGGAAATGACAAGTGGGGGACTGCTGATCCAGATCCTAAATTTGATCTATTAAAAGGTATTTCAAGCAATACGTGGGTGGAAGTAATTCATTCTGCCGACAGAATGAATGGATTTAAATGGTTCTACTACATGCCAGGTTCTGGAAATTGGATGAACCTTGGAAAAACTAGAATTTTTGCTGACCACCGGGAGGCATTAAAGTTAGCCGGCCTTACATCCGACGTCGACGACCAAACCCAAATGGCCCAGTTTTTTCTGTCAGACGCCGGGGGAAATTACGACACGTTGCAATTCACCTCTCGATCGGAATATCAATTTAAGTATGAAATACTGGATCTTAGACTTAATCAAAAAATAAAGGAAAACCCGTGTGTTAAAAATATAAAAACGAGAGATGGTATGGATTGTAACTGTGATCAAACTCGGTCGATGCTTAACTGTGAAATTAACAAATGTGGATTAAAGTTTATTTAAACATAGCTTATTTTCGACCAGTGTCCAACTTTGCTATCTTTATTAAAAATGGCAATGTTTCGGGCAGGCGGTTTTTTCGCTCCTTCAAAATCGCCCCAAAAGGTCACCCGTTTCCCTTTTCTCCGGACTTTCTGGGAGTGTTGTCCGTAAAGATTATTTTGTGAAACGAAATTTTCAGACGGTGTACTGTTTCCATTATAAATTCTCCAGCTTTGGTTTCTGTCCATAACTGTACATATTGATGGACTAGGTCCATTTCCATTTTCGATATTGCGGTACACATTGGGTTGCCAATCGTTAGGGGAAAAGTCAGATAATCCCACCAGGTCTGAGGGTGACACATGCGGTGCTTCACTAACTGGATAATCAATTGAGCAAAAACCAACACTGCGATTGTAGTCATCCATAAAATACTCGCACGGACACCAGACCGAGTTAGAATCTTGGTGATTACCGTTTCCATATTGCATGTTGATCATTTGTTTTAAACTTTATTTTTTTAATCGTTTTTATTGAAGGGAACTTTGCCGTTGAATTTCGTGGACGAGGATTTAACTTTTTTTTTTTTAAATTTTTTAAGGCGGGGAATAATTCTTATCAAGAAGGTGTCTTCGTAGCTTTTTTTATCTTTGTATTCGAAAAAGGGCACTTTTATGGAATGCCTTTTATTTACTTTGACTACATCGTCAAAATCGTCAAGAATGACCATATCGTCGTACCGCGTCATTTTATAGAATGAAGAAAACAAGGACAAATCTTTTGTCCCTCTTCCGTTTTTTATACTATGTTCATTGTGATAGTCAAATAAAATAAACTCTAACTCGCGTCCAGGTTTATTTTTTTTCAAAATAAAATTTTCAATTACATTAAGAGCGTAAAGTTGGCTAGCTGCTGTCCAAACCCCGACTTTAAAATTCTCGAAAAGAAAGTCTAAAAAGGTTTGCAAATGCGGTCTAGCAAAAATATGGTAGTAGCCATCCATTGTAAATTGTTCTTCAAATTTTTGTGCTTTGGTAAATTCTTTTTCTCGGTCATATCGTTCGAGATTTTGAGCTGAAATTAACGTTGCATCCAGATCTAGAACAATAAGTTTTTTACTTCCACTTCGTAGGCTCTCGGAGAGAGCACTTTGTTCGATAGAGACCTTTTGTTCATCTTTTTCCATTTTTTGTCTACTGCTTTTTTTGTTTAAATGAATGAATAATAAGGTTGTTACCGTCTTTGATGGCCGACCGAAGGTTACCATCTTTGAGGTTACCGTCTGCTCTCTCCGAGAGCCTAACCTTCGGTCGGGCGTCTGCCTGTGGCCTCGAATGTTCGACGCTACGAAGTTCGACAGCGGACCAAAGGTTACCGGTGGGCAAAGTCTTTTCGTTTTGTGCACTTTTTTCCATTTTCTGCTCCTTTTATTCCTGAAAACAAAATTCTTACAAGCTAATACTTAGCCCTTGAATTTTTTTTATAATTTTTGTCGCCGACTGTAAGCCGTAGTATTTTATAATTTGAAATTTCCCGAGCGCTTTAGGTACTTTAAAAAACGCGTCTTGTTTTTCACTGTCTTCCTTGTTAGCAAAACCATGTACAACAAGGTCAATTTTGTATTGGTCCATAAATTCTTTTGTTATAACTAGTGGTGCCCTCAATATCACTTCATCAACATTTACGTTTTGCTTTACAAGCTCGTATCTTTCCTCTTCGGGAATAATGGGTCGACGCTTGTAATTTTGAGCGGCATCATCTCCTATGACGCCAACAACAACCACTGCATCTGCATGAAGCTTTTTGCATTCTAAAAAACTATTTGCATGACCTATGTGAAATAAATCAAAAATTCCATCAATGTAGATTCTCATTTTGATTCGGAAGCCTGTTGTTGTTTAAATAAGTAAGCGGATATTGTAAATGGAAAAGCAAAGCGACAAATTTTATGAAGCAACCAATGTCTTAATACAATTACAATTTAGGTTGAATCCAAACATCTGTAATAAAATATGGAAGGGTGGATTGGGAATTCATATGTGGGAAAAATTTACACGACTTGACCGAAATCTGTTGGTTTGGTTGAACTCAATGGATACATACACCCGAAAAACTTTATTTAGAAACTTAAAAACTGTAATAAATGACCAAGAAAATTAAATTGAAAAAATACGGAGATACTGTTTGGCACCCGGAGTCGCGGCTAGTATTTAAGTCTAGAAAAGAAAAATGTGTCGTTGGTAGACTAGATGAAAAAGAAGAGTTGATTGTTGACGATAAAATGGTAGAGTTAAGCGACCAATGGAATTTCAAAGTCGATCCAGATATTATTGAATCTGCCGAAGAATCCGGAGAAGACCCCGCTTCGACAGCTCTCCCTGGACTTAAACTTCCCGATGCCTCCAGCCGAAAAAGCTCTACGACTGACCTTCGGGTAGACTTACCCCTTCCCACAAAAAGAACTTTGTTGGCCGGAGACACTTCGAACGATACCGCGAAGGCAGACCAAAGGTTAGGTATGTGGCAGGAAGAAATGGAGAAGGGATCCACATTGCTACGAAAACTTAATCGAATGTATGAACGGCAATGTCAGGAAAATGAAAAACTACAATTGGAATTGAAAATTGTGAAAAATGAACGAGATGAAATTTCAAACAAAATGAGTGCAATAAAGTC
>WLWF01001478.1_pt1 | contig 19136 bp, 20 predicted proteins | sample 6718331 | NCBI WGS metagenome assembly WLWF01 (sample SAMN12718692, study PRJNA515312) | sponge metagenome | isolation source: marine sponge | host: Mycale hentscheli | place: New Zealand: South Island, Marlborough, Capsize Point | collected 2003-05-01
CAAGGCGTAGCGAGCATCCAACTCTGCGATATTCACATCTTCACTCAAATGGAAAAACTTGATAAAGAAGTTTTTGTTGGTTTCTGCTGTGCCTCTACCCTGTTGTAGTTCCAAGGAGAAGGTCATTCCATTTACACTCTTGACTTCGTAAAGTCCATAGTCACCTGTGCTTCTTGCTATGTGCTCTTCTACTACTTCTACAAGGTCTCCTGGCTCTACCCCGCTAAACCCATGAGACAAACCATTCTTGTCTGTCTCGTGAAGGGTCATTTCGTTGTTAGAAACACCAAAGTCATCATTAGCAAGGGTCATCTGCCCTGACCCACGAATATCAAAGTCAAGGATGGAAACTAACTCCCACTCCCCTGTTTCCTTGGTGTCTGCTATTGCGTCCAACTCGTGCTCCAAGGCGTTGATGCGGTCTTCGTTGTGTTCTATCTGTGCTGATAGGTCAAGATGCTCATGCTCTAGGTCTGCCTTCTCTGGGTGTAGGTGCTCTTCCTCTGCATACTCTGGGTGCACATGTTCAAACTCCTTGTGTCCATGGTCAACGAGGGCATAGTCAGGGTGAAGGTGCTGGTCTACATCAGGTAGAGGCATTCCCCCTTCACCAACGGCATCTCTGATTGCATTTTCGTATGCAGATCGTGCTGCTTGTTTTGTAAATTCGTAGTCTTTTCTGTCGATAGGCATGTTGTCTCCTTAGGCTGGTAGGGGGTATTCCCCTCGTGGGTTTTCTGGGGCTTCAAGGTCATTGCCGTCTCCCCATACGTTGATCATGAAAGTAGTGATTTCGGGACCACCAGTAATGTTCCCTGAACTGACGATGGTCCATTCAAAGGCATCACTTGGTACTTGTACCCAGGCAATCTGTTGTGCTGCATAAGTGCTTACGTCATCCCAGGCAGTACCAAAACCTAGATAATCTTTCTGAGTGAGCCTGCAACTACTTACGTCATCAACAGTGAGTGGTCTCTTGGGCACACCATGTAAATGGAATGCATCAAGTGCGTAGCAGTGATACTGGCTTGAACTACTAATGAAACTACCGTTGTTGGTAAAACTAAAGTCCAGGTTGAGCATGTCAATCAAGTACTGAGGTGTCTTGGTTGTGTCTGTCAACTGCCAGAAGAAGTCAGAGTAGAAGTACCAGTCTCCCCCTGTGGGCGATGACTTTCTCTTTCTGTAACAGTTGACTGCTTCATACCCAGGGTTTGCTCCTGAACCGTCTGACTTCATGTGATCCCAGAAGTCCCAACTGATGTTTACCTCTGGGAAGTAACTGCCGCTGTAACCAGAAGTTGACCCACCCTCGTAGGTGTGCTGGAACATGGTTGTGTACTTGTAACTGGAGTAGTTGCCTGTAGGTGAGTAGTTGTAGTGAGCAAAACCAGAAGCCCATGTCTTATCCATATCAAAGACACCTACAGCACTTCTATAAATGTTGTACTTCTTGGCAGGAGGTGGGGTTGTTCCTAATGGATAGACCTGCTCACCTCTGTTGTATGCCGCTACTACTGGCTTGTCCCCTGCGTACCAAAGCCCACTATTGGTAGCCACCATTTAGACCACCACGTACAAGGTGTCATCGTTGTAGGTACCTAGAGCGTCATACTCTGCTTGTGTGCCTGTCCATGACTTCCAGAAACCTGTTGGCTCTGAGTGAGTGTGAGTAGTGTCTGACTTGCCTGCAAGACCATTGGTTAGGTCTGTGTTGGTGGCGTAGTCCCCTACTGGCTGGTACTCAGTGTGAGTGTGCGTTGTGTCATGGGTGTGGTCGCCCGCTGCGTAGTCGTGGGTGTGAGTAGTTTCTGAATACTCAGTGTGGGTGTGTGGGTGGTCGTGTTCTGGTAGATCAGTTAGATACTCATCATGGGTGTGAGGATCGTCTGCCTTACCTTCAATGGCAGTGGCGTTGTCTTGGATAAGACCTCTAACCTCTGTGTCGTCATAGGCTGCTCCCCCACTTTCACCCTCTGTGTTGGGGTAAATTCTCCATAGAACATCTACTGACTTGTTGATGCCCGTGCTGGTTAGTTGCTCAACTGTGTAGGTGCGTAGGTTTGGAATGGCAGTGACTAGATAGTCAAAGCGAACATACTTAGTTTCATTGTTGACTGGCATGTATCCAGTAATGATTGCTCCTACATAGACCTCGTTGACTGTCTGCTTACCGCCCTGGTCTAGAGAGCCAAACTGCAACTGAGTTACGTCCTGTACAGAAGAGCCACCATCAGTACCTGTGACCTTCACAAAGCCATTGGCTGTAGAGGTGGTAGATGTTTGGAATGTACCTAGTTGGTTTAGATACTCAAGGTCATCAATGCGATCAGAGTTGTCCTGAATCAGGCCACGTACCTCTGTATCGTCGTAGGCCTCTCCCCCACCACCACCATCTAGGTTGGCAATAGCCTCTGCGTTGGTATTGACACCCTCAGCGTTGTTGTTAACTGCTGCCCAGATAGCGGTGTCATCGTAGATACCGCCATGGTTGTTGAGGTGGTTGGTTACGTCTGACTCTAGATCGTCTACCGCCTGCCAGAGTGCAGTGTCATCGTAGAGATCGTGTTCATTGGCTTCTAGAGCAGAAACCTTTCCCTGTAGTGTCAGAACGTCATTCTTGTTCCTCTGAATATCTGAATCTTGGGTCAGATTTTTTTGGGTATTGGCATCAATAGCCGTATCCTGTGCGTCCTGCTCAATTGCTAGGGCTTCCTGATCTTGGGCGTAATCCTCTACTGTGACAAAACCTCCACCACCAAGGTTGGGGTTGTCAGGATCAATGGCTCCTAGAAGTGCGTCGATCTCCTTCTTGTTGTAGAAGAAGTCGTTAATTCTGTCGTCAACGGTGTAACGATTGTGTTCTGCATCGTCCCATCCGTATAGTCTCTCGTTCTTATTCATTTGTATTACCCACTTCTATTTTACCATTTATTTAATGGACAAGTGGCTCCTTCCCTGTGGACTTTGTTAAGCATGAAACAGCCACAGCCGTTGCAGACTGTTCCTGTAAATAGTTCGCAACCTCTACAGATTGCTAATCTTGTTTCTCCTAACTCAGGCAACTTTGCTCCAAGTGCCGTCTGCCTCTGAACCAACACCATCCTGCTTGCGAATGTAGAGACTGAAATCTTCATTGCAGTACACAACATTCACTGCTGTAGGAACTGTGGGTAGATCATTGATTAAATCAATTTGCACTACTCCGTTGTCAGCATCCTTCTGGATCTGTGCTTGGTACAGAATTGTGTTAGGGCTGTATGCGTTATATCGAATTGACATGTTTCCTCCTTAGATTAGTTCCAACTGCATTAACCACTCAGTTGGTGTGATTCTGTGCCTTACCTGGCTGATGACATGAATCTTGTCCATGACTACCCTGCCGTCTGGGGCTTGTATGAATATGTCTACGTTCTCCCCAATGTCCAAACTGATTTCATCGGGGATGGTTAAGTCTTCAAATCTGTCTACAGGGAATTCCACATTCCTGATGCGTTCCCTTGGTAGACCAAAGGTGTTAAAGATGTAATCTGCGTACTCACTGAGGGCACCTGTGTCGTCAGGCAAGTTGGTGTTAAGCCTGATGCTGGCAGTACCGTAGATACGTTCAGAGTTCTCATCACGGAAGTCATAGTTGGTACGTACACCATTCTTGGTGACTACTGGACTGCCGTTCTCATCTAGACCAGTGTCTTCTTCCTCTGTTTCGTTAGCCAGAGTGAGACCGTTGATGACCTTGCGTGTGCTGTTCTCATAGGTGAAGTCAGAGAGACAGTAGGCATTGGCATAGCCACCCATGACATGTGGGTTTTCAGTAAAGTCCATGGTGTTGCCTAGTACCAAAGGTGCAGCAGTTGCTCCAATAGCATTCTTGTACCACTCTCTAGTAGTGGCATTGAGCATTCCGTTTCTATCTACCCATGCCGCTGACCCCTCAGAGTCCAGTGCTCTAGTTACCTGCTGTAGGCCAGTGAGTGCGTCATCTACAGGTGTCAGGTCACGGTATTCCCCACCATCAGGCATTTGGTACACACGTACAGGTAGGCCTAATGCTGCTGCCGCTGCCTTGATTCTTTCGTCATACTTCTCATAGGTGCGTTCCCTCATGAGTGCTGAGTTAAGTAGTGCTACCCCGTCCCATGATTCAAGGAACAACACAGGGCTTTTACCTGGATTCCAGTCATACTCCAAAGCATTCAGAATGCCTGTATAGACAATGGTGTTGCCTGCTCGTAGCCTGACAGTAGAGGCAATCTTGATTTCTTTAGTTGCTGCAATGTCCAGGTTGGTGTCTTGGATAGTTGCAACCATTGTGCCTACAAAGGGCACTCCCAATACCCCCTGGTCAATGTCAAAGCCTCTATCAATGTTGATTTGGCTGGTATCAGTTAGTACGTCTACCCATTCAAAGCCCTTCTCTGGTGCCCCTACCCCCTCTAGTAGGTCAACCTCTCCATCAAGGGGTGACAGATTGAGTACGAGTGTGTACTGACCACTAGGGCTATCCCCTAGTTGGAAGGCTGTAGGCCTGACTGACTCAAACCATGCCTCAATTTCCTCTGGTGTCTTGGGCTGTTGGGTGGGGTCAGCAGGCAATGTGCGCTTGAGTAGTACGTCTGTTACCTCTTCTATGGTCATTTCTCTTTGCCATGAACCAAAGGCAAGTAGTTCTGTGTCCTCTGAGGTCCACACATCCTCTAGGTAGAGGAAAGACTGTGGCATTTTCATGAACTCTCTGAACTCAGTATCTCCCGACCAGTCGTACCAGAAGATATTGACACTTGCATCGGGGTCGCAGACGTTAGATACCTGGAAACTCTGATCCACTGAGATTACGAGGGTGTGGTAACCCATTCTGGCTACGTACTGAACATCAGAAAATTCATTTACGTTTCTAAAGTCTGGGCCTAGTCTGCGTTGTACGGCTCTACAGGTAGCCATTTGATTAAGCGGTTCCCCATTTTCATTGACCGTCTCTTCGTTTGTATGGGCATGGTCAAACTCGTAGTAACCAAGGAATGAATGATCTAGTGGCTCTCCGTTGATGTAGTCAGTTAAATTCTCATCTGTGTACCACTGCAATGGACCCACGTTGACTCTTGGACCCTTGAAGTGGAAGTACAGGGTTGAGCCACTTCCTGCTGGTGGCTGTGGGCCTAGTGGGCCATTCTTTAGACAATCGTCTACATCGTCGTAGTAACTACCTAGCCAAGGATGCTCTGTGATTGCTGGTGATCCAGGCTTGTACCTTGCTAGCCAGTCAACGTCACCTGGGGTGTTGAGGTATCCACCACTCATTACTGTGGTTGCAAAGTTGGGCAAGAACTCCCAGATACCGCCAGTGTCACCATCACCGTAGTTATCAAGGACTCTTTGTGTTCTGTCCTCTAGTTGATTGCCAAACCAAATCTCTGGGTTAGTGCTTCTTACGTAGTTATCAAAGCCAGGTAGTACAGCCTCAGGGGTCTGACCTGGATCTCCTGCTTCCCAGATAACTAAGTAATCTTCAATGATTCGTCCTGATGACTCACCAAACTCCCAATCAACTACCAACTGCATGGCATTGGTGTTGGTGGGAATGGTGGCTTGCCAACGGTAGTTGAAATTATTGACGGACTCTTCGTAGACAAGTTCTCTTACCTCAACTTCTGGGTTTTCTGGGTTGTCGCAAATCATTGTGATGTTTACGTTCTGGTATTCAGGTATCTCGCCGTATGGGGCATAAGTTGTTGTAGAGAGTGTGAACACATTGTTAGGACCAGATTGAAGTATGGGTTGGTCATTGGTCTGTAGTGGGGACAATTGTGGTTGGTAGGCAGGTTGAGCAAAAACCTCTGGAACAATTGTGTCCTCAGGCAAGAACATGTAAGTCTCTGTCCAATATTGCGTGGTACGTACTACTAGGGGAAATCCGTTGTTATGAAGGTCTTCCCACCTCTTGTATTCCCCGTCTACAAACAGTAGGGGTGGTTCCCAATAAACAGGGTAGTCACCCATGTACTCAGGATGATTTCTATTGAAATTAATGTTGTTGTCTTCTTCTTCTAGTTCTGGCATGTCTTTAAGCAAAGACCTTGGTGTGCCCAAAGAATAAATAATGCTGGGGTCGTCTTCGTCAGCCTTATAGCGGATATCCCAACCAGGAACAAAAGAATTGAACTGATCAGGCCAAGTCTCATCAACTATGATGTTGGCATCAGCGTTGGGATTTGCTGGATCATTGGTGGGATTGTCTGGATCTCTACCTAAGGCATATTTAGGGAATTGATCATCCCCTGCTGCTATGCCGTTTGGGTATGTCGTACCTGCAAAGTCTTGTTCCCAACCAAAGATTTGGTATAGCCCTTCACCTTTTTGTGTCTCCCACTCAGGAATACCTTCCTCATCCTTGCCAAGACCCTTCCTTTTCAGTGTGAGCGAGTACTGCAACTGGTCCCCTGTGCCTCCATTGTCAAGACCAGTACAGACAAAATTGTCTACCCCGTCTCTACAGGTGTTGCCCACTGACTCCTGTGGCCTGTAGTACAAGGTGATGCTGCTGTCATCGTTAAACTGTGCGTACTTATCAGCAGCACTTGCATAGGTGTATGGGAATTGATTATCAGTCTCTGGCAGATTGTGGTACGACCTGTTGACCTTGAACCACTTGAAATACTTTGACTCTTCCCAATCGTTAGGTGCTAGTACGGCTGGGCCATTGAGTGAGTCTTCATCTAAAATAAACCAAATAGTGTCATCACGTAATGCTTGTACTTCTAGGAATAGATTCTCACAGGGGATCATCGAATGTCCCTCCACCTCGTACCGTTCATGCGCTCGTACTTCATGAGCGATGAGACAGTTTTAAGACCACTTGGATCAGGGCTGTTGTCTACCTGACCTCTGACCCTGATAACTGAGGGAACTGGTGCTGGTGGAACCTCCCAATCAACCTTGACCTTGACTGACTTGGGTGTTGCTGCTCTGAGAGCCTTGGCAATCCTCTTCTTAGTCTTGGGGTTCTTGATGTAGGCGGTGTACCTATCTGTCTGTTCCTTAGCCAAGGTGAAGCCCACTGCTGGGAATGGACCCTTACCTGCCCATGTGTCTGTGATGTACCTACCTAGAACCCCTGCCTGCCTAACTAGTTCACTCTGCGTGGCGAATGCACCAACGGTGGCTCCTGTGTTCTTCTTCAAGTCCTCAATGATCCTTGTGCCTACATCTGGTGCTAGGTCTAGAAGGCTGGCAAAGAAGTTGGCTCCTGCTTCACTGTCAGGAATGAGTTCACTTTTGAGAAGACCGTCTAATTGTTTTCTGTAGTTATCTACTGCTGTCTGTGCGTCATTCCAGAATCCTAGGAATCCCCTGCCTGATTCCTTACTTGAATCACTGAGTTCTTTCTGTAGTCGATTGACTGCCTCTAGTTCTGCTGCTACCCCACGCCTCTGATCTGCTGGTCTTGAATCGTCTGCTGCCCTTGCTTGTGCCAGTGTCTGTTGAGCCTTTGCAAGATCCTCTGTAAGTCTGGCTGTCTTGGCTAGTGATGCCTCATACTTGCTATTGACCACACTGACATTGGTTGGTCCTAGCAATCTCTCTTGGAAACTAACAACGTATTCCTCTACTTGCTCTAGTTCTTGCTTAGCCTTCTCGCCATAGGCAATGACTGAGGTAACAAACTTCTGGAAGACACCATCAATGGCCCTGCCTGTCTTCTCAGATACGTTCTCTAGTTTCTTGCTGGATAGTGTTGCTGTAAATGTAAAGTCTTCAACGCTCTCTGATAGTTCTTGGAAGTATCTCTGGGGTGATGAACCTCCACCGCCGCCGCCGCCACCGCCGCCTGTGTTCTGGTTGAGTGAGTCAAAGAAGGATTCAGATGTGTCTGCTGCGTTCTTCCAGTAGATGCTCTGCTTGTCAATCTCACGACCAAAGGAGTCCATCTGGCGTGCTTGCCTTGCAATCTCTGGTGAAGCGATGTTGCCTGCCTGTGCTGCCTTTGCGTTGGCAATCCATGCCTGTGTCTGCTCATTGATTCTTGCTGTGGTGGCTGAGACGGCTCTCCCTGCTGCGTCCTGCTTGCCATTGATTACGTCTAGTGCCACTGCAAACTGGTCTGCAACCTTGACGTTGCCAGTCATGATGTTGAACTTGGCTTGTAGCCTGCGCTCTAGTTTGGCTTCTTCGTCCCTCTGCTTCTTGGCCTGGAAGCCTGCTAGTTCTAGGAAGTTGATGTAGTCATCCTGTGCCCTAATGAGAATTCCAAGTCTCTTAGCAAACCCTAGGACTCCATCCCCTGACTCATCTAGTTCCTTGCCGTACTTCTCAAGTTGCTTGTTGTAGTCCTTCTGAGCATCTGCATTGGTATTGATATCACCTAGCAACACTCCAAGACCCTGCACCATGTAGGAGATCTGGTCTGCTGTGAAGTCAATACGATCTGCTAGACCCTGTGGCCCACCAAGCCCATCATTGAATTCTTGAATTGCCTGTAGTAGACCGTCACCAATGGTTGCTTTAGCGTCCTCCCAGGCTGCATTCAGTGTTCTCTGAGTGTTAGCAAGACCATCAGCCGTTCTCTGGAAGTCCCCTTGTGCGTTTGTTGTCTTTTCTAAAATAAGTTGATACGTAGCCTGTGCCTTTGCAGCCTGTGTTAGTTCCCCACCTACCTCTACAAGTCCTAGAGCAAAAGCCTTAGACTTTACTTCTGCCGCCGTTAAGGCCACCCCGTAGCGTTTCAAAGGTTCAGTCTCTCCAGACAACCCGCTGCGGAGGGCTGTAATCGCCTGTTCTACAGATGTATTATTAAATGAGCCGAGATCTGCTGCTAATTCCACAAGGGCTGTACTCATCAGTGAGGCCTGACCAGCACCAATTCCAAAACTAGTAAACAAGTTGCCATAGGTACCTGCTGCTTCTAGTGCTGCCTGACTTGATAGACCAAAGGCAGTTGCTGAATCTTCTGCCCATTTCTCTACGTTCCCTGCCCCACCAAAGACTTGCTCTACCTTGCTGAGTGATTCCTGTAGGTCACTGGCTGCCTTGACTGACTCAGAAGCAAACTCTGTGATTGCCCTTGCGCTAAAGGCTGCTGCGATACCTGTACCTACTCTTGCAACGGTACGGCCAAAGCCACTGAGAAGACTGTTGGTTTTATCAACGCCTTTACGCATTGCTGCAACATCAGCAATAAACTTAACTACAACGGTATTAGATCGGGCCACTTAGAATCCCAACCTATCTATGATCTTTTGCATTTCATCATCCACGATGTTGACTACCTTGTTTTCAGACTTCTGTACCGCCCTTGTTGCGTAGAAGGTGTACTGCGGTCCCCATTGGACGAATGGTGCGTAGAAGGCACTGCCCTTGCTCTTACGCTTCCTGTTGTTACCTGAGTAGAGATAGAGACTGTTCTGCCTCTTACTACCCCTGTTGGTTCCCTTAAGGGTTCCAGTGCGTACAGGTGTTTCTCTATTTAGATAACCAAGAGCAGTAGGTTCTGCTTTCTTCCATGCACCAGTGAGGTCTTCTGCCGTTGCGCCTAGTTTCTTCATCTGGCGAATGGTTCTTGAAAGACCTTCTATCTGTATGCCTTTTACGCTACTCATCGTCTTCGTCGTCTGAATTCCCATTGATTGCGTCGATCATCGCTGATCTCTCTCGTAGAGTCAGGTTCCGATACTCAGCAGGGGTCATACGAAAGTGGTAACAGAAAATACCCATTTGTTCGTAATAGGTGTCTGCTACTTCTTCGTAGGGTTTTCAGCATCATCTCCAATATCAAGGATTTCATTGAGATCTTTCATAGTGAGTCTCTTGGCATGTTCAACAGTGAACTTTGGATCTGTCTTGCGCTTCAAGATCCAAGCAATGCCAATCAACAAACTGGTACTTGGGCTACCCTCTGACAGCGATGTAAGAGGAACCTTTGCGTAGTTCTCAATCTCTTCAACTTCTCCTAGTGTTAAATCATCTACATTCATTTCGTCTCCTTAGATTTACCTCCCGTGAGCAGGGGCAGCATTTGTGGTTGACTGCCCCCGCCCACTAGGGAGAGTTACTTTGTGTCGGTTTTTGCAGCGGTCTTTGCAACGAAAGCCCCTACGTCCCCAACTCTGTTAACTACGTCGTCCTTTACAACGAACTCGTAGTCAAATGTCCATGTGTCCTCGCCTGCGTCGCCACCGATTGATGGGTAGCCACCTGCTGGTACGAGAACTGTTCCTGTGAAGTGTGGCTGCTCAACAGTTGGGCTTGTGTTGCCGTGGGGAGCAAAGACGAAATCCATTTCGCCCCCTGCTGCTGCAAGATCCCAGATGAGCATGTGTAGAGCCTTCTCAGGTGAGTAGTCAGTTGCCTGAACAGCAGTGATGTTCATCTTCCAGATATCACCAGTTGCTGCGCCTGAATCAACGTCACAGAAAGTTGTGGTTGAGTCTGTGGTGCCCTCGTCTGCTGCTGCCTTTTCAAGGACAACAGAAGTCAAGTCACACTGGTACTCAACGCCGTCGTAGGTAAAGGTGATGCCCTTACCCTTTAGTCGTGTTCTAGCCATGATTGGCCTCCTTATTTAAGTAGTAAAAGTCTTGTCAGCAGTAATCTCCATGCGTGTTCCAAGGAACTCGCTACCGTTGATTTCAAACTGACTTGGTTGATCTACTGAGTCCACGAACCATGTATCCACGGCATCAATGCACTCACAGATCAATTGGTCTAATTGGTCTGTCTCCATGTCGTTAGCACCCTTGCCAACAAGCAGAACGAGATTGAAACCGATATTGAAGTTGTCAAAGGTTTGGCCCTGTGTCATGTACTGACTGGCAGGCTCTATAACAACGCAAGGAGGGGTAGGGCGTTCAGGAATACTTTCGTAGACCTGGGCCTCCACCCCTCCCAGCAATAGTTTGATCTCTTGTCTCGCTGACTTGAGTACGTTCACATCAAACTCCCATTACTACGTAACGGTTGAGAATGCTGTAAACACTCGTTAGCGGGTCTCTTGCGACTCTGACAGGTGATCCATCAAATGAACTAAATTGAGCAATACCAGAAGGTGCGTTGCGACGATTGTAAAGTTCACTACCTACCTGAATGTAAGCATTGTCCAGAATGGTTTCTGGTACGTCAGTAGTTGACACATACTCATCTACTAACTCAATGGCTTGTTCTAGGCAAGTCTCAATGAAGTTTAAATCTGCTGCGTTCCCTCCGACATAAGTCAAAAGATCATCTGGTTGGATCATACGGTTGTATTCACCTTCACGATCATTTCTGGGTAGATGGTCCCGAAACTGATGTATCCGTAGATTGAGAATTGTGAAGTTAGATTCGTAATATCCTCATCGGACAAACGGAAGGGTGCGCCACCTGCCTCCCAGGTAACAATTGCTTCGCTGTTTGCGATGTACATGGAACCTGCGGTTAGAGCAGGATCAACGACAACTGGTAGTCCAAGGATGTTGGCTGAAAGGCCTGGGATGTTGCTTGCGCCAATGTTGTTGACTGGGCTATCCCCACCGACGATTGGACGACCGTCTACTGCAAAGAGAGTAGCGAGCATCTTGTAGTTGTCTGGTGAAACTAGAATGAACTGTGGACGACCACCAGCGGCTGTGTAGATAGAAATGGCTGCGTCTGCAACTGCGTCTACTACTGCCTCTGCGGTACCTGCACTAGCGTCTGCTGTGGTGTAGGTTCCTGCTTCTAGGTTCTCAATGAACATTCCGTTGGTCTGCTTGCCGTACTCAATTGCCATTGCACGGAATGCGGCATCTACGTAAGCAACGCTGGAACGCTCGATTGTCTGTCGTGAAATGTCTGTCCATCCACCGACTGTCTTAACAGGAGAAGTCATTGTGGCTAGGGAGAGTTTCCCGAATACCAAAGTGTCTCCTTGGGCAGCCTGAACATCAACATCCATTGTGTTGGTGGAAACCTGGGGCCAATCAATGTTTAGGCCAGCCTCTGGTAGTCCAGACTTGCGGAATGCGTTTAGTGAGGGGCGACCGTGGTCTACGAGTAGGAGTGCTTCGTTGCTCCAGGCATCACGACCGATTGAGTCGGGGCCTTCTGGGGATACAACGGCTCCTGCGTATGCACGAGTCATCTCAACGGCTTCCTCATCACCACGAACAACGGCCTTGACAAAGTCACCGTAGGTAGCGAATGAAGGAGCCATGGGTGCTGCTGGTGCAGCCTCACGTAGGGTTGCGATCTCACGGGACAAGTCCTCTAGTTGACCACGAACCTCTACGATCTCGTTGTTGGTTTCTTCGCTCATTTGAGCCTCCTTATTTGGTTGTGAATCTGTTTCCTCTCTAACTGAGAGAACGTCTGCGTTGGAGTAAGCGGGGAATGCGACGATGGAGATCTCTTTAAGATCTACTTCTTCTCGTACTACTACACCCTCTTCTTTGCGATCCTTGATTGGTGCAAAGCCAACGGACATTTTGTTGAGTACCCCGTCACGCATGAGGGTTAGTACCTCATCGCCATTTGGGGTCTCGCTGATCTTGGCTTCTACGACAAAGCCGTCATCTGTGTCTTCGCCACGAGTGACCTTGCCAATAGGCATCTTGTGTCCGTAGAAGAGTTTTACGTTATCGACTGACTTGATAGCACCACGCTCAAAGCGTTCCTTGATGCCACCAACCTCAATCTCCTGGTCGAACGGAACGGCTACACCTGAGAGCGTGCGCTCTTCTGTATTAGCCTCTCTGATTTCAAACTCAAAGTTGTTCATTAGGTATCTCCTGGTTCTGAGGTGCAGGAGCAGTTAGAAACTCCCCTACTACCTCTGGGCTATACCCCTCCATACGGCGAACCTCTTGTGGAGTTAGAACCTGCTTGTCAATCAACTTCTCGTATGCGCTGATGCGGGTAGCGAGGTCTGATCTAAGTAGGGAGTCCAACTTGAAGCGTGCTTTCTGGCCTCTTGGAATGAGTTCTGTGAATGCTTCCTCAATGGAAACTAGATACTCAGAGAGTGTTGTCTGTAGGAACAACAACGCCATGGACTCTGTAGTTGCATAGGTAAGCGAACTACCTTCAATGCCGATGGAAAGGAAGATAGATGGAATACCGAACATGCGTGCGATCTGCAATTGACTGAAATGTTGGCTCTCTAGGAACTGTAGATCCTCTGGGCTGAGAGCAATTGGGCTATAGGTAAGACCTGCTCCTAGTACCGCCAAACCTCTCGTGGTCTGTGCCTCGTCCCAGGCTGCTCTGTAAGCATCTGCCTGGTCTTGGTTGAGGAATTGCTCGGAAGATAGAACTCCTGTTGGGATAGCACCAGTGGACAAGAAACTGTTGCCGTACTCCCTCAATCGCAGCGCATTTTCGATATCTCCCCTCGCAGCCTGTAGGGGGCCTAGCCCCTTTGGGTTGTGAGGAAGTTTCATTAAACGAATATGACTGACGTTGGGCTTACGTAGTCGTGTGCCGTTGTAGTCATAAGTGATTGGGCTACCTGGCTTGCTGGTGTCTTGGTTGACGATCACACCTCTTGGGTTGAGAACCTCTAGGTTCTTTACATCCCCTGATGAGTTGCGTGTGACGTACCAGTAAGCATTGCCAGTTAGTGCGAGACTTGATGCAGTGCTAGACCAGAAATCATTGCCTGGAAGGTTAATGTCTGGACGCTCTGCTAGTGGGTTTTCAATCTCATCCTCGCCTCTGTAAATAGACAAGGGAAGTTGACTGATTACGTTGGCGATGATGGACACACAACGATAGACAGTGCCTAGGGAGAGAACTACGTCATCGTTGATAGTGAGGTCGGTTCTTGCAGGTGGGAGAACCCCAATACCTGTGCCACCGCCTGGTGAAGTGCGAGAGCGAATGTCTTGCGCCCTCTGTTCTAACTTGTCTGCTCTATTAAAAAGTCCCATATTTAGTTTTGCCTCAACTACATTATACCGCCTTTTTAGAACACCTGAACTGTTTCCTTGTCTTCTATAAGAACTAAGTAACTTGCATACACAGTTGCCATTGCTGCATCTATATCTACTTCATTACTAGGTTTAACTAGTCTGTAGTCGTTGCCTTGCTCCTTTCTTGTTACTCGTAGCATTTGATAATCCAATAAGTCATTCTTTGGCTTGCGAATACGCTTCTCTGCCAATGCCCCGTAGAACAATGCAGGTGCTGAGTAGTCGTCACGCTTCATAATCTTGTAAGTCTTGATCCCACGTTCTTTCATCTTTGTGTAGATCTCATTGCCTGCATAGGTATTGATTGCTACCTCAGAGATGTTGTTCTGCTGGAATACCGCCTCAATCAAGTCGTAGAACTTGTCAAAGCGTGGCTTTACTAGTGAACAAATAAGGTCTGTATTGACTTTCCCATCCTCATACCAGGCACAAGCAATGCTTGCTGCTGTCCATCCAGGAGCAATATCAATAGCAATCTTGAGTGGTTGCTTGGTAGGTACTGACTGCTCACAGTTAAGCCAGAGTGAGGCAGGTAGGAATGGGTTCTCTGCTGCAACGAATCTATTGAGTCGATAGCGCATCATTTCTGCTTCTGGAACTGCCCTGCACTCTTCTACTGCCTTCTCTAGGTCCATACGACCACTGTGTACCGCTGGATTTGCCGCTGCTAGACCTACCTTCAAGTTCTCATCATCTGAGTAGTCAAGTTCCTCTGGGGCCTCCCAGATACATGCTCCTAGGCCTGATTGACCCAAACGAGCCTGTGAATACAGACGCTTGAGCAGTGTGGACTGTTCTGACCCTGCTGTAGTGATCATGAGGTTCAGAGAGTTAGGAACCATGGAACTACCCACCAATACCGCATCCCAAGTGGACTCAGGTAGCAAGTGGCCCTCATCAAGGATCACTAAGCGTGTGGAGTAGCCCTGTAGTGAGTCACCTTTGGCAGGGGCAATCTGTAGAGAAGTACCATTTCTAGTAGTGATACCACGAGTCTCTGTGGTGGGCTTGAACCGCTTCTTTAGCGAACTACTGCTATTAATAAGGTTGCTAAGTCGCTTGTAAACGATATTGCTCTGTGCTGTCGTACTAGCCAGACACATCAATGTGGACTGTGGTGGCTGTGCTAACAAGAAGTAAAGCAAGATGATTACTGATATTGATGACTTGCCATTCTGTCTGCCAACAGAGACTAGGTACTGCCTAAACCTGAACTTACCCTCGTCATCTGTCTGCAAGATCCTTCTAATCAACCATTTCTGCCACTCGTCCAACTTGAAGTTCAGACCCAACTCTGCAATGGCAATAGCCTTATCGCCCTCGTCATAGTTGTAGGCATCATCATCAGGTGTGTAGAACGATGGAATCCAGGGTTGATCAGCCATGGAATACGCTTCCTGGGTTGCGGTCATACGTTCTATGGCAAGACAGGCACAGAGTTACGTAGTGCCCCTGATTGTTACTGAATGGCATGAGGTATTCACCAAATTGGTTCTTCATCCATTCCTGTTTTAACTCTTCCTCAGGACACCACTCTTTAATGAATGACCAGTTAGTAGCCTGCTGCTGACAGTTGTTGCAGTCATGCAGTCTGGCAGGGCCAAAATCAAGAGCAAGCCTGTTGTGCTGTGCCCTGTACGTCCTGACACCCTTCTTCTTAGGCATGAGCAAAGTCCCTTGTCAGGATTTCTGCCAATGGGTCGTACTCTGTTTCCTCTTCTTCCTTTGGCTTGAGTGAAACTAGATATCTATACATCAATCCGTACTGTGCATAGATGCTTGGCTTGCGTTCGTTGTCAAAATCCTCTGCAAGCAACAGGAGACTTGAACTAATTACTGCTAGTTCTCCAGACTCCACCCAATCAACTTCCTTTAGAAAGGCTTCTGTGGCCTCTTTTAGTGCTTTCATGCTGTATTCCTCCAAATAGTCAAATATTTCGTCATTTCGTGCCAAAAACCAAGAGGGAAGGCGGGAGACTTCCACGCTTGCTCAAAAAACCAGATACGTCTGATTGACATAATTCTCTCTCAAATCCAATTCATTACGCTTTTTTCCATTACATCTTCTACACATTGGTTTGATGTTTAATTCATCAAATGGTTCACCATCAAGATTTAATGGAACGATGTGGTCCAAGGTGTAATCACTGCCTATTAGTTCCTTACCGCAGTCATTAGCCATACATAGGGCATAGGGATTTCTTGCTATATATGCTGCTCTGAATTCCCTCCACTGCCTACTGCGGTATAACTTCTGTGCTTCTTTGTAGTCCACTATTAGCCCCTATTCCCCGCCCCGTTATTGGGGTTCATATAGGCGGCGTATTTATCTGGGCCTACATTTTCTTTCAGGTAATTCATGGGCCATTTAGTAGTGCAATCATGGGCCTTCAATTGCCCCTTGATTTCCTGACGGCTTACGTTTGCCATAACACCAAGACCGACTATTGCTTCCCTGAGTCTGGTCTCCTTTTGTTGTGGAGTACAAGGGCGCATTAATTCTTTTAGTTCTTGTTCTACCTGCTTTTGTTGTAGCCACATCTCTAGGTTGTTTTCATCCTGTAATTCAGTCAGGCAATGCCAACAGAGATTGTGTTGGTAGGTAGTTTTGTAGGAATAACAGCGCACACATAGCGAGTTCTTTTTAGACATACCAAACATCACCTACGATCTTGACTTGGTGATCTTGGATGCATACGGGGGGTATTTCTTGGACCCACGTTTGCTGATCTTCTTCACACCACCAGATAGAAGTCATGCTGCTCTACCTGACTTGAAGCGTAAGTTCTGCTCAGTAGTAACTACCTGCAAGTGACGAGGGTTAATACAGCGTCGGTTCTCACACACATGATCCAAGACAAGATCATTTCCCTCTGGACTTCTGCGAGATTTAGGTAGATCATCGTTAAACGTGGCATAAAGCAGCCGATGCATCCTTATATCTACTCTAAACCTCTTGCCATTGTGATCAATATTTATACGAGTCTTGGGGTAGCCACCTTTTGAGACCTGTCCCGTCCACTCAAGACAGTTACCCTCAGTGATTGTTGCTTTCTTAAGTACCTCAAATCCCCAACCGATCTCTAGCCCGTAATTCAACGCAGCATCTGTAAGTTGGTCAGATTCTTGAGTTGCGAGCCAGTCAGCAATCAGTGCTTGCCTCTCTGCACCACTACTGTTCAGTTTCTTGAGATTGCCTCTTGCCTTGTTGTAACAGCCTTTGCACAAGCCCTTGGCGTAGTGCTTTTCATTTGGGTGACATTCAGTACCCCTTGCTTTAGTAGTCATGACTCTCCTTTCATAACGTAAGTACATTATACCATAGTTCGTTATAGAATGTCTAGGTATGTCCTATATCTACCTATTTATCTTTTCTTCTATGTATGTTCTTTGTTCTTTCTTCTAACCCACATCACTTCTAGGAATACAAGGAGCCACGAGGGCATCCCTGTACTCACCACATCACTTTGAGGTTGTCCAAGGCCTATTTCTAGGGGTCGCTATGTGTTCAGAGGCACTTCTAGATGAGGAACGGACCAGCGATGATCCCTCACAACCACCTGAACTCTTGTCATCAGCATGAGGATGACTTCTCTGCCCTTAGGCCGCCGTACTTGTGCCGTTATACGAACGAGGCTAGTAATCGTGTCGCTCCACCAGCCCAGGAAGCGTGTCTGGCTGCCCTGATTGCGGAGAGGGCCACTGAGGGCCACAGTGCAGAGGAAGAGATGAAAGGAAAAACCTCTGCTGCTTGATTGTTGGTAGGTAGGTAATCAATTGAGACAGGAGCCTCAGTGACCTTCACCAACAATCAGGGTCTTACGCCTGCTATGTAATTTTGACCCCCTAAGGGGTGCTTAGATAATTATACCAGACGTTTTGACTAAATGGGCTGGGTATGATAATGGGCTTCTGAGTAGGTCTCTGTAGTCCAAGTCCTATGCCCCACAGCGTTGGAATCCTCTGTTTGAGCGAGGTATGCCTGGTGAAGAAGGTCTGCCAACTTATGAGTAGGTAAATACAGTTTTGTAGTAATAGATTCATCACCAATCTCAAGACAACTCATCAGCATCTCTTGGCAGTAATAGATCTTGAGAAAATGTTGTCCCTTTGCACGTATCACTGATGATCCATAAGCAAACAATTCCACTCCTCTATTTGTGGAAAAGTTCCCCTGTTATGCACATTATGTCCGTGCAAACCACCATTCTGGGACAGCGGCTCTGGGCATGTAGGGAATCTTTCCTTTTGATGTTGTGGATAACGTACTCCAAATCATTATCATGTCCACATGCACACACCAGAGCCAGAAGAAGACGGTAAGGAATTCCTTAGGTCTTATGAAGGAGAAGAAGAGGAAGAAGACTAGTTCTTCTCTTGTTTACCCTGACGCTCTATATCGACTTCTAAGGGGTTTTCAGAATCAGGGGTATCCCCATACGAGGTAGGGGGGCTTTTCTCCTGAGAAGCGTTCTGAGCAGCGAATAAGGCCACTACAGAACCAAGTATAGCAATCAGTCCACCAGCAACTGTTGGATCAAGGGTTCTGTCTCTAAATGCAGTACCAAGAAGTACTAAGACAAACACTGTGGGAACTGTGAAGGCTAATGCTCTTCTTACATAGGGGTCTTTCATCGGCCTACCAGTACCCCTCGACGGTTATGTAATAGGTCTTGCCAGAAACAAGGCCTTTGTTGTACAGGAGTTTGCCGTTCTTGAAAACAATAGTGTCGCTCTTGAAGTCCGAGGACTTACCTGCTTCACATGCGTACTTTAAGTACCCACTCTCGTTGTCCCAAATAGTTATTTTGGGAGCCATAGACCAAGTGAAGTCAGGGTAAGAAGGCATCACTCTAACGAGGCCGTTCTTGTCCTCACGGTTGAAATACATGTTCCCCGATCCGTCTGCGTAAAACTCTCCCGTATTCGTCGCAGAGCCAAAAACGAACGGGCGACCAGGGACTGAGGGCGCAGCAGGGTGTGTATGACTTGCAGGTGCGTAGTTGTGTGTGTGTGAAGGAACAGAAGTGTGTGTGTGCTCTTTTATGGCGTAGCGAGAATCTAGTTCAGCAATATCAAGACCTTCACTCATTTTAAATGACTTTACAAAGAATCGTCTTCCCATATCTGCAAATCCACGACCCTCTGTCAATTCCACATCAAGGTAGTTGTTTGTGTATTCTGCTTTTACTTTGTAAAGAGCATAGTCTTGTGTTA
>WLWF01001480.1_pt1 | contig 19128 bp, 7 predicted proteins | sample 6718331 | NCBI WGS metagenome assembly WLWF01 (sample SAMN12718692, study PRJNA515312) | sponge metagenome | isolation source: marine sponge | host: Mycale hentscheli | place: New Zealand: South Island, Marlborough, Capsize Point | collected 2003-05-01
CGATGTTGCAATGCCTATTACTGCGATTACAGACGCAGATAACGGCTCCATTGTTACTGTTGCTCAGACAACAGGATTCAGAAATATGCTTGGAGATTATCTTCACGTATTGGCTATAGAGGCTTATATGTATGAAAGCGATGAAGCTATTCCTATCTACAAAGCATACCCTGGAACTCCTGCTGTAATAGAGTTCTTTAGACCTACTAAGCTAAGAGACAAGGACTTTATATTCGGCTCTGTGTTTCAGACAGTACCTACAGATGTAGGATATGCTTTGGTGAGACAGGTAAGTGAGTTCAAGTATGAGATTTACGAACCAGCTTACCCTCCTAATTTCAACGCTCCTGTCACATTAACTCAAGCTCAAATTGATTCAATAGTCGATATAGCGCAGGTTGAAGTTAATTGGGCTAAGTATCTACAGAGTGACCGAAGAATATCAAAGTCTGGTGAGCCGAGTATCGATGAGCCAAGATTCAATCAGCACAAGAACTTTATGCTCATGCATCCTCAAGGGGCTGTGTGCCGTGCTGTAAGTGTTGACTACATTAGAAAGCCTGAAGTAGTAATAGACGTTACTGACGATGTTCGTGACCTATCACTATTCTACAGCGAGACACTATTGAACAGGCTTACAGATGAGGCTGTCAAGATGTTCTACCAAGAAGTACGTGACCCTAATCAGTATCAGATTGCAGATAGGGAGATGATAGATAACCCATGATGAGTATATCGGGAGACATATTCATAGATTGGGAGGTCGATGTGACCTACGAAGAAATGTTTGAAGAACTAATATACGAGTACATTGAAGACGCTTGAGTGCATAGAATTGATACAGATGGCTGACGAAGGTGGAATCTTCACCGATGAGTCACGCTACGATGTTGGTACGATGCTTACAGTATTGAACGCTGCAAGGGCATTTGCCATTACCGAAATGTACCGTAAGAACACAAGGGTACACCCTAACTTCATTCAGAGAGTATATCCTGAGTACAAGGAGGCTATACAACAGTCTGACTGCTACAACCTGTTCGAGATTCCACGTACAGTTGAAATCAACGACAAGATGGACGGTCTTATGTATGTAGGAAGCATAAAGGGTGACGAGGCTTTTTGGAAGATTCGTACACGTATGCAGTTAAGCTCTCGTGGAAATCAAAGGGTACACAAGCTGGCTATGAACAAGCACGTACACTTTCTATACGACACTACACGAGGATACTTGGAGATACACGATCCAAAGGTTAAATACCCATTGGTAGAAGGTATCTTTGAAGACCCTACGAGTGTTCCTCAGTTCAGTTTTGACCACGATGAGTATCCTATCACTAACGATGCAATGAAGCGTATCGAAGACCTTGTGAGAAGGGGAACGATAGTAGACTCTATGAGAATGCCTATCAACAAGATATCAAACTCAGCAGAGGACTCCAACATTAAACGTGACGTTCAAACGAAATGATAGAGGTAGGTAAATATAGCATCATAAGTCTCCAAGAGGCAGTTGAGTCTGCAAAGGAGATGCTACGTATTCAGGACACGACAGAGTTCGATGGCTTCCTGCTAAGAAAGGCAGACGAGGCTATGCGCCATATAGGTGACGATACAACCTACGCAAAACGTGCGTGTACACTTGACATCATTGATGGTCGTGCGAAGCTCCCTATGGGCTTTATTCGTCTTTTAGGAGCAAGAATGTCCGACTCCAACGGTAACTGCTTTGAGCAGCCGTACCTTGACCTACCTTTCCTAACAGACTGTGGGTGTGAGAACGTGGCTAACATAAACAACGGATTCAACAATCCCTTTCAAATACAAGAAGGATATATCGTCTTCCACGCACCTTCAGACCTTGAAACGAACAAGATTCGTATCGCATACATCTCAAGGACCGTGGACGATGACGGATTGATGTTGATGTCTGAGAGACACGAGAGAGGCATTGAAGCTTACCTGTGCTATCAGTTCACGCTAAGTTTCTTTGAAAACTATCCTGTCAACATAAGACAAGAGTACCAAAGAACCTGGAAGAATCAGAAGCAGCATCTGAAAGGCATGAGCCAACGTGAGAGATTTGAAGAGAACAAACGTGAGATAGCCGCCATTCTAAATGCGTGGATAACATCTGACAGAAACGATAGATAATGAGTGATCAGCCAGTAAGATTCAATCCTGTCGGCAACATGGACAAGGACAGTGATCCTCGCTATGTACGACAAGGAAACTACATAGACGCAAAGAACATTCAGAAGCTCACCGAGAAGGGAGGCACTGGAGGTGCTGTTATTCCTACAAAGGGTAATGAGTTTGCGTTCACGTTAGGCGAGGTACAGGCTCAGAATAAGAAGTACAGAATAAAGGAGGGGGTTACCGATGTTTATTCGATAGAAGATATTGTTTACGGAAACAAGTTGAATGTTGAACTCGGAGGTTTTGAACTTTCATCTTTATCAATTAACCTTACTAACCTGCCTTATGTTAATAATCTAATTGTTGGAGGTCAGTTGGTTATAGAAGGCGCACTTCCATCTCAATTAAATAGAACTTGGTCGATATCTAATATAAGCGGAAACACTGTATCTCTTGTGGTTCCTCAAGGCATACCAGGTATAAATTCACCTAATGTAAGCAATGCTACAGCTACATCTGGAAACTATGTGATATCGTTCCTAACGATGAATCAAAATCACGTTATGGACGAGGTTCAAACAGCAGGTGATGCTCAGTCTATTTACGACAACCTAACAGACCCTAACGTATTTGAATATGCTGCACAGTTCACGTTCACACTCGGACCAGACTATGTTGATGTTGAGTTCAATGGATTTGACTACTACGACTACTACATTCAGTCTATAGGTAACGACAGGCTTGACATCTTTGCAACTCAAGAGGCTATTCCGTTAAACCTTACTGGAGGACTAATAGCTAACGGAAGCTACGACATACTCGGACATCTTTTCATTACGTCTACAACTCTTGAGAAAGAGCCAGAGGAGCTTAGTTTAAACGTAATTGATGTTGGTCCTGTTATTGGAACAACATTTGACGCACCCACAATAATTACATTCTCCTCAAATCACGACTTTCAAGTTGGAGAGTGGGTTGGTATATCAAATTCAAATGCAAGTTGGCTGAACGGTACTTTTCTTGTGTCAGGAATACCAACACCTAACCAAATAGAAATCATTACAGATACATCTTTTGGTGGTGTGCATAGTAATGTAGGATACACTCCAGGTGACGAGGTGATGCTCAGAAACCCACAGTCTATCGGTGAGATAGGCGTGGCACTGTATGATTACGATGCTGATGCTTGGTCTTACACGAGACTACTTAGAAGTATTCAGTTAAACTTCCTTACAATCCACGGTAACGATATTACAGGGCGAGATGATGTAAGAAGAAAGACACTGTACTACACGGACGATTACAACAACAGGAGAGCATTCTACTACTACGGTGAGTACATTGAAGATGGGGCTTTGGCTCACATCAATCCTAACAACTACTACACCTACGACAACATAGATGAGCAGAACGAGGTTTCGTCTAACTCTATTGAGGCAACTGTGAGGCTTGCAGAGCAGATTCAGTCAGGCGCATTAAAGGCTGGAAACAAGAGATACTTCTGCTACTTGGTAGATTACTTTGGTAATAGAAGTGCCTACTCTGCTATCAGTAATGTTGTAAGTGCTTACTTTGGAAGTCCAAGTGGAACAATATACGGGAATGAGCCTACTGAAAACACAGGCAAGGCAAATAGGCTCATAATAGAACAGATAGACACAGACAAGTACGAGTATATCTCACTTGGGTTTATCGATTATGTAGGAGAGGTCGTTACTGCTTCTTCTTTACCAGAGCGTCAGATTACAGGTAGGACTATGATTCTTGACCACCTCGGTACTGAGCCATCGTTCGCTGTAGACCTTGCTACAATAACTGTAAGCAACCTTAATGTTCCTAAAAGAGCATTGAACGTAGACCTTATAGATAACAGGCTTGTATTTTCAAACCTACAGGAAGACCCTAAACTTGATTTAAGACCTTGGAGTAAGACTTTTGAGCATAGAATCAAGCAGAAGTTTGTTACAGAGTCGACTAAATTTCAGTTGGGAGAGTACCAAGATGTGCAGGTCATACATGATAATCTTGGTTATATGATGAACGAGACATACCGATTCGGTGTGCAGGTTTATTGGAAGAAGTCAGGAACGTGGTCAGAAGCCTCTTGGATTGATGATATTAGAATAGACCCAAATTCAGACAATGTAGCGAACCCAGAGGGTGATGACAGAAGATCTCAAAGCACTCCTCCTGCATCCGATGAGCTTTCAAACTACGACCTAAACGAAAGCATTGTTTCTGATGAGGATTTTTATCCGTTACCGTTAGGTGTAGATGATGCATATCCAGATGGATTTCCAAAGAAAAAAGTGTTCGGAAGAGTAAAGGTTCCTTACGTTGAGTTCTTTGGATTTGACTTGAACTTTGAAATAAACGGAACTCCTATCAAAAATCTAATCAGCAAGATAAAGATTGTTCGTGCTGAGTGCATTCCAGAGGTTATTGCAAGTGGACCTGTGGTGATGTCTGTTGGGATTGGGTCGGCTAAAAACAATACAACTCAAATAACCACTGGTAACTATCTTAATCTTAGCGGTGTCGTTTCAAAGAAGGGGTCTACAGATATAGGAGCGATAGATACCGAAAAATCAGAATTAAGTGAAACATTATTTCCAATATCTTACGGTAAAAGTGGTGGTGTTTTTGGTAATTATTACTACATAATAGGTCCATCAACGTGTTTAGCCACAAATGATTCAGATACACCTTTCAATTGGGTTGATTTTGAAGGAACATTTCACGAGTACCCATTTGCATATGGATCACCATCTCAGGGTGGTATAAGACCATTTGATATTCAGGGGTTCAACGAGGTTCTTCTTCAAGAATTGGAGAAGTATATGTACTATGTTGATTCAGCATATATAAATCAATATGATTTATTCTATCAATCTTCATTAGACCAAATATCAAATTCCCTAAGAAGAGTGTTTTATTCAGACAGTTTGGGCGTTGGAAACGCTGGAAGTGGATTTTATTGGGATATAACAAACTTCGGATATCCTGACTTTGAATTTAGAGGAAATGCTACTCACCACTGGATAACCCCATTATATCATTATGGTGAGGACGCAAACCCAACAGGGTCTACTGGTGGATTTTCAGGTAAACATGGGCATCCATTTGGTTTAAAAGTTAGAATTTCAAATAGACAAGGGGCAAATGTTACAGCAACAAATAACTCAATAGAAAATACGTACAATTTCTATCCATTTTGGGTAAACAGAAGAATACTTACATTCTATGCTCCTGATTTGTTATTTGACAACGAAGCTGTTCCTACCGCAGGAAAATTGAACGTATTCGGTGAGTATAGAATGGACAGAAGACACCACAACGATAAGGCTTGTGGATTGTTTACTACAACACTTCCGCTATCTGGATATTCAGAGTACACTGTAGAGAATATGGGTAATACCTATGATCAGTACGATATCAATGATATTTTTGATATTGGAGATGGGGGTGCTGACGAGATTTATCCTGGAGCAAGTTTTAGGAAAGGATACTCTGCAAACACTAAGAATTGGGGTGTAGGATTTGGAGCTGATTTAGTGAAAGCCGAATACACCAAGCACAACAACCTATATATAAACCCACGCTCACTTGTTCTTCGTGTGGATGGGAATGCGGACTCCTCACTTAGAGATGGTCTTACAGGTGTTGAATCCCCTGACAAGAACACGGACTACGGTGTTTACTACGTTCAGATGTATCAAGAGAACATAGGAAAGTACGGTGGTACAGGAGACTCTACGTATATTGATACAGGATTCTCTATCAAGGTTGATGACCTTACCGACACTAACGGTATTGTAAATCAGAATCAAATAAATGTCTTTGGAGGAGATACGTTTACTCAGGCAACCTATTTAGCTACAAGGAGAATAAACCCGTCAGAGGTTTCGGCTGATAACGCATCGGAATATCAAGGCGGTTCTCCAGGGTGGGGTGGTGGAATGAAGTTCTACTCTCAGAACAGACTGAACTCTCAATTGAGAACAGATGACCAAGATTCACTCCTATACCCAAAAACCACCACAAATCAAACAGATTGGCTTGAAGATGCAGATACAGGGTTTGGTGAAAACTTCCGATACAACGAGTCTTACACACCTGCAAGCGGAGTTCTTTCTTACAGTTCAATAAACGACAGACTCATTGACCAACAAGTAGACCTACCATCACGTATAGATTACAGTGAGAAGTACGAGCAGAACACGCTTGACGATAAGAACCAATCGTTTCTTCCTCGTAACTTTAAAGATATTGACCAAGCATTCGGAGAGATACTTTCACACAAGAATGTAAACGGAGAACTATTCACGCTACAACCAAGAAAGTTCCAAGCTCAGTTCTTTAATGCGTCAGGAACGCTACAAACAGAGTCTACAGAAGGGCTTAACGTAGTGATCGGTGACGGTGCTGTTCTTTCAAGGGATGGTCGAACACTATCATCATACGGAACAGAGCATAAGTGGTCTGTTATCAAAGGCAAGAGTCCAGGCGGTAAGGATGTGCTTTACTGGTACAACCAAGAGTCAAAGCTCATCATGCGTTTCGGTGCAGACGGAACTGTTGTTCTTTCTGACGTACACGGTCTACGTTCATTCCTTGAAAATGATGCAAGGTGGACTCAAGGCAAGGATACGCCTTACGCAAGTGATGGTGTAAGAGTTGTATGGGATGACGAGTACAAGGAGGCTATTTGGACTTGGAGGGGTGTTAGGAAAGTTGGGGCTTGGGTTTCAAATGGTGCGGTTAGAGTACCTGCTGGGCAACAAGCACCACCGATTGAAAATATTCAATACACTGTAGGTCAAGTAGTTAGCAATTCAAATGCGCCATCAGACACTTTTGACGATATTCCAAGATTATATAGATGTACGGTAACGCATAATAATACAGCTAACTATGAGCCTGGCGTAGGGACATTATGGGAGCAAGTATGGGAGCAGATTGACTACGATGATGAAGAGTACTACACTTGGTTTACTCTTGCATTCAACGAGATGACAAACGGATTCTCATCGTTCTACTCTCACCGTCCTAAGATTTACTTTCCTTGGAGAAACAAGTTCCTATCTGCTCACCCAACTGAGGAGAACAAGATATACGAACACAGAAGAGGAGAGTACACTACTTGGTACAATACCGAGGCAGGAGAACTGTCTGAGGATGCTTACATTGAGGGTGTTGTGAACTATATGCCTGAGTCAAGTAAGAAGTTCGTAGCCACGCAAGTTATCAGTGACGAGGAGCCTTACAGAATGGAGTTTGAAACCAAGCGTCACAAGAGCCATCTTGTAGAGGGAGACTTCGATGACCACGATGACCATTGGAGAAGCCCTATCAAGAATGATACGACAGGTGGTAACGCTCCTGACGCAGACACAGAATCCCTTACAGGAGACTACATTAAGGTAAAATTCTTTATAGAGAAGAAGATTTACAATAGGTTATACAACTTCGTCATCAAGGTGCGTGAGAGATTGCGTGTCTATAGAAAGTGATTGTACTTTGTTTTTCGTATCTTTGAAGTTAGTCTATAACTAAACTTCATAAGCATGGCGTGGATTGGCGCAATTATCCAAGGCGTATCTGGTGGCATTCAAATGGGCGTTTCGATGGATCAGCTATCAAAGCTACCATCTGCAAAGACCTTCTCATCAGCCACAGACCTTGAGACAGCCACATCGATGGCACGTAGAGCAGCCCAACAGGGTATGACTCCACAAGAACGTGCCGCTGCCGAACAGGCGATAGGTACTTCTCAGAGCAGAACACAGAGAGCGATGGAGCAGCGTGGTCTTGGAAACCTTGCCGCTGCTGTATCACAAATCAGAACTACTGAGGCTATGAATCAGTTAGAGGCTCAGAATCAAGCTATTAAGAGGCAGAGTCTCGGACAGTATGCAAGTCTCGCTGGTCAGATGCAATCCATTCAGAATCAGAATATTCAGTCCTTCAATCAGATGCTGTACGCACAGCAACAGGCGTTAGGTCAGGCTGCACAGGCAGGATTCAAGAACCTTGCAGGAACAGGAGCCAGTATCGCAGAGGCTATTGAGGGTAAAGAAGCTATTGATGATGCTACAGTAAAAGACCCTGTAACAACTGGTCAGATGGGTGTTACGGACAGTGGAATACAGACATCTACACCCGAAGGATTCGGATTAGATGCTGCTATGCAGGAAGGTGGGGATGCTATTGGAACAGGTATGACAAAACAACAAGGTTCAGATTACTTAAACAGCCCAAATTTTGGCTCAATGCAGTTCGGTCAACAAACAACATCTGGTCTTGACCAATTTTATCCAATGCAGTCTCTTTACGATTCTTCTGCTGCTAACGCTTTCAGCCCAGAATCAGGTGCTATGATGGACTTCGGAACAACATCTGGATTTGACACAGATTTAAGTGGATTCTCAGGAACTACAGAATAACCAATAAACATGGCAAACGGACCATTCGGAAATCCTTTAAGTACAGGCATCGCTCTCTCTTTCGAGGTCGATATGACCCCTTACAGACAGATGCACGCCAGAAAGATGGCGAACATAGAGGAGAAGAAAAAAGAGAGAAAGAAGCAACAGGCTGAACTTCAGAACATTCTAAAGAACGTAACAGTAGACACAAGCAAGGTTCACGAGCGTTACAAGGATGACGCTATGAACGAATACGCTGCAACTATAAATGATGTTATGTCATCATTCAAATCTGGTAATGTTGCTGGCACATATCAAAGAATAAATAAGTTCAACAACGGAATGAATAGCTACGTAGCGGCTACTCAGAACTTCAACAACTATACAAAGTCAAAGGGAGATAAGACATTCAGAAACGAAGAGCTTATCAGAGCGATGGACAATGTAGAGGGAGTGTCTGACGATCAGTTGATGGAGATGTTCCAAAACGATATAGACTACTCAAATGGTCTGTTCAACTTCACGGTCATAGATAGACCCGACTTGATAGGTCACGCCAACAAGGTTCTTCAGGGTGTAGATAAGGTTGTAAGAAGAGATGATAACGGAAATATTGTTCCTATCTATTCATATGGACCAAGGGGTACAAGAGGCTATGAGTCTGCTATACCTGAAGTTGATAAGTTCTTTAAGGGTGAGGCTAATTGGTTAAAGAGTAGTTCGGGGGGTAACAGGCTTCTTATGGAGTATGGAGGCATAACCGCAGGACAGCTTGATGAAGCACAACCAGACGGAAGACAGTTAAGAGATGTTCTTGCAGATAGCTATGTAAGAGAGAATCTTGAAAACAAAGTTTATGGAGTTGTTGAAAAAGACCCTTACAAGCCAGAGTCTAAAAGAAGCAGTGAAAAGACATTTGAAGAAAAGTATAGTGTAGAAAAGACTCCAACATTTGTAGATATAAAGGTTGATCAAGATTCTGGAATACCAGCTAATAGTAAGCTTATATCATTGCCATTCAACCCTTTACATGACGTAAACGCTGCAAAATGGGATTACAGAAAGACCGTTGAAGTGTCTGACGGTTCGTATCAAATGGTAGAAGGAAATCCTATAAAAAAACCTTCCAATAGAGGTCCTGGCGTAAAAGAAACAGGTGCTATACCAATGGGTCTATATGGTCTTAAAGGACCTTCAGACAAAAGAGTTTATGCTGGATATCTATTTAAAAGAAAACTTTCAGGGGGTCCAGAGGTAAATGTAATGCATTATCAGCCACTTGACGCTAACAGTTTAGACCAACAATATGTAAGGGAGTTCATTGATGCGTCTGGTATTTCAGTTGATGATTATATTGAATACTACGATGCAGTAGCTAAAAAGGCAGGATTTCCTGTAAGTAGTTATGGTGCTTCTCCTGCGTCAGGAACAACATCAACTCCATCAAATCCATTTACACAACCTTGAAACATTTTTGAAGATGAATGATAAGGGAAAACAGTTTTACGAGTATTTATTATCTAAAAACATAGAAGTACCCGATAATTATGAGGAGTTTCAATCTGCTATGCAAGATTCAGCTACGGCTTCTCAATTCCATTCTTTTGTTATCTCTAAAGGAATTACTGTTCCAGAGTCTGTAGATGAATTTTCTTCTGTATTCAGTATTCAGGAAGCTCAAGAAATCACTCCTGACGTAAAAAAAAAAGAGCAGACCGAACCGACTCAAACTCCAAACCAAGTTCTTCCAGACGTACCTCCTACGCCAACATTCGAGGTTGCATCAATGGAGGAAGATTCTGTTTCAGAATCCCCTACACAAGTTGGTGTTTCGGCTTCTACAAGAACAGATGAAATAGAGCCACAGCAAGATGGTGTTACGTTACCAACAGGACCTACTGGCGCAATGCAGCCGCAGGAATTTGAGGGTATTGCCGTTACACCTACGGGTGCGTCAATAGACCTTGGGGCGCAGTATAGAGAAGAGAAGAGAATACAGTCTGAAAGAAACGAGAATATAAAGAAGTATGGTCTTGACTTAACAAAGGGTCAGCTTACAGATGTTTTTGAATCTCCAATCCCTGAAGAAGAAGATACAGAATCATATCTTTCTAAGCAAATTGGTAGGGTAACATCTTCAGCCAACAACATAGCAAACAACCCAAAGGCTTTTGGTCTTCCTGCCGACATATCTCAAATGAATCCAAATGAAAGAGAGGAAGTTGTTGACAGGTACATTGCCAGAAACTACGAGATGCGTGGTGATGGTGTTAATATGAACGAAAGCGAATTAAGAAACGTATTTAATCAGAAGTTCGACCAAGCACTTGCTAAAAGGAAAGCAGACAGAGATATTATGCTTGCAAAGGAAAGTGATGATGAATTATTGAAAGCAGGTGTCTCAGAGGAAGGTTTAAAGCCTTACAAATTAGCTAAACAAAAGCAGAGTGACGTAGCTTCACTTAACCCAAATGAAACCAAACTGTATGAGGCGAATGTAAAGCTTCAGGATATAACATCTCAGATAAAATCAATAACATCAAAATACGAGAAAGAAACTGGCGATAAACTAATATCAAAGGTTGGTGGAAAAAATCTTGACCAAAAAATTTCAGAGTTAAACAGTGAGGGTGATAATCTAACTAAACTGCAAGAAAAAGGCTTTACAGACCAAGCGTCTTTAGATGCATTCAATAAAAGAGTTGAAGCTTACAATTCAAGCCTTGAATCTATAAATAAGGAAATAGAGTCTGAAAAGATAAAGCAAGATAAAATCCAAAAGGATTACGCAAAAGACCAAGAAACTCTTTCCAAATTGATGAGGGAGCTTCAATCTCAACAAGAGGTTGCGAAATCTCTTATGGGTGATATCCGAGAGGATGGAAGAATCATGGTTGATTATTTAACTGGTCAACACGTTGATAAGCTCTCTGATGATGACGATGCTGACATAACAGAAGCTGTAAATGCTCAAATAGTAGAGTTCAACCAACCAACATACAAAGACCAACTTGATGACATTTATATAAAGGTTGGTCTTAGGGATCAAAGGCATAGGGAATTTGGAAATGAAGCTACCGATGATGTGACAATCGGAACAACAGGTATGGCGAGAGATTTCTCAAGTGACGCAGCAATAAATAGGCTTCGTTCTCTTGGGTATGAGGAGGTTGGAGGAGTTGGTGAGGTTACATTTAAAAATGTTCCTATTAGAGAGCAAGCTTCTTCTTATGTCATTAACGTGTTGGACGAAAGTAAAAGGGACCGTGCAGATAGGTGGCTTGCAACAAACAAGCAGAATCTCATAGAGAAGGAGGCTTTGAAGAATATGGTTCTACTCAATATAGACCCTACGTTTGAGAAAGGTGTAGTAGCTGGTCTGAAGAGAGGAGTAGAAGTTTTTACCGAGGAGCTACTCCCTTCTTATGCAAGTGCAGATAAGGCACTTGGGTTTACCTCGAAGAGAAAATTGGCTGATGCTGCATTACCCTTGCTTCAGGAAGAAGGTATTGAGCTGACAGAAAATCAAAAAAAGACTTTAGAAAGAACATTTGGAGAACAGGCTACTGAAGCTACTTTCGGTATGATTCCTTTTATAGGAAAGGTTGTGGCTGTTAATTATATGTTGGGACCAGTTCGTGCTTTAAGCGGTTTTGATGACCTTATAAAAGTTTTAAAGTCTGGAGATAGAGTCAGTAGTCTTTCAGCGAGTTTTCTTGAAGCATTATTTGAAGAGGGAGCTATGCAAGCCGCTGACGCTCCAACTGGGATGGGATTTGGATTCAGTGTTGGTGGTAAACTATTTAAAGCAATTAATCTTGACAAGTTTCCATTAAGACCAACAGGAGATTGGGCAAGATCCAATAAGGCTCTTGATGCTTTTTGGAGTCATGCAATAAAGGGTACTTCATCTGCTGAGTTCGCTTCGGTAGTAGAGTCTATGATAAAAGATTTCGAGGGTGGTGAAACATTTAAAAATTTCGCAGAAGAAAACTATTCCGATCTTAGTGATGTCACTCAAAGAATGCTGGTGAACGCCATATCATTCTCCGCATTGGGAGTTAAGGATTTAGGTTTCTTTATACAGAAGGGTAAAAGTGGATTCAACATCAAAAATATGGAGACAGCCCGTGATGAGGCTCAAAGAAAAGGATATAAGGAAGAAGCTGATATACTTACCAAGTATATCAATGAATACTACGCTGGTAAACCAGGAAAGGCTCAACCTGCTTCATACAACGACATGAAACTGTTCGTTGAAAATGTTCCTGAAAATGAATCAACAAAATTCACCGTATCTTCTCTTGAAGAAGTTCCTGCTGAATTTAGAGATAGGGCTAAGAAAAATGAATCGGTTGAGACAGAAGTTGATAGAACATTTCTCGGTATTCCGTTAGGTAAGAAGAAGGTTAACTCAGGTGAATCTTATTCTTATGAACTAACAGGTGAGGAAATACGTGAATTATTCAACAAGAAGAAAGAAGGGAAGACAGAGACTGAGTTTGAGGAGGAATTTGATATGTCTCAAAAGGCTGAAGAACCACCTGTAAGTGAAGAGGTGATGACAACAGCCCCTACCGAGACAGTAAAAAGAAAAGGTAGGGTTACAAAGTTCAGTGCTAAAAAGGGAGATGTAGTTGGAGAGATTGTTTTTGAAGACGGAACAAAGAAGGAGCTTACACAAGAGGAGTATGATGCTTTAGGTAAGCAGGAAGGGCTGTTTGATGTAGAAGTTCCTGTCGAAAAAAAGATTACAAAAGAGGAGTATGAAATGGAAATGGCAAAAAAACTTGCCGAAACACAACCCACTCCTAAAGAACCTGCCGCAAAAGAACAGTTAGCACTTGGTGAGGGTAAAGTAGAGCCAAAAGAAGCTGCTCCTACGGAAACACCTACGGAAGGTGATGTACTTCAAAAACAAGGGGAAAAAGAAGTAGTAAAAGTGCCAGAAGCCTACAAAGAGGCTATGGATGAATACAAGCAATCCGATTTGGGTGGTAGTAAAACCAAACAAAAACTTGTAGAGCAAGCAGAAACGAGTGAGGGCAAAAGGTTTGTTGAAGATGCGGTAACCGAACTACCAAAGAATGAAGACGGAACCATTACCGTTTACAGGGTTGGATCTATGCAGGAGGGGCATAATCCAGTTACCATATATAAGGAGATGGCTGATTCCTTTGTGGGAGAGAGAAAAAAGAGAGGGCTATCATCTGACATTATTGAAGTAAGAGTTAATCCAGAAGATATTTCAGTTGTTGTTCCTGGTGTAGAAGGAGAGGTTCTCGTTAATGTAAATAGAGGCAACAAGTTAAGGATAAAAGCGAACACTAAATCTAAGAAGTACACAGAAAAAGAGCTTGAGAAAAAGAAATCTGAAATAAAAGATAAGCTTGAAGAAGCTAAGACGGCTCGTGACAAATATCTTGAGGACAAGAAGAGTGGTAAACTCCCTGCAAGTTTAAACAATCTTGCGACTGAAAAACTTGTAAAAGACAAGGTAAAGAATTTAGAATGGCAATTATCTAAACTTGAAGACACCAAACCTACTTCAGTAGAAGAGTTTGAAGCAGAAGTTGAACCTATTGAACTTAAAGAGGGAGAGATAGATATTACTACTGTATTCAAAAACCCAGTAGAAAAGAATAACGAACAAGCAGTTGCTGCGTCAAATGAATTTAAAGACAAGGCAGGTGAATATGATGAGGGTGTTAATGACCCTAAGTTCAAAGAAGAGAACACTACAGTAGAAGAGATAAGTGTTGATGATATTGTTCCTACCCAAGAAAGACTGTTTGAGGAAAATCTAAAAAGTCCTTCTGAAGGAGAGCCTTTAGCAATGAAGGTTGGTGATAAGTATTATGTTGAAGACGGTCACCACAGAATAGGAAATGGAATTAACGCAGACAATCAAACTGTAAGTGTAAGAGTTTACGAATCAGATAAAGCAAAGAAAGATGCCATTCAAGAGCAAGAAGCAGCAGACGTACCTAAAGTTGAACAACCCGAAGCTGTACAAGAAGTGGAAGGCGAAGTACGGGAGCCTGCCAGAGAAGCCGAAGAAACCAAAGACACCAAAAAAGCCGAAGAAGCGGAAATCACAGAAGAAGAAAAAGTAAAGGCTGCTAAAGAAAACCTAAATAATGTATGGGAAAAGTGGAAGCAAAGCCAAAAGAACCTCGGAGTAGCATTTGACCCCAAATCAAAGGCTAATGAGGACATGGAACTGTTGGAGGCTTTTGTTTCATACATTCAAACAATAGGAGCTAAGACAGCCAAGGACATCCAAAAGGCTTTCAATGACTTTACAGGAGGTGAGGCTACACTTGATGAAGCAGGAGCAGAGTTTGTTGCTGAAAGTGTCAAAGAGCCTGTCACTAAAAAAACAGACAAAGAACTTTCAAGAGAAGTAACATTTACTAACATCTATGACATCATAGAAAAAGTAGAGAAAAGAACTCCTAAGAAAGCTAACCCTAAAGAAGTAAATAAAAGAGCTTACCAAAACGCATACGATTACCTTCTTAAAAGTGATTGGTTTGCGAGTGCAACAGACACCGAGCAAACAGAGGCTATTGATGACCTTAAAAAGCTAACAAAGCAAAGAAGAGAATCATCTCCAAGCGCAAAAAAGATACTTGGAATTGACTCTACAAAAGAAAAGATATCTGTTGATCAAAAAACTGTAAGAAGTTGGATGATGCAGGACCTTGCTAAAGGCTATAAACTTGGTAAACGTGACGCTAAAAAAGTAATGTCAGCAATGGCAAGACTTAAAAACAGCCTTGAGAACGAACTCGTGGGGGCTATGCGTGAGATACAGTCAAGTGGTAAATTAAGCAAGAAACAGGTTGACGCAATAGTAAACAAATTCCAAAAGACGAACGTATTCAACCCAGATGCTGTTGAGTCTTTCCTTAACTATATGCAGAAGGTTGTTGATAAAGCTGATCATGTAGACGCTGTAAGTAAAGCCAATTCAACAAGAAAGCAGATAAAGAGAAGAATGAAGAACAAGGATGTTGATAACAATCTTGTTCAAGCCGCAAAAGAGTTTGCTAAGATAAACCCAAGTAAGGTTGATGATATAGATGCATACAACCAATTGGCTGAGAAGATAAAAGAAGGTCTTGGTTTCTCTATTAATAGCAAGCAGGGCGTTAAATTCAGATCTGCATTTGACATATCAACAGTTGAAGAATACTCAGAACTTGAGCTGAAAAGACAAAAGCTTGCGTCAGATGCTGCTTTTGAAGAGATGTTCAAAGATATGTTTGGTTCTGACTTAGGCATGACTGTTTCTCAAATGAGAGATTTCTATGCTGAACTTGATAAGGAAACTGAAAAAGACGAAGTAAAAGATAAAGAAACAAGGGCTAAAAAAGCTATGGATAGTGCCGTTAAGGCATTTGACACTTACTCAGCAATCATAAATGAGATGCTTGAGTCAGGAGTAGATTCATTCACTGGGGAAAAACTTGATATAGATAGTAAAACGGAAGAGTTGATAAAAGAGTTTATGGATTCTGATATCACTAAGCTCCCTCTAAAAGACGCTATACGTGCAGTAGATGCTCTTAACAACTTCGTAGTCAATCAAACAACTGGTGGTCTTGAAGCTATTGTTAGAAAGAGAAGGGGGGAAAGTAATGTGAAGAAGCTTGTAAACGATGGAGTCAAGTCTTTTAAGTTGAAACTTCCATTTGGATCTGGTAAAACAAGGGTATCTAACGTTGTGGGAGCTTACCTAAATTCATTCGCATCACTTCCGAACCTTATGGATAATCTATTTGGTGGAGTTAGAAAGGCATTGAAGGTTGAAAACGCAATAGGTTTTTCTGATGTAGTAAATGGAAGGGCAGCAGCAAACAAAAAGGCAAACCAAGTTCTTGAGCAGTTCTTGGATAAATTTAAAAGCAAAAAAGCCAACAACGAGGACTTCAATACGGCTGCTAATATGACCGAAAGAGGACTTCTTGGATTTATGAGAAGAACATCTCTTTCAACGGATGAGAAGTTAAGAAAAGCCGAGTTTGAACGAAGAAAGAATCTCATAAAGGAGTCAATCGAAAAGATGATGAAATTTGGAGATGAGGCTGACTTCAATAAGGCTCAGATTTACATGGAGGCTTATAATAAATTGCTGGAAGATTCAAATTCAATTGAAGATGTTGAGTCTAAGGCTGACCCAGTAAATAAAGAGGCTGTTGAGTGGTGGTCTGAAAAATTCAATGAAATTCTTCCTGAGTTGACAGAAACATCAATCAATGTATATAATACTGTACTTGAGAATGAATCCAACTATAATCCTGACGTATTCAAGAGACTAAATGAACAGGAGTCTGAATTAACTGGATTAGATGAAGACTCTTACAACTCTGGCAGTGGTAATCAGAAGGTTTACGACAAGAAGAACCCAATGTTAATGAGGGTAAAAAAACCTTCTTCTTTACCAAAGGGAAGATACGTTAGTCTTGATTTTGATGTAAATAACTTCAACTCATATGAATCTGCGCTTGTAGATATAAATACTGCTTCTGCTATACAGCAGTTAAAAGGAGCGTTGGAATCTGACGCATTTATGCAATTAGTTCCAGATTATAGAGATAGAAAAATTCTAAAGGACAGAATAACGACATATGTTTCTCAAATAAGAGGGAAAGGTGGTATTCCTCGTGGTCAGCTTTGGAATGAGGTGAATAGAATAGCAAATATGTTTTCCAGGGTTGGTACGGCTACATCTTTGGGTGGATTACTACAACCAGCAAAACAGACACTACCTGTGTTTGTGAATACACTTGTGAATAGTGGTATGGACCCAAGAGTATTTCAGAGTATTGCATATGTCTTTAATAAAGATATTTCAAACGCAATAAATAACTCTGGTATGCCAATAGCAAACAGGGGGGCTTTGTCTGAAACAACACTTGACGATATAGATAAACTGTCTGATAAGCTTGAAGAAACGAAGGGTGAAGGACTCTATAATGGTATAAAAAGATTGCAGGATATGTGGATGAAGAAGTTCCTACAGGAGCCAGATGCATTCATAGCAAGAGCATCGTTCCTTGTTTATTACAAACAAGAATTAAAACGAAAAGGAATTGATCCATCTAAAATTAATTGGAAGGACCATAAATGGAACAAAGACGCTGCAAACTTTGCTCAAAGAATGGTTGATAGGCAGCAGAACGTATCTGATTCTGATCTTCAAGGATTGTTTCTTACAGAACGTGGAGGTGCTGCTCCTATCATAAGAAAAATACTACTTCCATTCCAAAACTTTGTTCTTAACCAAAAGAACAGAATGTATGCTGATGTAAAAGCACTTCGTTATGGCTCGAAGGAAGACAAGTCAATTGCAATAAAATCACTTCTCGGTCTTTCTGCTGAGTGGGCTTTATTTACGCTTATATCAATGGGGATACAAGAGGGTATGTATATGACTGCGGAGGCGTTGATAAGTCAATTTAAAGGTGACGAGGATGACGAGGAAGCTAAAAAGAAACGAGCAAAGGAAAAGGAAAGAAGGAGAAAGATGTATATAAAATCAATGTCAACTTCTGCCGCAAAAGACTTTCTCTCCCCATTACCTGTTATTGATGAAGCTTTAATAACCGCATTAAACTATGGGTTAGAGGAAAGCGGAGCATCTATAGATAAAGGTGATTTTGAATTTGGCGTTGACTTCGATAAATCAATGTATGAAGAATACGAGAAGGAAGTTTTAGATATTTCTGACGAGGAATTGAAGGTAGAGAAATCAATAGAATACTTGAACTACATAGTTGAAGCTCAGAAAGAAGTTGATGGAGAGATGTATGACGTACACAAGCAAAAAATAAATGAGTTTGATGAAAGGTTGAGAAATGGAATGGAGTATCAAAGTAGAATCAGAAAAGATGTCGAAAGGTACATGAAGAAGATTGAGGTTGAATTAAAGCCTTTTCAGCTTTATGAGGCTGGAAAAACAAACAAAAAACTTACCGATATGCTTGGTAGTGTAGGTATAGCGATTGACCGAGTAGCTAAGACTCAGGAAATGTTCAAGCAAGCAGGTACATTGGAGTATGAAACAGAGTCATTTGGTAGAAAGACAGTTAAAAAAATACCAAAAGAACTTCAGCCAGTGTTGCTTATAGCGGCAGGGTTGCAATTGGGGTCAACTACATCTGTTTTCCCTTCGGAGTTTGCTTCTACTTCAAATAAGATTCAAAAGTTGGTTCAAAAGGAGGCTAAAACAGAAGGTCAATTAGAGGCTGATAGAAAGGATGATATTAAGAAAATAATAAGCGAAAAAAGTGACTTGTACAAAGGTTACGAAAGCGGCATATATTCAGCTATGAACGCACATTCATTACGTGAGTACAAAAAGAGGATTACAGAAATGACTGATGATGAGGTTATGAATGTAATGAAAGAAATGGGTTACTAACGTACACAATGTTATATCCTCAAAATTCCGTACCTTTGAGTTATGCCAAAGGATGCGTGTTATAAAAAAGTCAAGGCGAAGTACAAAGTATTTCCGAGCGCACGAGCATCTCAGGCTATTGCCAAGTGC
>WLWF01001481.1_pt1 | contig 19125 bp, 30 predicted proteins | sample 6718331 | NCBI WGS metagenome assembly WLWF01 (sample SAMN12718692, study PRJNA515312) | sponge metagenome | isolation source: marine sponge | host: Mycale hentscheli | place: New Zealand: South Island, Marlborough, Capsize Point | collected 2003-05-01
TGTAAATTTGTTTATTAGGCACTAAAGCTGCACCCATAAGTATTCGCTTTTCGCTATCTACTTCTTTTAGTAAGACTTCGTGTTTATTTAGTGCTACAAAGTTTTCTTCTATTGCTGGTGATTCTACCACAGATATTGCTTCAATTCCAGCTTGGTCGTCTGTTAAATCTAAAACCAATTCTACTATCTTCATATTATAATAACTTTTAAAGTGTTAAAGTGTTGCATTTTGAACACGGTTACGGTCTAACGCCTGTGCAGTTGTCACCTCTCCGCTGACGACATAGGCTTGTGTTGGCTGCTGCTGTAATTCAGCAAGTTGATTCACGCCTGAGTCTCCGACAACGTTAAAATTAGGCGTTTGCGCTCCGCCTCCGCCTCCTGCAGGCAAATCTCCGCCTCCTGTATCGCCTCCTGTTCCTAATGCGCTAAGACCTTGCGCTGTTGCTGCTATAGATGCCGCAATACTAATTCCTGCTGATATATTGTTTTGTAATACTGCTGCTGATGCTGCTGCAACTGATGCGCCTGCTGTTGGTATAGCTAAAGCTGTACCCTGAGCGACAGCTGCTGCGTTTGCTGCTTGCGTGTTTATAATAGTTTTAGCAATACCTACTGCATTCTCTGCAATCAATGCTGCCGCTTGTAGTTTTTTATTGTCTCCAAATAAAGACTTAGCAAGGTTTAAGCCTGCTTCAATATTTGCAAACTCTGCGTCTCTTATTGCTTTTTTTGCATCTGATACTATTTTAGCATTTTCGATTGCTTCTTTATCAAATTTCTTTTGAATAACTCCAAGCTCTTTAGCTTTTGCTGTTTCAATTTCCTTTAAAGCTTCTGCATTGCCTTCTGCTAAAGTTTCAAGTCTAAAATATTTATCTTGCACGGCAAGCACTTCACGTTGTTGTTCTGTTAAAGTGTTTTGATAGTTTTGTTCTGCAAGTGCTTCTATTTCGTCTTGGAAAGCATTGTTAAAAGCATCTATTCTGTTTTTTGTTTCTGTTTGTTGTCTTTCAAGTTCCGCTATAAAATTATCTACTATCTTTTTATGAGAATCCATTTCTTGCTTATCGTATAAATCAATAAGCTTTTGTTTTTCTTTCCGTGTTAAGTTAGTAGCTTTTAAAGTGTCTTCACGTAGTCTATCAAATTTTAATTTGTTTTCTACTATTTCTTTTTTGCTTCCTTCTTCAAGCAATTCTACTTGTGCGTCTTGTATTTGTCTTGTAGCATTTAGCCTGTCTGCTGCATATTGTTTTTGTCTTTCGGCTTCAGCTTTGTCTATTGCTGCAATTTTTCCTTTTAATTCAAGAATTTCTATGTCTGCTGCAATCTCAAGTTGTCTATTGTTCCAAGCTGCAAATCTTTCTTTTTCACGTTCTTTAATTGCAAGTGCTTCTTTTAATATTTGCTTTTCAAGTTCTGCCGTGTTTTTACCTTGTGCTTTTAAATATTCTATTTCCGCTTTTCTGTATTCTGCTTGTTTTTCTGCTATTTCTTTTTGGCGCTTTGCACGTTTTTCTTCTGCAAAACCTGTAATGCCAATCCAATCTGTTAAGTCTTTTAAAGATTGTATTGCTACGTCAATAGCATCTGTAAACACCGCAAAATATCCTATAATAGCAACAAGTGTAGTAACCAACAATGCTAACGGATTCAAAGAAACAATTAAATTAAATGCCTTTTGCACCTTACTTGCTAAACCTACGCTTTTTGCATACTTTAAGACACCGTCAACACCTTGCTGAAAAGCTAAAGCACCTTGTACTTTCAAAAGTGATTCTTCTAAAGCTTCACTTTCTGAACCTGTAATAGCCATAACGCCTTGTACTGCTGCAAAGCCACTTGCAGCGCCTGTAAGCGCACCTCCTAACTTTTCAGACATAGTAGTTGCTGCTTGGTCTACTGCTAAATCTGTTTGTATTTGTACCTTGCGATAATCTCCAACTTTTGTTAAAAGTTCTTGGTACTCTCTGCTTGTGGTGTCTCCTGCCGCAGCTAATTCGTAAAGTCGATCCTCAGCCTCGCCCATTCTTGTCGTAAGCGGTTGCAGTTCACCGTAGACTTGTTCAAATGTTTTGTTTAAGCCTTCTACAGAATCGTTTGCAACTTCTGCTGCTTTTGCTACATCCTCAATTTGCTTTTCTGCCTCATCAAAGCCTTTAGTTTTTGCCTCTAAAGTAACTGTCTTATTTGTTGCCATTATTTAAGAATTTTTTTTACTCGTTTTTTTATAACCTGCTCTCGCTTCTTTTGCTTGTAAGTTTCCTTAATTCCTTTTGGCATTGCGTATAATCCTTTTGCTACTTGTATGTTATAGCTTTCTTCTATAAAGTCGTCTATTTGTAGTAAGTCTATTATGTTCTTTAACATTACGGTTGTTGTTGTATAAATATTTGGTTTGCTACTTGTGTTCCGTCTGCATAATCGTATGTTACAGTCAAAGTGTAAATAGCTACGTTACCTTCTTCGGTTCTTAATCTTATAAAGTCTTCCGTGTTTATATAGTCTGCATCGTCTTCCGTTGTGATCAATCCAACCGTATCTGTATTTGCTGGTATGCAAACTTCTACTACTCCGTCTGTTGTTAGTGTGCTTGGCGTTATTGTTACTCCAGCATCACTTGTAGTTATTGTCGCACTTACTGCACCATTCGGAAATAGTATTCTAACGTCTAAACATTGCGCTTGGTCTGAAGGTTGCAAAGGTTGTATAGGTTTGCCACCTCCTTGACTTATAACGTCTGTAAAGTCATTTAATAAAACAAAGTTTACTTCACCTGTTGTTAGGTTTGACTTCATATCGTTAATCATATAACGTTTGTCACGTATTATAAGTCTGTCGTTTAGTTTTAGGTTTGTAAGTAAGCTAATTGGTAGGTTCGTCTTTACGGTGGTTTCTCTGTTCTTTAAGTTGAACAAATTAAGTAAGTAAGGTTCGTAATAAACAGAATACAAAGTATTCGTAACCACTTGACCTAATAACGTGCTTATTTCTGCATTGAAGTTTAGCGTAAAATTGTCTGTGCCGTCTATTAAGTCTTGACCGAAAGGCATATACTCCGTGATTGTGTCGTATGTACTACCGTTGTAAAATTTAAACGTTGCTGGTGTTTCGTCATACATATACAAAATCATAGGCTTTGGTACGTATGTATTTAAGCTATGGTCTATTGTAAAACCAACTTGCAAGTCTGTACCTGTAAACCTTTCTTGCATCATATTCTCAAAAGGCAATTCAACGTTGAAGTCACCACCGTCATAATTAAATTCTGCCGTTACGTCTCCATAGTTCCTACTAAATAAATCACGAAAGGCTTGGTTTAATATGTTTTCGCTTTCTTGGTATTTAAAGCTTATGTTTTGAAATAACTTTACTCTGTCTATGTTTATACTTTCTATGTCCGTGTATTCGGTGATGTCTACAACTGCGCCTTTGTCGTACCAATCGCTTAACGGTTCAACTTGGTAAACGTCTTGTTCTGTTCCGTAACACGTAAGATTAAACTCTTTTAGTAAACCACTAAAAAAGTCTGCTACTTTCATATCTGGAATATAGCTTAACGGATCAATGTCACCAGCTAAAGTTGTAGAAGCTGTTAGACCTGTATACAAGTTTGTAATTGTAGGCGTGTCTATTTGTTGGTAACGTGTTTGCATTTGAAAAGTGCAGTTTATATCTGCTCTAACTCTAAAGCTTACCGTTCTGCTTTGTAGACTTGGTGAATTTATTGTATCTATTGCAGTAAGTAGTTGGTTGTTTTCTGCTTCATAGCTTGTAGAAAAAGCACCATTTACAAAAACATCTATATAAAATTTTGCACCACTTACACTTGCATTATAAATTAAAGTGCTTATTCTGTGTCTTATTGAATTGCTATTACCTGTTCCTGTTGTTGGAAATATGTCTGCATATTCTACACGGTCAAAAGTTACTGTGTTTTCTGTTGTGTCAAAGTATGCACTTGCTGGTAATGGGTTTTCATTTAATGAACCTTCACTTAATGTATCAAAGCTTATATCTTCTGTACTTGTATAGTATTCAAAGTTGTTTGCATTCATACAATATAAGAACGCATTTTGAAAACGTTTGTCTGTTAAAAATGTACCGTTAAAAGTTATACCATATCTGCCTTGCATTGCACCAAGAATAGCAGCTAATCTTATAGAAGGAAATAGTTCTGTGTATTGTATTGCGCCTGTGTTCGTGTTTATGTCATTTGCACCAGCATCATTATAAGTCAAACGCCTTTGTGCTATCAATGGATAACGCACAACGTAATTAGTTGCACCGTCTGTTATTCTGTTCTTAATTTCTGTCGCATTGTATGGGTGTGCATATATGTTAAGAAGTGTTAAGTCTACAAGTTTGTCTTCACCGAATTTGTCTTTTAAGCTTACGACATCGCCATAAAAAGTAATTTGGTAACTATAAGCACGATTGTTTTTTACTTCTGCTTTCTCTAAACTTATTTTACCTGTTCTAAATGAAGTAGATTCTATTTCTATAGTTCCGTTTCTTCGTAGGTTAAAGTCTAACGTGCTATCTACGTCATTTTGGTAGAAGTGTTGAAATATAGCATTGTTTGCTGCCGTTGCTGGTACGCTAAAAGATTGGCTAAAGTCTGTAAATACTTTACTTATGTCTTGAACGTTTTGTTGTGTACTTGTGACGCTTATAGTTTCGTCTTTAAATAAGTCTAAACGTTGACCTTCTATGTAAACTTGTACCGTTCTCATTATACTACGTTTGAAATAATATCGTAAGCAAAATCAAAGGTAAGTTCGTAATTCATAACGCCTTTGTTTATGCCTTTTTGTTTAAGTAAACTTTTTGTTTGAACGTTTGCTGGTGTGTAAGCTGCTGCAAATAATCCGTCTTTTTGGTCTGGATCATAAACCATAACTTTTTCACTTAACAACAATTCTTGTATATATTCACCGTACAAGTCGTTTACCCAACCTGTATTTAATTTGATTGATTCTGTACCGTTCTTGCTAAATTCTTTTACTTGTCCTTCGCTTGTAGGCACATAAGGTAATACGCTTGGGTTTACTTTGTAGGTTTCTGCCTTTACGTTTATGTTTCGTGTTTTTGCTTTTAGAAAGAATATTCTTGCCCAACTTCCATAACGATTTATGAAGTCCACTGCAACAGGTGTATATTTAGGCTCGCATTGTGCTTTAAAGTTTGCAGTCCAACGTACTGCGCTTCCTCCTCCTAAATATTCTACTTTGTTACCGTCTGCAATGTAAGGCAAATAAACTCTGCTAAAAGTTTTTATTCCAGCAGTTGTTAAAGTTACCGTATGTGTTGCACCTGTCGAAAGGTTCGTATATTTAATTGCGTCACCAATTTCTAACTCTGCATCAAAGCTTCCAGCCATATTTATTATAGAAGTAGACAACAAAGAAGTATCGTAATTATAGAAGTATGTGCCTTCACTTAAAAAAACTGTACTACTAAAAGTGTTGAAGCCTTCCATATAATAGTTGAAGCCGTACATAAATTCTTTTGTAGTGCTTGTCGCTATAAGTGTGTATGTTCCGTTGGTTAGTTTCTTGTATGTTTTGTAAACTACATTTACTTTATAGTTCGTGTTTATGTCAACATCGTAAGTATTGTATAAATTCTGCCAATTTGTAAACGTGTAATATTCGTTTACGTAAGGCGAAATATTATAATACATTTTGAGATTGTTAGAAGCTGGTATAAGTTTACTTAAAGTGTATTGTGGTGACGCTGGTTGTGAACCTGTCTGCCATATAAACACTTCAACTTTAGAACCAGTTACGCCTGTATCTCCTGTTAAATCTATTTCAATATTGTACGGTGATCGTGAAGGTATCATTGTTTAAAGTTTGATTTCGTTATTTGGTCAAATAGTTGTTCCATATCTAAACCATATTTTTCTATTAGTTCTTCTGGCAATTTCTTATAATACTTTTCAAAAGGTTTAGTAAAAAACATTGTTGGTTTTATACCTTTCTCAAATATGCTTCTTGCAAGTGCAAAGTTTAAACCTTTTCTACTTTTGAATTTACCTTTTATGTCACGTGGTGCTATGCCTTTTTTTATTGCCCATTTATCAAAAGCTTTAGGTGGTGGCATTTTGTTCGTGTATTTGTAGCCGTCTAAACTCTTACCACTTTTTGTACCTTTTACTCCTCTGTCTTGAAAGAATCCGTATTCGTCCATCTCAAAGCTTATTTGTATGCTATTTTTAGATTCTTTAACATAAGACTTTAAAGACCTACTCAAATTGCCTGTAGTGTTTTGGCTTTTAAGGTTCTTCTGTGCATCACGTATTACGCTATCACGAAAGTTATTTAAAACGTCTTGTATGTTTTCAAATTCTGCCATTAGCAAATAGTCATACCGTTAGGAATTAATATGTCTGTTGTCATTGTCCAACCAGCTAACTTATTTTCGAAACGATCAACAAAAGGTTCACAAGTTGGGTTGCCGTCTATTTGGAATTTGTCAGTCCATAAGTCACCACGTAGTAAAAGTTCGTAGCATCGTGTCAATACTTGTAGCTGCGTATTCAGAACATATAGTTCGTTGTCGTTACCGTCAAACTTATTTACATCTTCGTCTTTTGTTATGTCTACGATGTCCATTGCAAGTATTGAAATATTATATCGTACTACGTTGCCTTCAAGTGAAGCCGTGTTTACAATGATATGTACTAAAGGAAAGATAGTTTGCTTTGACAAGTCTATGTCGAACAGGTTGCCTTGTGTAACTGTGTTTACTAAAACGTCACCGTCAAAGTGTGTTTTCAGTTTGTCTATAATATCAAAATAATTCATCGTTTCATTTGTTGTTTAATTTCTCTGGCTTCGATTTCGTGTTTTTGCTTTTTGAAGGTGAGATAGGTAAGACATTTAGTAAGTCTGTAGCTTGTGACTTCATCAAACTTTGTAATGTCTCCGTCAGCCAATCCATAGATACTTCCATACCAACCCCAGTTTTTGCCAAATTGGTATCTTTCGCTAAATTGGTTGAATCCGTCATCTTCTTCAGTTCTTTCTTCAAATAAGTCTGGGTAGCTTTCAGTAATTCTATTCCTAAACTTGACAAAAAAAAACTGCTGCTTATAGCTACGTCTAAAGGTGCAAACTTCATTAAGTCTTGCATATCTTCGTTAGGTTCGTAGTCTACTATATCGTACTTGTCTTTGTTCGTGTTTTTGATTGGTCTGTACATAACACTTAAAGCCTTGTGGTACGTCTTCCAATCTTTCATATAGTTTTCCAAGTCTACATATTCACCAAAGCTTATGTCATCAAACTTTGGAATAAAGCCAAACTCTATGTCTTTAATTTTAAACTTTCTAATTAGTTGTGGCTTTTCACTAAATACTTTTGTAAAGTGTGTGATCAATTCGTTCAAGTGCTTCATTTTAATCTTCGCTACTTCGCCTAACTTCATACCACAAAATATTTGTATCATTTTCTGTGCTATAAACTCTTCGTCATTGCTTTTTTCTTTCATAGCAATAAATTCTTGATACCGTGATAATGGTATTTCTGAAAGGTTAGTAGGTAGTAAAATATCTAACTTCATATAGTAATAACTTTTTTTTCGTGTTTTTGTACTTTACAGAACGTTATATGAACCGTAATTCTTGTTCATTCCTAACGTTTCCATTTCGTGATAACGCACCGCATCGATTGCGTGATTGTAATTGTCGATAGGTTTGTTTAGTCTCTTGCCTGTCTTGTCTGTATCCCAACAATAGCTTCTTAACTCTTTAATTAAGTTCGTGCTATTAGAAGTGACTAAATAGTTTTCACGTTGCATAACATCAATTCCGTAGTTGATACTGTCTCTGCCTTTTGTTACGCCTTTTATCGTTATTCCGTAGCGCTGAATGTCTGCAATACTTTTAGGTTCTGCACTATCTGCGTATACAGGTACGTCTTTTGGTAGTTTGTTTGCTATGTCGCTATTTAACATTCCTGTTTGATATACTATTTCGTTTAGTATTCGTTTTTCGTTATGCTTGTAGATTTCTATGCAGCTTGTCGGATCATTAGTGTAACCAAAGTCAAGTCCTATGCCTACAAGTCGTGCTTCTTTTGGTATTGTGTCAATCTGTTTCCAGTTGCTGAAGACTACACCTTCAAGCATACCAAGTTCACCAAGTCCGTATACCTTCCACCAATTACGCCAATAAGTGCTTGTTTCTGCTTTTAAACGGTTCTTTTCTATTTGGTCTACTATACCTTTGTCAAGTGCTTCGTTGTCCTTGTACGTTAGAATAATAAAGTCCGCTTCTTTGTCTTCTTTGATTTCTTCAACCCAAAATTCATTGGCTGGATTAAAGTCTAAATATACTTCGTGTTTTGTTCGTATAGAAAGTTCGTTGTAAGCTTCGAAGTTTACGTTGTTACATTCGTTCACATACAGAATGTCTCTTCTTGCACCTCTTAACTTGCTTGAATCGTCTGCGCTAAAAAATTCTATAAAGCTGCCGTTTGCAAATTCGTATTTTAGTAGTGACTTGTTGTAACGTTCGTCTACGAATCTATTTGTCCATTTCATAACCTTCAGAAAGTCACGTAAAGCACCTCTTCTTAAATGTGGTATGCTTTCAGCTACTACGCTAATTTCTAAACCACCTTTCTTTGCAGCTTTGTCTATAAGTATTGGAAGTATGCCAAATGTCTTACCAGCAGAAGTTCCGCCTTGAATAATTTTGATTCGTTTTTTTAACGCAAGTATTTTATTGATCGCTGTCGTTCTCTTTAACATCTGGGAAAAGTGGTTGCTCTATATTCGTTTGTTCTATCTGTTCTTTTAGTGCGTTCAGACGTTGTGTAATGCTTGGGTTATACTGTCCAACCATACCTCCTGTAATTTGGTCTTCTCGTATTTCCTTGCGTATACGTGAACAGACGGTATAAAATTCTTTGTATTCTTCTTTCTTATTAAAGTAATTGCTTATTGTCAAGTCGTATTTATTCCAGCAGAATATTTCAAAACCTTCCATAGTTAAAGGCACTTCTAAAGGTTCTCCTACCATTTCACCACCTCTTTGGTTTAGGTGGTATTTTATACGTGGGTTGTTTTTTCTTTCTACTTTGTAAGCTTTGAACATATCATACATTTGTTCTGTGCTTTCTATCTTTCTTGGTCTACCTCTTTTTGCCATTGTCTTTTTCGTTTTTTTGTAGGTTGTCTCTATAACTTGCAGAACATATTGCAAGTCTTTGGTCTGTACCGTACTCTTTTACCATAGTATCGTCAGACATACAACGCGCCATAAAATCGCGTCTCTTTTCGTTTGCTTTTGGTTTAGGAATTGGCATCTTCGTAAGTTTCGTATACTTTAAACATTTTGGTATTTATTTCTCTTAAACAACTTGAACATTGTGTTGCTTGTTGGTTAGTGTCAAAGATTCTGTTGTAAATTTCTAACATTCTTCTTTGTTCACTTGGTCGCATAGTTTCACGTCTTCTTATGTACCATTCATTTAACCATTCGTGTTCGTCTTCCTGTAGGCATTTAGGTTGTGTGTAGCGCCACAAAGAATTTAATTTGGCTTTTCGTTCTTCGCAGCCGCAATCGTCACCAGCTAACCACTTGACCGCAGCTTTTATGCCTGTAGCTTCTGTTATTTTTTCTATTGTGTCTCCTAAGCCTTCAGACTTCTTTTTTGTAGTTCGTTTTTTTCTCGGTTTCTTTTCCATTTGTTTTTATTTAAGCACCACAAGACAAACATTCATCGTCGTCAAGTTCTGGTTTGTTTTCTATTTCTGGGTTTAAGATCAGCTTCAGTTCGTAAATCTGTTGTAATGTTTCCATATCTTCGTACATATCGCCTTTAATCTTTGTCTTTAGTCTTTTGATTTCTGCTTTAACATCTTTTTCGTTCATAAATGTTCGTAGTCTTCGTTTATAAAATCTTCGTAATCTTCGCCTACATTTATTCGTATTTGGTTCTTACAATACTTTAATGTTTGAAATATGCTGCTTGTACTAATTCGTGTTTCTTCAGAAAGTTTCCGTATTGACTTGCCACTATCACGGTACAGGTTGAATAACATTTCATCGTACCAATGCCACGTCTCAACTTCGCTATCAATTTTTCTAATCAATGAAGTAAAAGCTTCTGTTTCTTCTATGTAATCGTATTCAACACCCAAATTGTAGACTTCTTCTATATTAACTTTCTTATGCTTGTTTTGTTGTTTACGGTAGTCAAAGACTAAATTGTAAAGTACGCACCGTATGTAGTATTTGTTTACTTTTCCGTTTTCTTGTAGTATGCGTTCTGGTGAACAATACTTACTAATCTTAATGTACATTTCCTGTACTATGTCTTCAGCCAAGTCGTCAACACCTAAACTTTTTACGATTCGTAAATAGTCTTCGTGGTGTTCTGCAACCTTTTTAAGCCATTTCATTGGTTAGTATCTAAACAAATGTAGTGATTATTTTCTAATAGTGTATAGACGTAGTTTTCAACGAAACGTTGTGAATAAAAAAAAGCGCCCATTTCTGAACGCTTCTCCGATTTGAACACACCTAACTTAAAAAGGTAAGTCGTCTAATTGCTTTGGCAAGTCTTGTGGCATATCTTGTTTAGGTGCTTCAGCTTCTTTGTAAGGTTCTGAAAACTTAATACTAAAATACTTCTTGCCGTTTTGTGATTCGTTTAACCATACTGCAACGTCTTTAGCTTTTCCGTCGATCATTGCTTTACCTTTGTAGTCTGGGTGTTGTTCCGTCTTTTTGTAGTCGTTCTTAAAGATTGCACCTGTGTTGTTTTTCTGTTCCATTTACTTTATTGTTTTACTTAAAATGTATGCGCTTAACGTCTTTCGTGTGCGCCTTGCTTTCAATTCTAAAAGCTTCTTTTCTTCGTCTGTTACTCTTAATGTAATTACTTTGCTTTTTCGTGTTTTCATTCAATTAGTGTTTTGTAATATTCACGACATTCTTTTACTCTGTCGTAGATTGCTTTTACTATGTCTTTGTCATACTTTACTTCAAACGTTTTTATTCGTCTTTCTGCTGGTATGTTGTCGAAGTTGTGTTGTGCTTCAACGTGGTTACGCAGTTCTTCGTTTTCGTCTATTAAGTGTTCTTTCCAGTGCGCACGTCTTACTTCGTCTTCTACCATAAGTTCTGGCGTGTTGATCAAGCAATAACATAAATAGGCTTTACGTTTGCCTGTTAAAGCCATATAACCTTGTAGTTGATAGTAGTAGTCTTTGTTTGGTATGTCTTCAGCAAAGAAAGGAAACGTTGTAGCATCCCAAGAAGACTTAACGTCAAGTATAATATCCGTGTTTACGTCTGGCGTTCCTGTCAAGTAGTCGTTTTCAAAGTGTTCTTCGTTCTTGTACATAAAGCCCAAGTCTAAAACGCTTTCACATAGCTTTATGCCTTCGTCTTCTACTGCGTTACCTTTGTCTGTGTACCTACTTGAAAACTCTTTACGTTTACCGTACATTTCTTCTATTGCAAGTTCTTGTAAGTATGTCTTGCAAGTCTTACTTAATGTTTCTGTTTTACTTCTACTGTTAGTCATTATCTTACCAATGGAAGAACATCTAATCTTCAACATAATTCAAGTGCTTTTGATTGTACGTTAGTTAGTGCAAACTTGTCTATTAGTTTGTCTTTCGTAATTTTGCCTTCTTGTACTGCAATAAGTGCATCTGCAAAACGTTTAGTGTTTAACTTTTCTTTCTTAACTACAGTTACTTGTTCACCAGCTGCGTCTGTGTCTTTGTCTGTGACTAATCCAAGGCTGCTTGAAATACAGTAACGACGAAAATAACTCACTCCACTACCAAAACTTTGATAGTCATTCATATTTTTTAAACTTACTTGTGGAATAAGTGTGTTTGATTCTAACGTCTCACCGCTTTCAACGTGAAAGATAATAGTGTTTAAGTAGTTGTCTTCTTCGTGTGTGTTAATTAGTTGTGTGAATCCTAGACCGTGTTTGTTTAATAGTGGGTTAATCTTGTCGAAGATCGTAGGCAAGTCTGCATACGAATAGCCGTAACCTTTTGTGCCTTTGAATATAGGCTTTACTTCTTGCTGAAAAGCTGCAAGTGCTTTAAATAAGTGTTTCATAATGTAAATATATTAAGTGTTTGTGTACACAAATATAGTGTTTATGTACATACAAAACAAGTTCAAAGTTATTTTATTAATTGACTGACTTGTAAATTGTAACAATCTTTACTTGATACCCAATTATTTAACTTATCTAAATCACCTTTTTTTACAAAATAGCTTTCCTTAACATAATCTAATTTGCTTTTCCAACCTAAAAAAATTATTTCATTTAGTTTAGGATTATAAGAATAAAACGCATACCAATCTACATTATAATCTATTTGTCTTGCTTCAATAGCAACTTGAAAATTAGACTTTATTTTAAAATTAGTTACTTTTGTTTTTACGTCTATTCTTTTGTTTTTCAATATAAAATCTGCATTATAATCTTTATCACTAATTCTGATTGCCTGTACATATTTTTTTGAAAATGCAATTTCTGCTAAATTAGAAGCTAACCATTTAGTTTTGTCATTTCTTATTGTGTATTTGTTACCTTTAAAATCACTCCAAACACTTGCTAATTCAATCATTTCATCTGTTACCTTCATTCTTTATTTTTTGTTTATACAATTCTATTATATCTTTTAATTCTTCACGTGTATACTTTCGTGTTTTGTGTGCTTCTTCGTGTAGTTTAAATAGTTCTTCGCCTCCTATTCGTTTTTCTATGCCTATTTGATAGTTTAATAGATCACCACTTTTATCTTTGTTGCACGGTCTACTACATTGTGCGTGAGTATTAAAAACCGAAAATCTGACTGAAGCGTGTCCACCAGCAGAATAGTAGTGACCAGCGTCAATGTTTCCTTTGCGTAGTGGCTTACCGCAAGAAATACACGGATAACCTTTTGCAATATCTCTTGCTCTTATATATGCGTTAAAATACCTTTGCGCTTTTTTAGTCAAGCTTTGCACCGTTTCAAGTTCTTCTTTCAATTTCTTCTTTTCTTTCTTCCAGTTCTTGACCTTTGCAGTTTCTACCCATACTTTAACGCATTCAGACTTAAAGCAGTATTTTTGGTTAAAGTGCTTTGCTTCGTATTTCTCTTTGCAGTTTTTACAACGTGGCATCTATTGGCGTAAATATGTAAACGTCATCTACTGCACATTCTTCGTTTACGCAAATGTATGTGCCTATTATTCCTTCGCCTTCTATTCCGTAGTCTTCGTAATCGTATTCTTGTTGCCATATCATTGTTTGGCTGCATTGTGGGCATTTCATATTCCTTTTTTTAAATTTTCTACTAACTTGTTAAGCTTGTCTATTTCGTGTTTATGTTCAGCTATTATAATTTGGTTTCGCATATTAGCTTTGCATTCTAAATAGTATTCGTCTTCAAACTGCAAAAACACGTTGTGGAAGTGTTCTATGTCGTTTGCACTTTCTTGCATAGAATTTATTAAGTCTGTTCTGTCTTCGTGTTTTTCACGTAGTTCTTCAAGACTTGACTTAAACTTTATTAAAGTAGTTTTTAAGTTGATCTTGGCTTTTAGTATTTCTAAACTATTCATTTCTTAAAATATTTCGCACGATTCATCGCACCCATTACTTGTATCTAAATCTTTATCAAAAATAGATATTTGCCAATTATAAATATCGCTATCGTCTTTTTGCTTTTTAAATTTCATCTTTGAATTTTTAAATATATCGTTTACGCTTTTATATTTTCTAAACATTCTTACAGGTTTTGTAAGTGAATTTTTTTTAGATTCTGGTACAAAGTCTTCGTATAACTTTTCTACTTTTCTTGCAAAGTCAAAATACTCTGGTCTTTCTTTGGCGATGGTCATTAGTTTATTGTCCGATTTTTTCCAACACCATTTACAATTTCCTTCATAACCTTTTAGATTCAATCTAAAACTTTGTTGTGACCACCAAAAGTTAATTTTTGGCTTACTCATTGGTAAATCTTCAACTAATGGATAATAAAGTTTTTGCTCTAATCTTGTTGCGCTTACTCTATCTATTTCGTCGTTTCTTATTCCGATTGCAGTCCAATAATTTTTCCATTTTAACTCCATAGTTACAAATCTTTGAATAGGTACAAGCTTTAAATCTCTTGTACACCAATTATTGTTCATATTAGGTAATCCAAGTTTTTTAATTCCATCTTCAAAAGGTTCGCCATTTCTTGAAGCGGTTTCATAGGTTACAATATTCCAACGTGTGCCTTTTCCAAGTTCTTGATTTATTTTAGCTTCTAACCATATAACATTAAGATTAAATTCTTTGTCACATTGGTCTACAAACTTTAATGTTTCTTCGTTTTCTTGACCTGTATTCGCAAAAATAAATACCATTTCGTATTCATCTTGTTTATGGTTTTTAAGATATTGTGCCATATATCCACTTGTCTCACCACCACTAAAAGTAACACATAATTTCTTTTTCATTTTTCTTGTGCGTAAATTTTGTTATAAATATTAGGTGCTGGATTGTCTTGTTCATAATACAAAAACTTTTCGACATCGAACCACATTATTAATTGACCTATCTTACCAGCAGAACGTGGCTTAATTTTGTTAAAGTTTATAGTTGCTTGGTTGTAGCTTAAGTCTTCACGGTGTACTGTTATCATACACTTGCCAGAATTAAACCATTCAGAACCACCTTTTAAGTCATAAGGTGAAGGTACACTTCTTTTGCCGTTTATCTTTTCTGTAAGCTTTGGGTGTATAATAGTGTGTAAGTGTAATTCGTTGTCTTCAGCTATTTGGTTTCTATATGGCAGCACAACTTCTAAATATTGTGCATAACCTCCGTAGTCGTGGTATGGGTGGCTTAAGTCTTTCCAACTATCTATACTTGCAGTTTGTAGTCCGTTTTTTTGTTTAAGTTCTACTGCATAGTCATAAAACTGAAAAGGTGTCATTTTAGCTTTTACGTTTTTCTTTGTTAGTATGTGAAAGTGTTCAAATATCCAATCTAAACTATTTGTGATTTCACGATCTTTAATCACATTGTTTTCTAATGGATTAAAACTTTTGCCTGTAAGCTTGTGTATTAAGTCTGCTACTATTTCTACGTTGTTGCCTACGTCTGGAAAGTAAACCAAATGCTTCCAACCGTAAAACTTACTTGTGTTTAGTAGGCATTCCATAAGCACTTGTGTTTTACCACTCATAGGAAATCCTGTCCAATCTGTGCAGTTGCCTAATTGCATACTGTAAAATTCGTCTAAACCTTGCCAACCCAAATACTTACCTTTTTGATTGTAGTTGTCACGGTGTTTAAATATTTTGTCTATTATGTCTTTTGTTTCTGTTACTTTATATCCTTCTATTCCCACGGTGCTTTAAATTTATTAAGTGTTTTTAGTTCGTGTTTTGTTTGTTCTTTCTTCAACCAATTCTTGCAAGTCAAATATAATGATTTGTATTTTTTGTTGTTCTTGAAGTTTTCGATACTATCCAAACACGAATCAATAGTCTTCTTTTCGTAGTCAACTTCTAACTTGTTATATTCAGAAACAGACATAGACAAATGCGCAAAGCACCTGTATATATCTTTTTCATTTACACTATCACTTACACTTACACTTACAGTAGACGAAACTGAACGCTCGTTAACGCTCGTTGCATTTCGTTTACGTACTTCAGCGCTTTTCTTTCCAGCTTCTTTACGTTGAATGTGTTGCTTTTCCCACTTCTTAAGATCACGTTTTAAAGTGTGTTTAATGTTTGCAAATACTGCATTTATTAACATACATTCACTTACAGGTGATTCGTCATTAACGTAAGCAAAAATGTGTTTTATAAGTTCTCCAGCTTTATCGTCACTTAATGCGTCAAAGGTTTCTTTCCAATCTGCATAAGCAACAAAAGACTTTTTATTTTCTGCCATAAATTATTGTAAAAAAAAAGTGCCGCGCTTTCGGTGGGTAGGAACACTTACTAACGCAACACTTAAAAATTTTGATTGTCCTACCAACATCACAAAGTTAATTAAATTTCGTACATACCATTATTCAAACGTCTTTTTATTATGTCTAAATCTGTGATCGTAGTAGCTTTTCTTACGTCTTTTTCAAGATTGTATTTTATTACGGCTGCTTCTATATCTTCAAACTTTTGTACATAGCGTTCTGTGTCTACTTGTAGCCTTACATCATTAAGACTTAAAAGTTCCTTATAACGCTTTATGCCGTGCAATACGGTTGCGTGGTTCATATTAAACAACCTTGCAATGTATGCGTAGGTGTATCCGTTTTCACGTAGAAGATTAAACAAAAATATTCTTCTATGTACTATGTGTTGTTCACGGTTTCTTTTTTTAAGTCCGTCTTTTTCTATCACCTCTTTAATCAAGTCTTCCATATATCCAAGTTATGACTGCACAATAAATTATTTCTATTAGTCGCATATTTCTACTTTTATAATTAAGCCTTTCCACAAGTTAAAAGCTTGTATTGCGTCTTGTCTGTTGTATGCCTTTATGTATTTAATTGCATAGCTTACTGGCGCACTTGTGTTGCTGCCTTTGTAAGTCTTGTAAGTAATTCTATAAGTGTTTAACATTTCTTCACGTTTTAGTAAATAGTCGAAATAAAGACTATCGTTGAAATTGTCCCAAAATTCTAATTTGTACGGATCGTTCATATTTAATTGTCTTCGTTTAACATTCTTTCAAGTTCTGAACATATATCGTGTTTAGAATAATATAGAATGCCTTGACATTCTAAAGTGTCCATTCTTACAAACGTAGTCGTTTCTTGATGTTCTTCGTATTGTATTTCATCTGTGAACGCATTGAAGCTTACTGCTTCGTCTATCCAATGTGTCTCGTTTTCTATGCAAACACGAAAAGCCGTGTCGTGTATTCCAAATTCTACTACGTCGTCTTCTATGTTGTATATTTCTATTTCGCCTCGCATCTATCCAAAAATTAAAAGTGTGTAGTAAAATATAACTATTAAGCTGCATACGCATAAAGCGCCAAGTATTGTATCTTTCATTATTTAAGTGTGTTAAGTTGTTTAGTAAATCTTTCGTTTAATCTGTCTATGCACTTTTCCCATATTTCTATGTTGTGCGTGTTTTTGGTGCGTATAGATTCAAACTCTAAACCAGCGCCAAAGTGGTTAGACCATACTGCATCGTTTATCTTTTGATAAAAGCTAAACTTTGCTTCTTCAATCTCTAATAAAATCTTTAATTTTTCTGTCCTATTCATTTTTTAAGTGTTAATTGTGTATACAAATATAACAACTCTTACGAATTATCAACAATAAAAGTTACGTTTTTAACAAAAAAACTTTAGAAAAGGTGTGTAAGTCTTGCTACTTGTCCGTTTTCGCGGTGATGAATAAAGCCTTCTACGGCTTTTGGTGCGTGTTGGTAGCCTTTTTTATGATGCCAACTGTCAGTTCCAGAAGGTGAACGTAAAGATTCAACAGTAATACCAATAAAATCTTGGCTTGTTTTGTGGTGAACGTGATGCGTGTAAACGTACCTGTATTTAGTTTCAGACCATTCTATAGGAAATTCTTGTGCCATAAGCAAAGGTAAGTCTTGTTTCTTTGCACCGTCACCGTGTGTAGTGCCTATAAGATTGCTTCCAAAAGAATACGCTTTACGATGTGCTATTGAACAATCGAAGCTTATATTTTTGCAGTTTCTGAAGTACGTTTTTATTACGTCTGCTAAAAAAAAGCCTGTTTGGTAGTCGTGGTTACTTGGGTTAAAAGTAAAATGTACGTCTGCTACTGCGATCAACTGAAGTAAAATATCAACATATAGTTGTTTAGCTATTAGAAAATTTGAATACCATTGTCCGTCTGTATCTTGTGGCGTTCCAGAAGTCGTAGTTCTGTGTGGTGTGTCTATGTGTAGAATATCGTTACCACCGATAAATAAAATCTTATCTATTGGAAAGCCTTGTGCTTTGTTTAAAATGCCTTGTACGCCTTCTTTGACACGTTTAACGGCAATTTGATTGTTATAGTCTTCACCTGTTTCGAAAGAATCTGCAAGTTTGCCTATGTGTATGTCTGCTGGATCAATTACAAGTAAATAATCTTTCGTCTTTTCGGTGCGTACTAACTTTGGAAATTTAGGTGCAAATTGTTTTAAGTCTTCTACAAGCTTTTTACTTAATTCTTCTAACTTGTTTTCTGCTTCGTTTTTATGTAGTGGGTTCTTAAAGAATAGACTTGCTTGTTTAGTTTTTAACCAACCGTGTTTAACGCTTTCAATATCTACACCAGCTTCTTCACTTGCTGCTTTTAAACCTCTATACCTAAATAATATTTCGGCTTCGTCTGGTGTAAGTCTGTAACGTTTGTTCATAGAAACTTTTTAACTAATTGCATAGCTGCTAAAACAAGAACAATAAGAAAAACCCATAATAAATAATTAGGTTGTTTACTTGCTTTTGCTTTCTGTACTTCTACTCTTGTTTCGTATCTTATAGTGTCTCTGTGTATCTTGTATTCTATTCGTGTTTCTAACCTTGTCTTTGGCACAAATACATTCTCGTAGTGTACTATTGTGTCCTTACTACTAAAGTATTTTTCGTATACAATAGTGTCGTGAACAACCATAGGTACAGAATCAATAGTTGCTATTCTAATCGTGTCACTTGAAATAAGCGGTTTTAAGCCTTTTTTAAGTGCCTTCTTATAGTGATAGTTCGCTGAACAAGAAAACAACGTTAAAACGCAAATAAGACTATAAATTCGCATATTCTTCTTGTACGTTAAAACTTGGACAAGCTTTATTTGCAAATTCGTTGTGTCCGTGAATCGTCATATCTTTATTATACTTATAAATTAGTTCGTGCATAAGTTTTATAAGACTGTCTTTTTGTGCTTGTGTTCGTGTATCTTTAGCTTTCTTCATATCTTTCGACATACCACCAACGTAACATAGACCAATGCTGCCTTTATTTTCTCCGCTACAATGCGCACCTTGTTTGTTTATTGGTCTGCCTTCTTCTATTGTTCCGTCTATATGTATTAAGTAGTGGTAGCCTATGTCGTTAAAACCTCTTTTTAAGTGCCACCTTCTAATATCTGCAACATCGTGTTCACGAC
>WLWF01001483.1_pt1 | contig 19098 bp, 29 predicted proteins | sample 6718331 | NCBI WGS metagenome assembly WLWF01 (sample SAMN12718692, study PRJNA515312) | sponge metagenome | isolation source: marine sponge | host: Mycale hentscheli | place: New Zealand: South Island, Marlborough, Capsize Point | collected 2003-05-01
GTGTACGCATACGAATAGACAATGATCCTGACGTATCCAAGAAAAAAAACACTAACTGTCATACAGAAGACAATAACATAGCACACACTCAGCGAATACACTTTGTTGTAAGTTCAAAATCGCATAACTTTTTTTTTATGATATGCACTACTACAGAGAACAGAAAATGCTTTAGACACATTGTTATTGATACCTGTTGAAGTTTTGGAATAAACAAGTAAAACACTAAAAAAAGTTACTAACAAAATCTACAACATTGTATATACGCCAGCTGGAATGTAACAAAGCCCAAACGAAGTTTGAACTGCATATATAGTTATACAACTAAAAACATAGTTGATGGGATCTAACAAACGTGTATACGTTGTTGAAATTTCAGACAGCTTCAGAAAGTTTATTTTCATTTATGTCATAAAGCGGACAAAAAGAATGAACTACTTTTTTATAGGTAACAAGAAACGAACGAACGAACGACTAACGTGGCAACAACGTACAAACGTGAATATAAACTCAAGTAGCTATTTAGAATCGTTCTAAATAAGAAAATAGACCCCACCCCAAAGTGCAAGGGGGGTAGGTTTTGGAAAAATTTTTTCTATGAATTAAATATTATACCCCACCCCCATGTACACAACTCATCCCCCACCCATTTCCCCTTGGGTGGACTTTTTTCTTCAGGAGCGTTGTCAGACAAGTCCTTTTATTCTAAGGGTCTTATAGTATGCCTCTTCTGCCTCTACTGTTTGTTCCTTCTGTAATTTCTTTGCGGCAGATTTTATTTCCTTGAGATCTATATTCAGGGTTTGAATTATGCCAGCTTGTTTGGCATTTCTTTCTTCGATCATTCTGATGTAGAACCTTTCGTCATTTAGTTTTTTCGTCAGGCTCATTATCTCCTTATGCTTTGAAGGGAATAGTAATTTGAATAGCATATCTTTCATAACAACGAATTTATTATTTTTTTTTCTAATAAATGTTATGGTTAGAAAAATAATTACTTACTTGCGCCTATGAAAGAAGAACACAAGATAGCGTTGAGATCTATGGTATTCGCCCAGGCGTTTGTAGAGGCACTAGATGACTTTAAGGGTACTAATCACTTCAAGCAGCAGCTAAAGCGCAAGGGCAATATGTTCGGAATTGAGGTCGAGCGTTTTTTAGACTCCACTTACGGTGGCGGCAGCACAGACACTAATATTCTTCACCTTATGGAGGCTTGTCAGAACGCTATAGAGGCTATAATAGATGAGCAGGTAGAGTTAGTAGAATGAATCCATTAATTAAATCTTGGGCTGAGAGGCTTGGAGTCGATGATTGGGATATACGTACAGAGCGTATTAATCCTAAACAGATAGAGTACAATGGTGAGGATTACTTTATAGGGATAGAGAGAGACTTTGACGGCAGGAGTGCTGTCATTTACCACGACATTCCTTTAGATGAGGAGTCTATAGTGCATGAGTTGTTGCACATAGCCTTCCCTCAGAGTGAGGCAGAGAGTTACGAGGAGTACGAGGAGTTTATCGCCAGGGCAACGAAGGACACTATATTTTTAAACCACATAAACTAATGATGAATCCACAGCAGCACGTAAATACGGTACTTGAACGATGCTTTGAAGTCTATCCACCGAAGGGTAAGAAGCACAGGAAGTTTTTTAAGAACCTTGTAAGCCAGGGTAGTATGCCTGAGAGTATGGCGAGTATGATTACCAAGATTATTGAGAACCCGAACTGTGTGTACATAGTGAAGGCTGACGGAACCTTGAAGATATTGGAATGAAAGCATTTATGACAACCCTACTCTCTCTAATATCCATCATCTACCCGATGGAGCAGAATCACACCAGCAATATGTGCTGTATGAGCTGTGCGATGAAGAAGGAGGATGAGGTAGAGTTTATCAACTACGACAACGACTACGACCTTGACGGTCACGACTAAACCAACGTCTGCCTAAACCATCGTTTCAATGTGGTTTAGGTTAGTTGTCGAATTAAAAAGAAAGATGATGACTGAGATTGAAGAGTGCTACTACAACGCCTACCAGCTATTGATAGGTGCTACAGACTACGACAAGCTTGCAGAGCAAGAGGTGTTCTACCTGCCTGAAAACCACGAAGCCCCAGACGTAGTGTTGAGTTACTACGAGTCTGTGGAGGATTACGAGAAGTGTAACCAAATAATCAAATCAAATGACATATAGCTACAAGTGCCAAGGGAAGTGCCGCATGATTCAAGACTACGTTCACGGAATGAACGACAAGCCAGTGTTTGAGTGTTGCGGAAAGCAAATGAAGAAAATAATAACCGCACCACAGGCGATTCACGGAGCGAACACGGGCGGTAGAAGAGGAAGCTAATGATAGGAGTAGCGATTGATCCGAGCCTGAGTAATACGTGTCTTACTGCGTTTGAATTTTTTGATGACAGGCTTACTGTCATTGACTCGGTAACAATATCGACACAGAAGAACCCTAATAAAAAGATTAGAGCATCGTCAGACCTTATTGAGAGATGTGTGGATCTTTACAGAGGGTCTAAGCAGTTTATAGACCGTTGGAATCCACAGATTATATTCGCAGAGACACCTAGCGGTAGTCAATCTGCGAGTGGGATGAAGAACTACGGGGTTAGTTGCTTTCTGCTTGCGTCATTGCCAGACAGATGTTTGGAAGTAACACCGAACGAGGTGAAGATGGCGAGCGTAGGTAAAAAGAACGCCAGTAAGAAGGAGATGATTGAGTGGGCTTACGAGCAGCACCCAGAGGCTCCGTGGCTTATTAGGAATGACTTTCCATTGATGAAGCAGGAACACATGGCTGATTCGATTGGTGTAATGCACGCAGGAATGCGAACAAAGGAATTTGAATGGTTAAGAAAGATAAGATGAAAAGAAAACAAAGAATGCACTATTATGGCGTAATAGCCACGTATAACCCATATGACGATACATGGTACGCTTTTTACAGGGACGATATGTCTGACTACTTTACAGACAGGAATAGTGTCGATTCAGGAAAAGGAAAAGATGCGCTGTCGGCTATGAACGACTATCTGTCTAAGAAGATTACTTCCGCCCTCTCTTAGGCTGACGTTTCTTTTGACCCTTACCCCTGGCACGTTTATCGCCAGGCATATCTTTTTTAGAGCCTCGGTTTACGGATCGGGGCTTTTTTACTACCCCATTCTTTGTGTGTGACATATCGTTCTTGTCACCCTTCTTTACAGTACCCTTCTTTGCGGCTTTGCGTCTTGCCTTGTTACGTGCAGCACGTTTCTTCTTCTGCTCCTCAGAGGATTGGAACTTTTTGTACTCTTTTTTGTAGTTACGCTTTGCCATAAAGCAAAGATACGGTATATTTGGAGAATGGAAGAATTGAAGGAGGCTTACGCAGACCTGCTCAGAGCAGCAGACACAGTAGAGAGAGTTATGGAGTCAGGAACAACATCACCGCACAAGGCTGCGGTAGATATTATGTTAGAGCTTGACGCTGGTTTAAATACCGAGATAGGAACTGAGACTACTCCTGCCGAGAGGATGGCATTCAAGAAGGTATCTGTTCTGATACTTGAGAGATGTAAGCGTATAGACCCTGAAAGGTTTGCTATTCCCAGCCAGCCTCAAGGATTGTAAGCAGGGTTATAAGCCTATCGTAGTAGGGCATAAACGTCTTGTTTCCAGAGTTGCCCTCAAGCACCTCAAGGTGAGCGTTGATCATCTGCCCTACATTGGTCACTGTAGCCTCATCGCTTAACCTCACCTGGTTATCCATATTGACAAACGGTTGAAGACGTTTCTTTAGTTCTTTAAGGTTCTTTGGCTTATCCATTGTATGTAAATATCATTTTATCTCTGAATCCTCTTCTTGTGTTCACGAACTTAGGTAGCGAGCATACAAGTTTGTAGTTTAGTCTTGTTAATAGTTGTATGATAGGCTCGTTGTCACTCACAACCTCCGCATACACATTTAGCCATCCATGCTCCAGTAGGAAGTGTTCCATTAACATATACCCTATCCCCTCTCTTTTACGGGATGGGCTTACACACATAGACACCTCCATGTTGTGTAGATTGCTAAACATAGTACCTTGAAACCCCATAACGACACCTAATATCTCTCCCTCATCTACAGCTAAGTAAACGTAGCAATTAGGCGATAGAACAGATTTAGATATTGCACCGTGAGCGTCTACAGCGTCTATCATCATCATGCCTGACTCTTCAGCGCATATCTGAACCAAAGACTCTATCTCATGCCCCTCGGTTATTTTTGCTTTTCTTATATCCATATCATAAGTATTTGGTTGCTAATTTAGAAATAGTTTTTACATTACAGGCGTATTTGATAAAACTATTTTAAACTACTAACTTTAGAATTATGAAAAAAGAAGGAGCAGTAAGAAACGAGGAGATAAAGGAACTGAGGCAGAAGGCTATAGATGTTTCTAAAAAAAGCTCTCCAAACCTTAACGATTTGCAGCGTGTTGTGATTGATAAGAATACGACTATCTACGTTAAGGACGGTGAAGACCCAGTGGAGGCAAGGAAAAAGTTTATAGCCAAGATGCAAGATAGAAAGTATAACATACACTACAAGAATTACGATGTAGGCGATGACTGATGAATTGAAGATGTCCTTATTGAAGGAACTTATGTTTGGTTTGGATGTTTGGAATCACGAGCATCACAAGGAGATAATGTTCCTGCACGACTTTGGACTTGTAAAGGTCTACGATGAGGACTTACAGTTTACAGCCACTACAGAAGCTGGCGTATTGGAATTAGAGAGGTTAATAAAGCTTTATTTTGTGTTTTTAAATTGAATTGCTAAATTTGTTGTCAAAGTAATCATTGCTTTTGTTTTTGTTTTCATCATGTTTAGAAGCCCTCGCTCCATGCGGGGGCTTTTTTGTATCTTTGACTTTGCAAAATTTAAAAACTATGGGTTTATCTGGAAATTACGAAGAAAAGTGCGACAAGTGCAAGAAAAGGAAAGGGAAATGCAAATGCCCTAAAAAAAAGAAGCCCAAGCAAACTAAAGGTTCTGCTGGACCTGGTAGTTATGGTGGTGGTAGTGGCGGAAAGCTTATGAATCGTGGTTCTATGCCGTTCTAATTCTTGATACCAAGAAAGAAGAAGATTTGCAAAGAGTGCGGCAAGGAAGACTACATCTTCAGTAAAGGTAGGTGTAAGTATTGCGCCTCTAAGTCTTACAAGAAACCAGGGCCCTCTAAGAACGCTAAGGAAAAGATAGACCTTGACACAGCCTTCTATAAGGAGCTGTGGTCGGAAAGATTTCATCACTGCGAGGAGTGCGGCAAGGATTTAGGTTCAAAATGGGAGAGATATATGTTTTCACACATCTTATCTAAGGGTTCACAACCAAAGCTTAGACATAATAAAGATAACGTCAACATTCTGTGTCTTGAGTGCCATCAGAGGTGGGAGTTTGGCGATAAAAAGTCTATGAAGATATACCCTGCCAACGAAATAATGATAGGGCTTTTAAAGCGTAGTATTTCTTAATTCACTTATTTTCAGTAATTTAGCACTGAAAACAACACAGATATGAACAAGAAATCATGGAACGTGGTCTATTTTAACCGTCCTGACGTACATAAAAACCTTGTATGGAGCGATGGTAAGCGTTATTTTGACGGATTCTTGGGTACAGACAATTCAGTGTACAGAAAAACATCAGGAACACCCGTAGCGGAGCCTAATGCTGTATATTGGATGGAAAGACCCTTGAGTAGGTCAGACGATCAAGAATAGATCATCGGTCCAACACTGTGGCTCGTAGCCAGCTTCAAACTCCCCAAGGACAAATCCTCTGGAGAGCCAGAACTCCTTTCCCTCTTCGTCAGAGTCTTCACAGAGAAATATCTCAATATCCTCTCTATCTTCGTGCGTCTTTAGGTTAAAGACCGTCCCTGGTGTCATCCAGAGGAAACTTTTTTGTAATATTGCAGTCATGGAGACAAATATAGCACAAGCTTTCATAGAAGCAATAGATTATTCGCACGTAAAGCACATTATTAGGTCAAATAAGAGCATAAAGGCTCATTGGGGCGGTGTAACACCGTCTATAGCAGACTTAAAGCGTGTAATAACGAATATGTGGACAAGAGTATCCAAGCACGAATCAGCCGAAGACTGCGTGAATGGAATTGTAATGATAAAAGACGGAAAGAAAGTTAGGATTGATTTTCTTTATCTTTCTTACTCTTCACAAATGGAAGAATCTCAACAATGTAATGAGGAAGACTGTTCACAAGATTCTGAGCGTGAGATAGAATATTCTTAGATTCTTCTGTTATATCGTACTTAATTACGATCTTCTTTTTTTCTGAGTCAATTCTAATTTCCATGATTATAGATTATGGGTTATACGTGCTACTTGTCCGTGTTGCTTACTATGTACGAAGGCTTCTACAGCCTTTTTAGACCCAACATAGCCATTACGATGATGCCAGGAGTCTGATGCGCTTGGAGTCCTTAAATACTCTACCGTAACCCCTACAAAGTCCTTTCCCGACAAAAACTTATGTGTCTGCTTGTGGTGTATGTGATGGCAGTAGATATAACGCATAGGACACTTTACCCAAAGCTCTGGGGCTTCGTTAGCCATTATAAGCGGTAAATTATCAAGCTTTGCTCCATCTCCGTGGTTAGTTCCGATGAGGTTCACCCCGTAGGAGGTGTACTTACGGTGAGCCATTCCTACATCGAATGTTACGTTCTTACTCAACCTGTAGTAAGCCTCTAATGTCTGAGCGAGCATCCATCCTGACATATAGTCGTGATTAGACGGATTAAAGACAACGTGTACGTCTGCTACTGGAAGCATCTTCTCTATAGCCCTAACATACATATTCTTTGCGGCTATAAACGCCTCGTGCCACATCCCCGAAGTATCTTGGGGGGTTCCGCTTGTCGTAGTCCTCTTTGGGGTGTCTATGTGAAGTACATCGTTTCCTATAACGAAGAATATCTTGTCTATAGAAAACCCAGATGCCTTTGAGAGTATTCCGTCTACAGCCCCATCTACTTGGCTGACTGCCTTCTGCATATCGTAGGACTGACCTGTTTCATCAAGGGAAGCCAGCTTGCCTACGTGTATGTCAGCAGGGTCTATCACCAAACAGTGTGGGTCTGCTAACGGATTTCTTTTTATCGGTGTAAATGTAGGTGACCAAGACTTAATATCTTCAAGTATCTCATCGAAGGTGTCTTCAACAACCCTACCGTTTACCCCAGCGTCTTCTTTTGTTACTATTGAAAATCTAAACTCTCCGCTTGCAGACTGCCAATGCTTAACGCTGACCACATCTTCTTTATCTATACCACGTTCTGCAAGGTGAAAATCAAGTGCCGTGTTACTGTTTATGTTGGTTACATCAGACCCTCTATGTTCGTTTATTAGGTCTATCTCCTCAGAGGAAAGCCTCATTCGTTTATTTGCCATTCCGCTAATATAAACATTTTAAAAAAAACAAGGGGCAGTACCCGAAAGCACTACCCCAAGGAAGGAGAAAGGAACACGGCAAAGATAGCAAAAATAACAACGTAACCACCAATGATAAAACCCTATGTTAAATCAAATAACTATTTTTGTAACAAAGAACAAACTTAATGACCAAAGGGAAGGGTCCTGAAATAATCATAAACGGCAAACCGAAGCCACCAAAGTTTGTTTACGAAGGCAAGCCTGAAGGTATGTCAAAGGTTGAAGAAGCCAAGTGGTGGTTGCAAGAGCAAGAGAGATGGGTGGAAGGACACGCGGGTCTAAAGGGACTTCACTACTTCTACCTAACTCAAGTTAAGATTAAGCAGCCGAGAGGTAGCCTTATTCACCCTTGGTGGAGACAAGTAGACGAGTTTGTTATTGACGAATACTACGAGGCTACAAGACTTGGGTTAGATATCTGCATATACAAGAGAAGGGGTATAGGTCTTTCGGCTTTGTTTGGTGCTGGAGTTCCACTTTGGAAGGCTATGACCGAGCCAGGTTCGACATCGCTCCTAACATCTAACAACAGAAGTAAGACAGAAAAGCTATTCAACGAAAAGCTTGCTGTAGCATACGCAGGGCTTGATGAATGGATAAGACCAGAGAAGAAATCTCAGAGACTTACTGGTTACATGACTATCGACATAAAGGACAACACGGGGCTTACATCTGGCAATAACTCAAACATTCTTGCAAGGCAGACATCTGACAGCAGAAAAGATGCGGCTAACTTTGAGTCTGAAAGAGCAAACCACGCATTTATCGATGAGTTGTTTCTACACGATTACGCATCAGAGGTACGTCAGTCAATACAAGCCTGTCTTCAGGATGACTTTGAAAAGATAGCACCTGTTGTGTTTGGGGGATCTGCTGGTATTGTTTCTGACGATGGCATCAAGGAGGCTGAGTTGATGTGGAAGAACGCATCCGAGATGAATGTAAAGACTGTGTTCATACCTGGAACAAGGGGCGTTAGTCGTGCGCCAGAGTATGACGAGAACGGAAAACAAACGGGGAGGCTTTACAACTTCTGTCCAAACGGATGGGATGACGAAGAGGGGGCTAAAGAGTGGATTGAAAAGCGTAGAGAGTACCTTGACAAGTCTGAAGACAAGAGGGACTTAATTGGTTTTATAAAGTCATACCCAACAGACATCAACGATATCTTTGAGATGAATAATGTTGGTATCATTCCTGAAGACATATTACCAAAGATAAACGCACAGAAAAAAAGAATAATAGCAACCCCAAGACCTGTAAACACATACGACTTAACAGAACAAGGAGGAAGGATTGTAGCGTTAGCTAATCCCAAGGGTATGTTTACCATACTTGAACACCCTGTTAATGGGGAAGAGTATAGAGCTGGAACTGACCCTATCCCTATGGTAGACACAGATAGCATGGATACCAAGAAGGCGTTAAGCACAGGTAAGCGTTCTGTTCATTCCACGATAGTCAAACGTCCAAGCACACAAGAATACGTTGCGTACTATCAGCGAAGGACAAACGACCCTATCACTATATACCAAGAGACTATGATGTTGCAGCGTTACTACAACGACTGTAAGAACATGATCGAACGTAACGAGGGAAGGGTTCTTATCGACCAATACAGACAAGGTGGGGCGTGGGCTTACCTTGCGAGTCAGCCTATCATAACGGGTGCTAAGTCATTCGACAGGAAGGCTGCCAAAGGCTTTCACAAGGACAGATGGAATAGAGATACTATATATAATTTCTTCTTTGAGTACCTAAGAACTCACTCAGATAAGATATGGCTGCTTGAGATAATAAACCAGCTTCCTGACTTCCACGTAAACAACACCGACCTTTTGGATGCTCTTGTATCTTGCGAACTGTACGATAGGGATGAGTATAAGAAATCCAACAAGAAAGTGTCAGTAAAATATAAAGAGGTAAGCTACATAACTACCGATGAATCAGGTCGTAGGGTGACAAAGTGGCAAAAAATACCGATATTTGAAAATAGCGGAGAATTACCTACTAAAAATAGCGTAAGTACATGGAACACAAGAACGCCAAAGGAAGAAGCGTGAGGTGGGTTGGTAGAGATGGGAACGACAAGACAGGTGAGTTCCTTGCGATTGGTTACAGGGGAGATATAAATAACGGATTAAACACTTACGCAATAGTAATAAGACACATTGATGGGAGGGTATTTGAACTCCCTTTAGCCGCTTTAAAATTCATAACAGATGATACTGGACAATAGCCATAGCAACGAGATAGTTTACGACAGACCCGATAGCTATTTTGACAAGAAAAAAATAGAAGAAAAGTACGGCTCTATTGAGAACTGGTACGCTCAAAATGTAAGGTTTATATCTACAAACTACAACATAGCCTCAAACGTAGACGAGATAAAGAACGAGGGCAAGAGAAGTGTGAAAAGATGGTCTGAGTCATCTCCAGTTGACCAGATTATTAATAACTACCGATATTTTATGGGTACGCAGGAGAACTTTAACTTCGCATACCTAACAGAGGACGATAAGGGTGGCGAACTCCCTGCCCCATACGTAAAGGGCGAGCAAATATTTGAACTTGTAGAGTATATGCGTGGGGGTATCAGAAAGGTACTTAACTCCACTAAGGTGGCTATAGAAAGCCTAGAGCCTTCCAAGATTTCCAAGAAGATGGAGAAAGTTCAGATGATTAAACTCAAGAGAGATCTTGCCGAGTTTTTTAATGGCGTTCAGCAGGATTACGGAATGGGCTTCTTTCCAGAGGGTATCGGTAATGATATCGATATGGACGAGGCGGTAGAGAAGGTTATGAAGTCCCCTATCGATGAGATGGAGGAGTACGGTCTTGATCTTCTGAATGACATCGTAAGCCGAAACAGGCTGAAAGACCAGATGATGAGAGCCTTTACGGACTGCGCTGTAGGGAGATACTGCGGAGTGTATGTAGACGAGATGCATGGAAGACCTTACACAGAGGTTATCCCACCTTACAATCTTATCGTTGACTTTAGTAACGACTCAGACTACAATGAAAAAGCAGATTTCGTAGGCTGGGTATCGTTTATGACACCAGAAGAGATTTACTACCGATACGACCTTACTGATGAAGAGAGAGAGCTAGTTAAGGACTTATCTATTACTCAGCCTGGGGCTGGCTTTGAACTACTTAATCACTACAACAGTTCAAGCGGATCTGATATTGGCTTTAATTGGTGGGGCGGTCCTGACGGAAGAAACTACAGACAGGTTGCTGTCGTTACAGGTTTTTGGATTACAGAGGTTCCAGATGATAAGAAGGTCAAGAAGGGTAAGAAAGGTGGAAAGGATGTAACTCCTATCCACGGGAATGACTCAGAGCGTTACAGTTACCTGAGAATAGACAGAGCCACGGTCATAGGTAATGCTATTATTACGGATTACGGTCAGGACTACAACGTAGTGTATGACTCTATGAACCCAAGCAGACCAATGCTACCTGTACGTACATTTATCCCTAACATGATGATGGGGATGAATCGTTCTGTTGTTGACAGAATGAAGAAGTTACAGGACGATATAGATGCATACGAATACAAAATCCGTCAGAATATAGGTAAAGACCTTGGTAAGGTTTACCTTATTAACGGACATAAACTTGGAGAGGGAGATACCATAAGGGAGCTTGTAGCCAACTTAAAAAAGTACGGTATGCACGTTACTGATGGTTCGGACGGGGAAGACCCTAACGTACTTGACGGACAGAGAATGGTTGAGACTGTCGATATGACGCTTGACCAAAACGTAATGCGTTACACACAGTTGATTCAGGAGAAGGAGCGAATGATGAAAGAGATTATCAACGCATCAAAGGTTTCTATGGGGCAGTTGACAAGCTATGTAGGTTACGGCTCTCAACAGCAGTCTATCAGTCAGAATCAGTTGGGTATGGCAACATACTACGATGGCTTTATGACTTATTACACGTATCTATTGCAGTATATACTTAACAAGGCTAAGATTATGTTGATGGATATGGACGGTGAGGAGGCTGCTGAAGTAATGCTGTCCGAGGATGCTATTAAGTTCTTTAAGAATACGACAGAGTTTCAGTTGGAGGACATGATGGTCAAGGTTGACGTTGAAGATGTTATCGATGAACAGTCAAGACAGAGACTACTTACCGTTGCACAGGCTATGGCTCAAAACGCAGACAAGACAGGCTTCGATTGGGATGACTACATCGAACTTGAGACTGCACGTACATATACTGAGCTGAAGGATAAGATGACCATGAAGATCAAGAAGCGTAAGATGCAGCAGGAGCAGCAACAGCAGATGGCTATGTTGCAGCAACAGGCAGAGGCTGAGAAGCAACGACAGTTCGCTATGCAGCAACAGCAGATGGCAGAGCAGGGTAGAAACGCAAGAGAATCAGCTAAACTTCAGCAAAGAACGATGCAACCTATTGTCGATCAGGAGGCTCAAATTGCAGGAGAACAGCAACGTCAGGAAGAAGGTCTTGGCGGTTAGCGTGCATAGTGTTGTAAATCAATAAATTATATATAACTTTGTAAAATGGAAGAAACGAACGAAGATGTTGTCTTAGATGACAACAACGTGAACACTGAAGAAGAAAAGGATCAGGGTTCTTTGAATTATGATGTAGACGTATCTCTTGAGCAAGATGAGGAGCAATCCATCATCTCAAAGCTTATGGAAGACAACCCAGGCAAGGAAGAGGACGAACTCTCCGAGCAGATTGAGGAAATGAAGTCAAAGACGCTTGAGGGTAAAAAATCTCAGGCAATTGAAGACTTGAAAAGAATCGATGCTGTAAAAGAGCGTGAGGGTAACTCCGATATTTCCGATGAAGACGCTTGGGATATTGTACTCCAAGAAGACGAGGAGTCTAAGCAAGAGTCAATCTTGAAAGACCCGTTCTCATTTAACAATGAGCCTAACAAAGAAGAACCTAAAGTTACTGAGAGCCAAAAGCTTCAAGAGATGGAGCAAAAGGTTTCACAGGCAGAGGCTGTATTGAGCGACCCTCTTATAGATGGGTATTTGAAGTTTAAGCAGTCTGGCAACGGTAACTTCCGAGAGTACTTAAAATCTTTTGAGTTAGACAAGGACTATGACGCTATGCCTGACAAGAAGGTGTACGAGATGGGTATTAAAAACCTTGACCTAACAGAGGAAGAGATTGAGTATGAGATGGATAGGTTCGATGACCTTTCTCCTGTTCAGAAAAAAATTGAAACTCGTAAGATGCGAGCAGAGATGAAGTCCGAGCAAGAGTCAAGAATAAAGAATGTTGCGTTTGAGGCTAACGAACAGTCTGCCGAGCAACAAAAGAGAATGCAACAGATACAGAAACAAAATCACGAGCAATTTGTGGGACTTACTAATTCGATGAAGGGTAAGGGTTATTACGGTTTAAATCTTACCGAAGAGATGACCAAAGCTATTCACGACCACGTAGTCTCAGGAAAAATAGGCTTCGTCAACCAAGACGGTACTGTGAATGTCAATAAGATGTTTGACTTCGCTGCGTGGGACTTATACAAGAAGGATGTCCTTCAGAATAAAGTTCACCAAGGCAAGGTTAAAGGTCAAAAGGCAGAGTTTATCAAAAGAGCTGCACCGAAAAGAACGGGTTTAAAAACCACAAAAGTAGGAGGCAAGTCTAATGATTACAACGCATACCTAAAGGCAAGAGGCGATGCCGCAGGTAGAAGGGGTGTAAATGGAGGGAACATTACACTTTAATAAAAAACTTAAAAGAAATCTAAAATGGCACAAAATAGCCCTTTAAACGTAGCAGAAAACTTGACCATTCGGTCACTTTCTGATCGTAACGATTTCCGAAATGTATATGACCTTTCAGGAGGTTACAACAAGTTCGGAATGATCGTTAACATTTTAAATATGCCTTTCGGAGGCGGAAAGCAGTTCGACACTGACAAGTACGAGAAATCAGTAATGGGTCGTGGACACGTTATTGCTCAAGTAGCTGCTGGCGCAATCGCTGGTAACACACTTGTTCTTACACTTCAGCCACAGGGAACTCCTCCTGCACCAGTTGACACTTTTCGTGTTGGTGACGTTGTAGTTGCTGCTGACCACAGTGTATCAGGTAAAGTAATCGCAGCTACTCCAGGTTCTATTACTTTGGAGGCAACTGAGTCTACTCTTGCTGCAATGAACACTGCGTTCTCAACTGCTGGAACTTACGTTAAGGTATTGGGAGACAGTTCTCCAAACTTCTACTCTGACGGAAAATCTCCACTATATGAGTTCCCAGAGTTGATTTACAACTACTCTGCTGTTAAGCGTGATACTTACTTAGCTTCTCGAAGAGAGAACATTAAGTCTCGTATCTACTTTAAGGATCAGTTCTGGGGAGATGCACAACTTGACCTTATGGTTCAGCGATTCCTTCGTCAGATGGAAAAGCAAATGTTGTTCTCTAACCAAGCTCAGTGGACATCTCAAGTAGGTGGTCTTTCTGACATGAACGGTGGTGTAAGATGGTCTATCATCAACAGAGGTGGAGAGTACCTTCCACTTGCTTCTGCTTTGACTCAAGCACAGTTCGACAACTTCCTTGCTAATGTATGGAGCCGTAAGGCAAGCCGTACCACTCCATTGACATTGTTTATGGGAAGAGGTATGATGCAGCACATTCAGCGAACTTTTACTGACGGATACATTGTGAATGCTGGTTCTATGAACACATTCGGTGGTTCTGAAGTTAAAGGGATTGATGTACGTACATACGCTATCGCTGGTGTTGAAGTAGCAATGGTTGAGCTTCCAGTTCTTAACGATACTGAGTTCTTCCCAGAGTTGACTACAGTTGCTGGACTTAGCAACCCTTACCGTCAGCAGCACACATTGTTCGCTCTTGACCTTGACCCAATTGAGGTTAAAGGTGGTGGACTTGCACCTGCTATCGAAAAAATCTACCGAGGACCGTCTGAGTTCTACGCTGGTTACATTAAAGGTATGGCTGACGCTGGAGTACCTACAGCAGAGAACTTTAAAGATTACTCAGTTGATATCGTAAGTTCAGTTGACGCTCACAGATGTGACGTTATGGCTGACAACGGAATCGACATGATCGGTAAGTTCTGTGGAATGATTGAATTGGTAGCTTAATTTATAAATCTTAAAAAACTTAGAAAAAATGAATAAGCCTATTAATTTTGTTTTCCCAATAGCAGATACCGTTACAGGCGCTGTACCTTCTGCTCAGGGACTTATTACTGTAAAAAAGAACGCTGCTGCTCTTTCGGTTTTCTCCTTCCCTTGGAAGAAGATTCAGAAGATAGAGAGAACTCCAGCCGTAACTGAGGTTGCTGCTGCACCTACCGCTACTGCTGCTGTTGCAATTGTTGCTGGTACAGAGTACTCTTTTATGCTCCGACAGATTGTTGGAGATGAGGTTGTTACTGAAAAGATATCATACACTGCTTATGGAGCTGATGGTGTCAATGAGGTTTCTGCTGGATGGAGGTCTGTGCTTGATGCATTGGTTGCTGCTGGCAGGATTAAAGCAACAGTTACTTACGCTGCTCCTGCGGTGACGATCACTGCTGCGGCAGGATCACCTTTACTAACCCTATCAATGCCATCTAACTCAACTAATGTTGTTTTGGGTGGAACTGCTGGAACTGCTCCAGTTAATGTTGGTGCGGATTTGTTAGCTGCTGGTCTTGTAGATTCTTTTGACGGTGATCTTCCTGTATCAACCAATGAGTACACTCGTTATGAGTTTGAGCTGATGCTTCCAAAAGGAAACGGAGGTTTTAATCATCAAACAGATGACCAAGCTGTTAGTGTCAATATGTATATTGACGAAGGTGCTGGCGCAGGTTACACTGCTCTTGATGGTGAACTTACTGGTATCCTTGACGGTACTTATACTACTGCTGATCTTATTGGATCAAACGTATAACAATCAGTTATTTAATTTTAAGAAGAGGTGGCATTTTGTCACCTCTTTTTTTTATCTTTACAATGTTAATTAACTAATATTTTAAAATGGAAAGAGAAATTGCGGTGATAAAGCCTAAAGGCGTAAATCACATCAAACAAGCCGTAACCCTAACGGCTACCTACAGTTTAAAGGGTAGAAACATCTCCTTGAATCAGTACGGGGAGGTAAAGCCTGGAAACCTAACCACAAATAGGGGAGACATTAGATTTGCAGGTGAGCTTGCTACAGAGAGTAAAATCTTCGGTGAATCAGTAGAGGATGCTGAAGATGAAATTGATTTCTGGATGAACCACCCTATGGTTGAGGATATCAACGGTAAAGGAAAAGACAACTCAAGATTTACCATTGAGGTGATTGCCGCTACCAAAGACAAGAAGAGAGCAAAGACTGTAAGCGTAAACCGTGTAGTATCAACTATTTACGGTATGTCAGAGGCAGAGAGAAAGGACGTTATGTACTTCTTCAAGCAAGACCCAAGAGATATGAGCGATGATGATATCACGCTTACGCTTGTGGATATTGAGGGAGGTCTTTTGTTAGCAGAGCCTAACACATCAAGATTTATTGAGACATTCGGTTCATTGAACAAGAGTTCAGTAGCCAAGAAGGTTGAGATGTTGGTGTATGTAAACAAAGGAATTGTATCTGGATTTGTTACAGAAGACGCAGACAAGTTCTATATCGGTGATGTTCTTATCGGTAAAGATGAGGATGACATCGCATTGTTCTTCAAGGATAATGCACAGATGTATGACAACCTTGTACGTTCACTTGCTGACGGTGGTGACGATACAGCGTTCAACGAATTAAATGAGGTTGAGGAGGATGACATCACTCCTGCCGAGAAAAGAGCGCACTTTACAAAACTATACAAGAAGTATAAACTAAAGGGTAAGTTCCCTGCCGACCTTGACAAGGCAATTGAACGAATCCACGCATACGAAGAGGAGAATGGAATAGAGTTGTCTGAGTAACAATCAGACACCCCCTCTTTATGAAGCCCTGACCTAACGGTTGGGGCTTTCTTTTTATGTGTCCATAACATTGCGTATCTTTGTTCAATGGTCACAGGATTAGATCTTTCAAAATTATTCGAGGATAAGATAGATAACAGCTACTCGGATTACGTAAGCGATGCCAAGATGCAACGTGCGTTTGATAATGCGTTCCTACGTATTATAGAGAACAAGTATCGTGGTATGGACACTCAGAAGGAGTTCGATGAACTGTCTGAGTTGATGGTTATCGACAAGAGGCTTCTTATAAATAACGATAGATTTAGAACTGTCGCTGTTCCTATTGCCTCTGTAACTACAGGGCTACTTACTACAACCTTCACATTTGCGGCAGAGCATAACCTTGTAGAGGATGATACCTTTACTGTATCTGATGTGTTAGGAACGCTGACAGGTGTTAACCAGACTCACACAGTTACCGCAGTATCCATTACTTCTAATACAGTCATAACGCTTGCAACTGCATCTACTGGTACGGCTACAGCTAATACAGGCTCCGCTACTACTCAGCATCTATCTACGGACAGTATGCTCCCTGACTATCTACACGTATTGGCTATCAAGTCTTATATGTACGACACATCTAAAGATGGATACTCTCTATATAAAGTAGAGGCAGGTACGCCTGGAGTTGTTGAATTTTTTAGACCCAATAAGATAAGAAGCGGTGACTACGTTCATAACGAAGATTTATCTGGAAATAACCCTCAACAATTCATCATACTTAAAAGAATAAACGAGTTTAAGTATGAGATTTACGATGCCTCCGATAGGACTATGAACACTCCTATTACTGTAGGAGCTGCACCAGCAAACCCTTCGGACTTTATAGTAAGACCAGTTGAAGAGAATTGGGCTAAGTACCTACAGAGCGATAGAAGAATATCTAAGTCTGGACAACCTACCGTTGACGAGCCAAGATTTAATCAGCATAAGAACTTTATACTTATGCACCCTCAAAACGCAAGCTGCCCTGCGGTAGATATAGACTACATTAGAAAACCTGAAGTAGTTATCGATGTTACGGACGATGTTCGTGATCTAAATCTATTCTACAGCGAGACACTACTGAATAGACTCACAGATGAGGCTGTTAAGATGTTCTACCAAGAGGTACGTGATCCTAACCAATATCAGATTGCTGATAGAGAGATGATTGACAATCCATGATGAGTATCTCTGGAAATATAGAAACAGATTGGGAGGTCGATGTGACCTACGAAGAATTATACGAAGAACTAATATACGAGTACATTGAAAACTCTTGAGTGCATAGAATTGATACAGATGGCTGACGAAGGTGGAATCTTCACCGATGAGTCACGCTACGATGTTGGTACAATGCTTACAGTGTTAAACGCTGCAAGAGCATTCGCCATTACTGAGATGTACCGTAAAAACACAAGGGTACACCCTAACTTCATTCAGAGGGTTTATCCTGAGTACAAGAAGAACCTACAGCAGGATGACTGCTACACATTGTTTGAGATTCCACGTACAGTAGAAATCAACGACAAGATGGACGGTCTTATGTACGTAGGTAGCATTAAGGGTGACGAGGCTTTTTGGAAGGTTCGTACACGTATGCAGTTAAGTTCAAGGCGAAATCATAGGATTCATAAGCTGGCTCAAAAAAAGCACGTACACTTTCTGTACGACACTACAAGGGGATACTTAGAGATATACGACCCAAAGGTAAAGTATCCGTTGGTTGAAGGAATATTTGAAGACCCTACAAGCGTTCCTCAGTTCAGCTTTGACCACGATGAGTACCCTATCACTAACGATGCCATGAAGCGTATCGAAGACCTTGTGAGAAGGGGGACTATATTAGACTCTATGAGAATGCCTGTCAACAAGATATCAAACTCCCAAGAGGATTCAAATATTCAACGTGACGTTCAAACGAAATGATAGAGGTAGGTAAGTATAGCATTGTAAGTCTTCAGGAGGCTGTTGAGTCTGCGAAGGAGATGCTGCGTATTCAGGACACAACAGAGTTCGATGGATTCCTTCTTAGGAAGGCAGACGAGGCTATGCGCCATATAGGTGACGCTACTACATACGCAAAACGTGCGTGTACCGTAGATATCGTTGACGGGAGAGCAAAGCTTCCTATGGGCTTTATTAGGCTTCTAGGGGCGAGAATGTCCGACTCTAACGGTAACTGCTTCGACCAACCATACCTTGACCTTGCGTTCCTAACGGACTGTGGTTGCGAGAACGTGGCAAGTACAAACAACGGATTTAATAATTCCTTTGAGATTCAGGAGGGATATATAGTATTTCACGTACCTTCAGACCTTGAAACAGATCAGATGCGTATAGCGTACATCTCAAGGACTGTAGATGATGATGGGTTGATGTTGATGTCTGAGAGACACGAGAGAGGGATAGAGGCTTACTTATGCTATCAGTTTACTGTAAGCTTCTTTGAAAACTATCCTGTCAACATAAGACAAGAATATCAGAGAACTTGGAAGAACCAAAAGCAACACCTCAAGGGCATGAGCCAGAGGGAAAGATTTGAAGAGAACAAGAGGCAGATAGGTGCATTACTTAATGCGTGGATAACCTCTGATAGAAACGATAGAT
>WLWF01001486.1_pt1 | contig 19077 bp, 26 predicted proteins | sample 6718331 | NCBI WGS metagenome assembly WLWF01 (sample SAMN12718692, study PRJNA515312) | sponge metagenome | isolation source: marine sponge | host: Mycale hentscheli | place: New Zealand: South Island, Marlborough, Capsize Point | collected 2003-05-01
GCTAGACGTATATAACGCGATCTTATAAGACTGCGCTGTGTTACTACTAAAATCCATTTCTCCGTCAAGTAATGCTTGCTTGAACGAAGTACACATTGCCTGTGTAATTGCCATGTTAAACTCCTTAGGTTACTGGAACCCGTAATTGTCCTGAACGGAATGCGTCTTCGCGCAGTTTGCCATCCCCAAGATTCTTGAGTAGGCCAAGAGTCTGTACAAATAACCTCTCGTACAGAGCCACAAGATCAGGTTCACCTTTCATAAACCGTATCGCTTCAACCAACGCACCATTCAATAATGCACTGTCAAACTCGTTACCTAGCCACGTAGTACCTGCGGTCACGATAGACTCAGGATAATACCCGTAGTGTAGCTCTACTGAGTACCCACTATCAGGTGTCGGCCCAACAATAAACGCATCGTCATTGAAATATGCGTAGTGTACAGGCAGTCCAGTAGAAGTAGCGTTAGGGTACGCCTCACGTATAAAGTTAACGTCTTTGTTAATGAGGTACGAGTAGTTACCACTACCGTCAACTACTGCCAGAGAGTACGACCATAGAAAATCAGACGGTGTATCTAGGTATTTGTTGTCTGTGGTCAACGAACCAGTAACGTTTTTACGTAACGCAGGTATCTGTACAGTGTTGTAGATCTTCTGTTCTGACTGTTCAGTGAACAAAGCGAGCTGGTCATCTGTAAAACTTGTTTCACAAATGTCCTGAATATCTGCTTTAAGCTGCGTGTAATTCATGGTTTAAGCCATCGGCCCTCGACACATAAAACCTTTAGTCGCAGCGCCAGCACCGCGCATCTTAACACCGGACGTTTTAACGCCTTTCATGCTTGGCTTGGGGCCATAAGACTTAACACCTTTGTCTTTATGTACTTTTACTTCATCCATGCCAAAAACGTTTTTAGGGTTATACATCGTACTACTCCTATGTAGTCGTTACTGTAACTGTACCTACTGACCCAGTAGCCAGTAAGTTGTTAGGGGTTAGGCCAAACGGGTCATTCCCGCCACCTACAGGGTTCCAACCCCACTGTATGTCTCTACTACTATAATTCCCTGACACACCTAAACTCCTATCAGGTCTAGGGTTCCGTATCGCTTGTGGATCACTGACCGGAAACTCACCTAGTTTAAGCTGTGGTTGCCCCGGATTCCAACACTCTGGGCACGCTTTTATCTGCGTTTCCCTATCCTTAACAATCAAACTCTTCAACTCTTTCAGTTTGTACTGGAACCCACACACATCGCACATAGCGATGGCTTTCTTATCAGAAGCAAACCGAGTACCCATTGTTAGATCCTACCTGCGCGAGGTACAAACCTGATCGGGGCTTTTTCCCTGTCTTCTCCTGCCGCAAGTTCAAACTGTTCTTCGTATGCTGCTTTGAGCATAGGTACTCTGTCCATAAACTCGGGGACTTTCATAGCAATATGATAGGCCAAACCCGCTACTAAACACGGGAAAAACCTAAAATTCATGTCAGCCGTTTCGATACCGTTACCTGCGTCTTGTACACGCCGCATACGCCAGTAAATAATCTGGTAAGTTTCAACATTGTCCGGGACGGGCCATACAGTTACCGAGGGGACTTGTTCCCAGTACGTTGGTATAGCGGTACCACCCACGGTATGTGTCGCTGCTGTAGTACCCTGCTGGCCTCTGAAGCAGTTCTGTAACACATTACCGGTAATGTAACTGTAGTTAATAATCTCGTTTTCTAACTTGATAAATCCCGCAGGCGGTAGGCCAGCCACCCCACTTAGCGTGATTGTCGTATCTGTGCTGGATGCAGTAGCAGCTAACGTAAGACCTGTCGGGTAAGTTTGCCCGCTGTCCCTGTGCACGACGACTTGTATAGGACGAGCCTGTGTTATTTTGTTTGGTATTGACGAGTACGTACTGATACTAATCCGACTCAGTGTTAGGTCAGATTGGGTAGTTTGGTTATTCGCACCCGTCCGAATAGAGTGTTCTAGTAAGTCAATCGTGTCGTCCGGTAAAGCGTACGTAGACTGCCCCTGCACGAGATCCAGTGACCCCTGCTCGATAGTCCACATGTTAATACCACGGTTCTGCCACTCAATCGTCATCAGATTCATAGAACGACGTGCAGTCTGGAGATCATACCCAGACCGTAACTCCCGCCCAGCGCGTTCCCACGCCTCTTCAGCGATGTCTGTGAACGGCATATTGAATGCTGTTGTGCCTGATGTAGCCATTATTTTTTCCAGCCGTTTCTAGCTTTTTCTTTAGCCTTCTTGGATAAATCCCCGTAGTGGTATAGATTTTTTGATGCTTTAGACATGTTTTTGCCTGTCATCAATGTACCATCAGGGTGTTTGTGCATCCCACCTTTATGTTCTGCACCATCCTTGAAGTAATGTTTTACACCTTTAGCCACTTCACTTCTTCCTGCGTAGCGGCGCTACACGTTTCGGTTTACCCGCTGGTTGACCCAGTTTCTTCTTCTGGGCTACCCGTTTAGTCTTCTCCGCTTTAGTCATTTCAGAAGACGTTTTTGGTGTCTTGGCAGATACCCGCTTTGTAGGTCTACAATACGGCGTACCACGCTTTTCACCTTTAGTTCGTCCACAGGCTTTACCTGTACGAACGTCCTTCCAGTCTTCTTTGAACCAACGTTTTAGGGCTGCGCCCTTTGCGGTCTTTCTAACGGCCACTTTTGTTACCCCAGTTCTTAGCGCCTTTTTTACGACACTTCGCAATAGCACCTGAAGCATAGGCGGACGGAAAGACTTTGTAGCGTGACTTAACTTTGTTATAGCACGCGTCTTTAACCGAACCGCCTTTTTTATAGTAGCAACGCATTAGCTACCCTTCATACTTACCATTTTGGCTTTACGAACGCCTTTGGTAGCGCAACCCGCTCCACGGACTTTACCGCCAGCCTTGTAGATCTTACCGCCAGCTTTTCTACCACCACCGCCTCTGCGGGTAGAACCTCTACGGCTTCGGGCTGCTGCTTGACGACGCTGTTCAGCAGTGGGATCACTAATACGTCGAGGTCTACTACCTACCATTGGTACATCTGGCATTGGTACAGATGGTGTTGGCCCAACGGTATCCATTTGAGGCATCTCTCTGTTATTAACACCAGCGCGTGGGTTAGCCATACCTACGGGCATACGTCCACCACGTTGGAATTTCATAGCCTTGTCACCAGCAAACTTACGCCCGCCCATTGACTTCTCCATGCCTTCACTCTCATCACGACGAGACTTCATGGATTGTTTTTTCTTACCGTTTTTAGCGCCCATAGAATCATCTAGGCGAGCATTATATCCTTGCTTCTTCATTTTAGTTACACCACCTACGTTTAGTTTTTTTACTCCACGACCCTTCAAAATGTCGGCTTGCGTGACCTTACCGTCGCCAGTTAGGTCAGGAAAACCACCAGATTTATACTTCTTCATCTTCATGAATTTCTCTCCGACATTTTTTGGGACACCAACTTGTTTAGCGAATTTAGGGTTGTTGGCTACTGCCGCCATAAACCGCTGTTGTTTTTTAGACTTAGCGGGCATCAGCAGTTCCACTTCCGTAAACTTTTATTGATCCTGCTATTCGGATCATTCGCTGTTTTAGCACTAGTATTACGTTTCTTCATACCTTTCATGCGAGCACAGAAGGACTTGCGGCGTTTGGCGGCTTTAGAACCTTTTTTCAGCTTGCTTGGCTTCGTAGTAACAGCAGTTTTTAACTTGCTGCCGGGGTTAGCCTTACGATAACTAGCAACGCCCTTTTTGTTCAGGCCGCCAGACTCACTTTTACCTTCCTTGCGCGTCCACGCAGGGGATTTAGATACTCCCCCACCTGCTTTGTAATAAGCACGCATCTACGTTACCTATAGAAAACAGTCGCTGCTGTACAAGCAGTAAAAGTCGAAACGTAAACATCATCAGAACATCGGATGCCGTCATCAGGGATATTGACCGAATGCGTAGAACTTACACTAAAATCCAGATCCAACACCGTCTGCCCACCATTACCATTTTCAACAGTAAGTCGAGGAGAGCCAGTAGTAGTCAGGACTTGAATCTGCGTAATACGCGCAGGGCCAACACCTAATGATCCGGTTCCCGTAATCCGTTTTGATTGGATATCAGAACTAGACATTACCTACTCCCTATGGCTGTACCGCAGTGTTGTAGGCTTGTGCGTACAGAATCGTGATAACTGCTTCCCCAGCGGTGGTTGCTGCACTGTTAGTAACCGTCAATTTAAGATCAGCCGTACCAGTGTTTGCCCATGCGTTCGTGCCACCACCTTGAGTGGTAATAGTCTTCAGACCAGCACTTGTGCCAGTTGCAAGGGTGTTCAGAATCGTAGTAGCTCCACCAACAGTATCACCAACGCTAAGGTTGGTAGTGGCGTTTGCTGCCGTAGATAGATCTACAACTACGTCGATAATCTTAGAGTTTGCAGGGATAACCATGTCAGTTGATCCTGCTGCAATAGCGCCACCGGAAAGATCCATTGTGTGCGTTTGCATCATGACAACATAGCCTACGTTAGCAACGTCTGTGCCAACCGTAGTTCCTACAGTATTACGAATGTTACCGGCCCGGATTGGACCAGAGAAAGTTGTGGTACCCATTGTAGTCTCCTGTCTTGGGTTAAGTCTGCTTTCGCAGTCAGGACTTACTTTATACTACAGAAAAAAGAAAGGGGCAACATGTGCCCCTTCTTCTGTACCCGCGTTTATGCGCCGGGAGAACCAAAGATTCCCAGTGGGTCAGAAACCCCAAAGGAATATCGCTCTCTAGCTTTGTAGCGCGAGTTGCCAGTATCGAAATCAGCATCCATAGACGTTGACATCGGAGTACGGACAAAGTGCTTCAAACCGTTAGGTACGTCAGTCATTAAGAACCACGCATCTGGATCAGTCAGATAGTGGTTAACTGCGTATCCTTCAGGGATAGAGCCGTTGTTACGGAGTGCGTTGATGTCGTTATCCGCAGTACCAACACGTCCTTCAGTCTCTAACAAACGAGTTGCTACGAACTGGAGGTTGGGTGGGATAATCAGCTTGCGAGGCTTCGCAGCGATCAACAGGCTTCGCTCATCAGTCCAACTAGCAATCTGAATAACAGCCGCTTCCAAAGAAGTTTCGTTAAGATCAGCCGCTACAGCGGGACGGTTTGAGTTAGTGCCACCAGATACAAGTGGGTGTGCCGTTGAGCAAAGCGTTTGGCCGTCACCGTAAGTGGTTCCAGCAGCAAAAGCGTTGTTCAAGATGGTAGCACCTTTAACTTGCTTGGTGTACGCCATAGCGCGAGCGAGAGCTTTGGTATAACGAGCAGACAATGAGTCATACAAGTTATCTTCGATAGCTTCTTCAGTGATACTGAAGCCCATCGCAATGGTCTCGTGCGTGTAACGTGCACTCCATGCTTCCTGTGCATTGTCATATTCGATGGCAGAACCTTCGTTTTTAACAGGTGCGGCAGAGAAGCCAGACAGTTTAGTTTCTTCCTCAAAAGAGCGATCAGAAGATTCTGTTTCAAAAATCTCCTTCGTCTCTTCACCGTACTTCGCATACTCTAAACCAAATAGAGCATTCAGACCGGGGAGGAGTTCTTTCAGTAATTGGGCGCGTGAAATTGCCATGTTATACTACTCCTTATACGCCAGTTGCGTTTTGATACTGGTGCATACCCCAGTTCCACTTCACGATGACCTCTACGAAGGCATCAGCGCCAGTAGCCGTTTCGGGCACTACGTCAATGATTCGGATAGGCTGTGTGTTCGTGGTAGCTGTAGTAGAGCTGATAGAGATTTTAGAATCCCCAGTAGCGGTACTTCCAGCAGTCTGGATGAGCACAGAGTTATTACCTACAGCAGTACGAGCCACTGAAGCGATGTTTGCAGTGCCAGCAGCAGTTACTGCGACCTTGAACAAAGCGTCGGGATCGTCCACAACGTAAGCAACGATGTCACTAGCAACAGTGCCAGTGGGATAGTATTGACTGAACAACGTGTAACCCAAAGCAGGGCTAGTGTAAGAACAGCCAACAAAAACGCCAACGGGGGTGGCCGTAGCAGTACCAGTGTCTTTCTCAATAGTACCGTCATTGATTAGCTTTACAACATCACCGTTGAAGATGTTTGCTGCATAGCCAGAAGCAATGGGGAACTGTCGAGTAGCACCAGCAAATACCCTACCACCGACCAAGTTGACCGGCTTCAACCCGTAAGGGGCTGATACAGTTGGATAAGCCATTAGAGACTCCTCAAATTAAAGTTTAAGTTCCTTTACCAAAAGTGACCTTTGTCTTCCGCTCGTTGAATAGCGGCATACGTGGGTCGTTCTCTCGCATGAGGTTATTATCCACTGAATGAATTTGAGCATCATTTTGTTGTTCATAATGCGCGTTTCGTTCTTGTGGTAATTCTGAAGGAGCTTTACACAACATCAAACCACCAATCACAACGTTATCTTTAAATCGCTCGTTTTCCACGGTGACCATTGTAATTTCTGGGTGATCTTCTGCTCTGACAGGCTCCCAACCTTCACGGAGTTTAGAAGAAACGTTCATGGCATCAACTTGTCCTTGAGTGCTTACACGTACCCATTTAAAGTCGTATCCGTCTTCAGGTGTTGGCGAAGGCAAAACTTCTGGCCTCTTCCAAGCCTGTTTACGGGTCGTCTTTGCGCGAGTGGTTTGCTCTCTATCTAATCTATTTTGAGCCATTATTGTTTCCTCATGTCTATAGCAACCTGTTTGGCGTATTGTTCTGGTGTAAGACCTAACCGTTTGGCGACGGCGACTTGTGTTTGCGTTAACCTAATTTTCTTAGGGGCTGTGCTCCGCGTTGCGGGTGCAACCACATTTGCCTTTCGCTTGGGCTTTTCGGCCTCTATTTCACCAACATCCTCGAATTGATCGGGGAATACTTGTCGCATACGAGAATCAATTCTCTCGTAGTATTCTTCAGTTTGAGGGTTGATACCCTCTTTGACAAGTTTATTATGCAACCCCAGCGCAAAACTTGTCATTTCATCGTCTTGTCCGAACCACGTATTGGACGCTGCCCAATCGTTAGCCCGTTCATCAACAATAGGTGCTGGGGCGGATTGTTCTTCTATTTGTTGCGTTTGTACCTCAGTTTCCTCTGATTGTAAAGGTTCGGTACGTAAGTTATCTAAACGGTCAGCCTTTATCTTGGCGTTAGTTAGTTTCTCTTGCGCCTCTACCAACTTATCAGCGTCACCTGCTTCATACGCCTGTTTATAAGCACGTTTTGCGAGAATCATCTCACCGGCAGCGGTACGTTTAGCTTGTTCTAGTAAGGCTTCCTGATTCTGACTGACAGTACCTTTAAGCCTTTTATTCTCGTCAACAAGCTGTTGAGCCACTCGTTCAAACTCTTGACGTTCACGTAAAGCTGCTTCTTTAGCCCTACGTTCATCGTGATAACCTTTACTAAAGTGGCGGATTCGGTTTTGTACTTTATCAGAGTATTCCGCAAGCTCCTCATCAGTAACTTCCGCTGGTGGTTCCGCAGGTTTGCGGTTTCGGTCAGCTTTTGGTGTGTCATCAACAACTTCGACTTCGAGATCATCTTCTACCGCTTCCTCAACTACGGGTTCAGGTTCTGATTCAGGTTCAATCTGTGGTTTACCCGACAAATCTATTTCGGTAGCACTTGAATCTTCGATTTCAATATCCGTGCTAGTTTCTTCGTCTTCGTGAGGGAAACTAAATTCTACTTTTTGAAATGGCATGGTTACCTCCTATGCGCGTGTGATACCACGGGGGTCGGCCACAATAGCCTCAATAGAGTCATCGTTCATCAAACGATACTCAACCCCACCAACTTTAAACCGAGTGCCCGTATTCATACGGAACATTACATAATCCCCCGGCTTACACCACGGGCCTGACGGAAACCGATCTTCGTCAGAATAGGCTTGATCGCCCATATCCAACACCAGTCCGATTATCGACATAATGTGTTCTTGGCTTATTGTGTTTGAAGATTTAAGCAGCCCGGTATCCCCGAACGTCTCTTCAACTTGTGGTAACGCAACCAAGACCCTGTAACCTACGGGTTTGGGTAACTGCGCCTCTATCTCTTCCTGCGTCAGCATGTCTTCAGGGGCCAACGTTTCTATTGCTTCACTCATCGTATTCTTCCATATTGCGCGAGAGGTCTTCTACATATCGGATACAGGTTTCGAGACCCCGAACCATACCTGTAACTTCCTTGTACTGGGCAAAGTCTTTCGCTCCCCCATTACCAAGAAACTGTAGTGCAGAGGATTTATCTTCCTCGAATTTATCTTTAAGCACGTCTAAGACGGTTTTAGCCATTACTGACCCTTATTCTGTTGTTCGATGAGCCGAAGCAAATCTAGACTGAGTTTATCTTGCGATTCAGTGGTCGATTTAGCGAGCTTCAGTCCTTCTTTTTGAGCTTCCAGTTCTAGTTCTTTCTCATCCAACCCTAGCTTTTTAGTGTCGATAGCGGAATCAAGTGCATCTTTTTGCGATATACGTTCTTGTTCAGCCATGCGGAGTTGGATTTCTGCCGCATCTTTCTGAGCTTTACGCTGCACTTCTTGCTCTTTGATCGCCACTTCACGCTGCTGTAGCTGGAATATGGGGTCTTGAGCTTGTTGCTGTGCTTGCGCTTGCGCCTGTTTCTGTTGGTTTGCCTGACTGAGTTGTGTACCTGCCTTCGCCATAAGCTGTGCAAGGGTTACTTCAATCTCTTCAGGCAACTCTTCGTTGGGTGGTGGTAAGTCTGCACCCAGTTGTTCTTCTATCTGCGCCCGATACTGGAACCCTAAGTGCTGCGCTAAGTGCGCTTGCAGAGCGGCCATAATAGCCTGACCCTGCGGGTTTTGACCGATCATCTGGGCTACCATAGGGTCTTGCATAAACGACTGGTGGGTCGCTATGTGCGCTTGGTGATCTTGCTGTATAAACGCTTTGAGTGGTTTTCCAACCAACGCATCCATGTTTTCACTGACTGGATCAACCGGTTTAAGATCTTCTTGGGTCGGGACAAGTTTATCTGCATTCTTAACTCCTAGTACCTCGATCATCTGCCTGTGTAGCTGTGGCAGGTCGTATATCTGTGGGGCGCTCTGCGCCATCTGCAATACCGCTTGATACTGCACAACTCGCTGGGCCATCGTTGACGAGTTAGGATCACTGACGGGTATCACGTCCACCATCATGTAGTCCGCTACCCTCGCACTGACCTCACCCCGCATGGGGATATAGTCGTACTCAGTGGGCGCATACTCTGCCATTAACGCTTTGAGCATCTTGAACTCTTGCTTCATCGCGTAGTGAACACGGGCCTGTACCGCAGCCATAGGCTTGAGCGTACGTTCCAACAGTGCCAGCGTCGTCCCTACCGGAGCGTTAGCCGACATGTCAGAGATGTTCATATCACTGATCGCCCCTAACCGACGGCCTTCAGTGGTTATCTGGTTAAGCAACGCAAGTAGAGTCTGGCTTGGCTCTTTATACGGAAGCGGCATAATGTTGTCACGAATGCTTCCAGACGGTACATCCACGTCCTTCCATTCACCCGGTTCGATAGGCGAGTCATCGCCCTTGATCCTCAGACCACGAGATTTCAACCCTCCGGGTAAGTTAGACAGCGTACCGGCATCAACCAACTGACGGATAAGTGAAGTACCTGCACGGGCGTATCCACCGATAATATGGATCAAACCAAGACCGTAGAACCCAAACCCCGGCACGTATACATAGTGCACAAAGTGCTGACGCTTCAACATCAACGGGTCTTCTTCGTTCCAGTTACGTCGAATCGCTAGGACGTTACCCGTCCCTCTTTCAATCGTAACGACGTAAGGCTTCGCAATCTCGTCATCATCTTCGTCAATACCGTCAATAATGAGATCCGCGTGTATCTCATAAACTGCATATCGGTCATCATCAGTGAGTGAATATCCACCTTCTTCCGCTTTCCTCTTCTCAATATCGGTATGGAACGGCTGTGGATCACCGAGGTCTACCTCACGGTAGAACCCCATCGCTTGTAACTTCTTCAACTCGTTCTTGGTCTTCCGCATGACGTGCGTAACACGTTCAGCAGTCTCAATATGGGAGGCACCGTAGGGTACAATCACATCTTCCGCAGGGATGTATATAGCCACCTGACGCCCTAAACTTGGGTCGTAATATACCTTTTTGAACGCCGAACCAGCCAATCCTAGGCTATATAACAGGCGTTCATGCTCTGGCCGATACTCTACCATCCGCTCGGTCAGCTCGTAGTTCATATCCGCTTTTACCCTATCAGCGGCTTCGGCTTTGTCTGCGGTCTCTTCGCCTAATATCTTTACACGAACAGGGCCAGCGGCTGGGAAAGTCTCACTCATCGTCTCCGCTTGGAAACGTATGGCAGCTTCGGCAAGTATCGTAGAGTAAACCCCGCAAGCACCGTCCCACGGATCTGTACGCTCTTCGTACTTGAACCCTAATACGTCCAGTCCTTTGACAAACGTATCAGCCCAATCCTTACGGCTATCGGTATCAGCATCGATAAGCCCAATCAAATCTTGTGCGAGTCCTTGCAACTCGCTATCGTCTAGTGCTTCTGCAAGGTTAGCATCGAACGACATTAAGTCTGCTTCATCAGCATCCGGTATTAACGTGATTTCCATACTGCCGTCAGACAGAGTGACCATCTCTGGGTCAACAATCTCGATCTCTAATGCACCGCCTTCGAGTGCATCATCCATAACCTCGCCTTCAAGCAGATCGTCCATACCCTCTGGTGCTGCATACAAACCTTTTTCAATAGCCATAATTTATACTCTTAGTAGTACCCGCCGCGTCGTTGTTTGAAGTAACGAATCTCGTCGGGTTCGTCAGTTGGTAAGCGTATGAATCCACCTTGCCTAAAACGCATCAGTGCCATAACAGTCGAATCCACTAAGTCATCATGGCTCATAAACGGGAATCCAGCAATCTCCTCGATCACCTCTTCCGCCCATCGTGTTGTAGGCATCCATACAAGACCTGATGCTACAATATCAGCGACAGAATTTAAACGCGCTAGTTTATCACCAGATCCTCTGTGTGGCGTGTACTCTTGCACTGGTAGTCCCATACGCCGCATCTCTTGATACAACGCTGTACCCGCGCTCTTCTTCTCCACAATAAACGAATCAGGTTCCCAGTCCGCGTACTCTTCCATTGCCAAGTTCTTTAGTTCTGGAAACTCTAACCGCTGCTTGATGCTATTAAGCAAGATGATGTTGTACGCATCTGCGTCTTCGTTGAAGAAAACACCCCACGTCGTTAACGCCGTAAAGTCAGCACGGTTGTGTTTTTCTGCCGCAGCGTCAAGTGACATGATAATATATTCGCAGTTGGGTGGGTCTTCTAACTCCCACTCCTGCCACCACTCACGTTTGATGAGTGCAGCCTCTTCCGCTGTTGGTTCCTGCTGATACTGGGCATTCCACTGGAACACCGGCATCGACGCCTTAGTCCGTAACAACGCCTCTAGGTCAAAGAACTCAGGCCATAACGGTTTTTGTACCGAAGCACCCGTTCGTTTGTCCGTTGTATCCAATATCGCGGGGAACTCAATCACCTCGAACTCATCAGCCCGTTCGTTCTGGGCCATATCTCTAACCACACGTCCTGTCAGGTCATCCATGTGCCACCGAGTTTGGATAATCGCTACCCGTCCCCCCGGCATCAAACGTGTTCTTGCACCGAACGTATACCACTCGTAGGCTTTCTCAAACACGGAGAAGTTACCGTTAATCACGTCCTGCTCAGAGTGCGGGTCGTCTACCAGAAGCAGGTCAGCACCTCGTCCTGCCAAAGCAGAACCGACACCACAGGCATAATACTCTCCTCCTACACTGGTGTTCCATCGTCCAGCAGACTTAGAATCTGCGGCTAGTGTGACAGTGGGGAATATGGCCTTGTACGCCTCTACCGCAATCAAATTACGGACTTTTCGACCAAAATCGACGGCCAGATCGGTGGTATGTGACACCATCATGACCTTTTTATTGGGGTTCCGCCCCAAGAACCACGCCGGGAAGAATATGGACACTAGTTGTGATTTTCCGTGGCGGGGCGGAATATTTACGCAGATACGGTCTTTATCCCCTTGCTCAATTGCCATGAGCATATCTGCGAGAATGCGATGATGCTTTCCTACAATGTAGTCAGGCTGCATCGCCTTACAAAACTCTATTAAATCGTCATATGCTAACTTGTTTCTCTTACGAGCATCTAGCTCATCAACAAGTCTATCGATCTCCACCACCTCGTCGGGGGTGTACTCATCAAGATTATCCAACATGACTTGGATTTCTTCTTCAGTAAAGTCTAGTGCGACCTCACTCATCGTCATACTCGGGTTCTTCTGCACCTACCCACCCTGCGTGTAGTGGTTTTTTATGTAAGTCTTCAGGTTCAGCGGGTTTTAACCCCAATACCTCGTCCACATCAATGACTTCACCATCCAAAACTACGGGTGCATTGAGTTCTTCTGGTGGATTTACCAGTTTCTCTAGCTTTTGACGCAGTTTTGCCCGCAAATCGTCGGTAGATTGGTGCGTTATCGTCACTTCAGACTTTTCTGCAAACAAACTAACGTCAGATATCTTGCCTAACAGCTCCAATGCACGGATTCTTACCCGTGGGTCTGGGTTCTCTGACTCAAGTAGCAGCTTGTTGGTGACTAGGTGTCGTATCTGGGTAGCACTTTCGGCAACAGACTGCCCAAACTCTTGCAAGATGTTGTTTGTCAGGATCAATGACGCAGGGGTCATCTTGGCTACGCGGGCGTTAGAGACTTTCTTCGACGTTTTTACTGGGTTTTCAGCGTATTCGACTGCGATACCCGCCGCTACATCACGGTCTTCGTTGTTGGGCGTTACGTCTAACCCGTTATCCGCAAGTAATAACGAAGTGTTGCACGCAGCTTCGGCACGTTGGCGCAGATCTGAGTACGTCATGTCTACAGATAAGGGTACGCCGACTTCTGAATCGAGCACTATGGTCATAAATGTACGCAGGTTGTTAACCGTTACCGCAAATGTACATGAAAAATAATTTTTTGCAACCTTAGTTCATTAGTTGCATTAGCTTATCTAGGAACCCAAGCTCTTCCTTTTCAGGTATAAAACCTAACCTCATACGCTCTTCTTCGGACATACCTTCTAAAAGCCCTGCTTCTAGGTTTTCTAAGTTCCGTAGCATACCCTCTTCTCGGCTAAGTAAGTTTTCCCGAGTTCTTTCCCCCGTCTGTAACTGCCGCAAAAGTTCGTATATTTCGTGTTCACCTTGGACGGTACCAATCCTATTTAAGTTAGCCACATCCTTACGATGTTCCCACCTGTCTTTCCACCACGGTACATCTTCTTCTCTTTTCTGCGATAGGTAGTCTTGTACCCTTTCGGAAGCAACGCCCCTATGGCGCAGTTCGTGTTTTAGCGTATTTTCGTATGGATACCCTTCAACTTTATTGTATTGCGTCGTTTGGTCAACAAAAACATCATCCTCTTGGGTAGAGCCACCAAGCATAGCGGCCTGAATATCTGTAGCTCTCTTGCTAAGTGCCTCTCTATACTCCGGTAAAGACATGACACCGACATAATTTTGGTGGGGGATTATGTATTGCCCTAATACCCTAGAGCCGGTTCTGCCTATAGGGCGGGTGTAACTTCTTACGTTAGCAGGGCGACTAAATACTGGATTATCTGTTTGATCGCCGTATAGTCCGAGCGCAGTAAGCACGGCTCCCGGCCCTTCGTTCATCTTGTATCCTTCGGGTAGTTTGTCATCAACCCCCATGAGGTATTCGATCTGGAGCATCTGTTCAGACGCAGCTTTAGCATCTTCGTAGGCTTCAGGGCTACTAAACCCCAACGCTTCCCACTCTGGTTTTCGCTTTGCCATGACTAGATACCGAACCGTTTTAGATGGTTTATACCGAAAAATAATTTTTTATGCAAGGAGGTTGGGACTCCTACCGGGGGTGTTTCCTATGTAGAGGGGGGTAGGGGTTTAGCAGGAACATGTTAGGGGGTACCCAACTCAAAAAATAGATAGTTATTTGAGTAAATTAGTAATACTAAGAGATGTGTGGAGTCCCATAGCAGCAAAGGGGGGTCGGGGGTAGGTAGGGTATCGGCCCGATCCATTGTTAGGGATGTCCCTAACATTCCATTATCGACCATTATCAGATAACTCTGGACATTACCTTCCAGATGTGGATAATACGTTACCAGCAGGCAAGCATACCGCGAGCCGCTAAAACTGGAGATATAAAAAGTGACTAAGAAAATTACATGTAACGCGACAACAGCATCGATCCTCACTAACTACATGGCCGCGCATACCGCAGTCGAGAAGAAGAAGGGCGAATTTGAAAACCAGCTATTCGACAAAGGGTTGCGCTCGATTCACTTCGTCTCGCCCAAGAACGGCGGGGGTTTCGACCAAGCATCTTGGGACGCCATGATCGCCGGTCTAATCAACGGGTTACCAGACGACGAAAAGCGACTGTTTCTAGTCGATGTCAAGGCGCTGTCTCCCGAGGATAAAGACCGCAAGCGCAAGATCAGGTCGGGCACAATCGGGGGCCGCATAACTGATCTAGGGAAGGCTATGTTACGCCGCGAGATCGATGCTGGCGAGATCGAACCCGAGCAAAAAGAATCGAAGTCTGATTCTGAGAAAATCATCGCGGCCCTCAAGACCATCGCCAATCTTGCGCGAAAGGATGAGACGCCCGAGTATGATCCAGCGCAGCTCATCAAATCGGTTGCTCACACCATGTCGCTCATCGGATCAGATGACGACCTCCGAGCCATCATCGAAGGCTAAACCCACGGCCCCTTCGGGGGCCACACCCTAACCCCGCTTCGGCGGGGTTGATACCAGTTCCTAGAGTAGCGTTGCGTCAAACGTGTTACTGCCATGATACCAGTTCCTAGCGTAGCGGTGCGGGACGGGGCGCTGTGGGAAGGGGCACGTTAGCGTGTTAGGGAGTTCCCTAACAATGTTCGGCAGGTTCGCTGGTAATGTTCTTAAATGTTCCATAATGTTCCTACAATGTTCGGTAGTGAAACGAACATTTGAATAGTGGATGACGATGGAATATAAATGAATACGTTATATGTTTAGCGGTAAGTATTGCCCCTATATATATATATATATTGTAATGTTCGCTAATCTATATAATTACTACCCAAAGGTAAATTAAGGGAAGGTTTTGTTCGGTTCTCCCCTGCCTTCCCTTCCCCCAAGGAAAAGAGGTAGTAATTCCATGAAAACAGGAACAATTGGAACATTTGTTTATTTTCAATAACATGCAACCACCACCAACAGAACATTCCGAGACATTACGAGACATTCTGACGGTTTCCATATTCTACCACCATTCGCCATCATTTGACATTACGTTCCATTTAGGGTATAATAAGTTTATGGGATGGGAGTTCTCATTTCATGTTCCACACAAACTTGTTAGGGAGTTCCCTAACACAAACAACTTATGAGGATATAGCAATGGAAATACAAAACGTGTTACCACTAGCGCCCAAGGTATCGGCACCATCGATTCAATCGAGCGCCATGATCGTTGAGTTCAACGCGTCGGTGTGGACGGGACGCAAGAAAGACAAGAGCGCATCAGCGCAGATCACCATGCAGAACAACGCGGCATCGGGTACAGCAAATGTCAGTAAGAAATTACTCGGTGACTGTGCCGAGCTTGACGCCATTCAGAAGTTCGTGGGTAACGTACGCAACCAGCACTATGCGCTCACCATGCCGTGGTCAGATCTGGGTCAGCGTTTGATACCGACTGCGATGTTCTTCGATTACCAAAATCAAATGTCTGCGTTTGAGCAAGAGTTCGACCGATTGGTGCAAGCGTTCATCGATGTTTACGATTGGGAAATTATACAGTCTCGCGCCAAGCTGGGCACGTTGTTCAACGATGCCGACTATATGTCAGTGCATGACCTGCATCGCAAGTTTGCATTCCGTGTGACCTATTCACCTGTGCCCGAGGCCGGTGACTTTCGGGTTGACATGGGCAACGAGCAAGCCGATATCCTGAAAACACAATATCAGGAACATTACGAAGCGCAGATCACCAAGGCAATGGACGATGTGTTCAAGCGTACCCGTACCTATCTTGAGCGACTGCACCATAGTTTGGACGATGCCGACGTGGGTAAGCGCAAGGATGGCAAGCCCAAGCAAAAGCGACTATCCACCAGTACGTTCGATGGTGTGCTCGATATGATTGACATGCTCAAGATGTGCAACCTGACCGGTGATACCCAGATGGAAGCGGTACGCGCTAAACTCGAAGGGCAGTTCCGTGGTGTGGGTAGGATGCCATTATCACCCGAGGCATTGCGTGAGGACAGGCATCTCCGCGCCGAAACCAAAACGGTGGTAGAAGACGTTATCAGTAACTTACCTACCATAGACTTGTAAAACACACCTGTAGGGAGAGTGAGATGGAGCGGACAAAACTAGAGATAGTGCTTGATTGTCTCATTGATACTGCCGAGCGGACGACGGAATTGTCAGTTGTTTACAACGACAAGGATGGGAGCGCAGTGTATTGGGAAGAAGTGTATGCAGTCAGAAAGGAGTTAGAGCGATGAGATACAGCGCAGCCGAGGATCAGTTGTGGTTCAAGCATGGGCGTGTGGTGTTACACCCACGCGATGCGTTCAAGGATGCCATCCGTAACGGGATGGATGAGGAAGCGAAGTGGCACTATATGTATATGTATTCGAGCGAGACGATGCACTATTTCAAGCACGTCGATACGCGAGAGTACGTCAAGTACAACCGAGTGCATAGGAATAAGCGGTAACCAAAAACTTGTTAGGGAGTTCCCTAACACAACAACCAGTCCAATGAAGGAGGACATAACATGGCAACATCAGCCAATCTGTATGCGGTAAACCTAGACGAGATCGCCCAAGCAATCATTGCCGGTGGTCATCAACGTACCATACTTGTGCAGGGTCACATGGGTACGGGTAAATCATCTCTGCTAAACATGTTATCGGCAGAGCTACCCAAGCACGTCGCGTGTTACTTCGACTGCACTACCAAGGATCTTGGTGATATCACCATCCCTGACATCATGCACATGGACGACGGCAGCGGGTTCGTGCGATACCTGACCAATGAGGAGTTGGGTGCACACCATGACAAGCCGGTCATCTTGATGATTGATGAGTTCGGTAAGTCCAACCCAGCGGTCAAGCTCGCGCTGTTACGCATGATGCTCGAACGCAAGATCGGGAGTTATACCCTACACCCTGACAGCATTGTGTTTGCTACCACTAACCTTGGTGCCGAGGGTGTCGGTGACTTGTTACCAGCACATGCACAGAATCGCCTGACGGTGATCGAGTCTACCAAGCCGACGTGGGAACAGTGGATCGAGTGGGGTGTCAACAACGATATCGACCCGACAGTGTTGGGGTGGTGCCGCAACAATGACAAAGCGTTTGCCGACTTCCGTGATGTGCAAGATCCCGAGGACAACGACTATATATTCCATCCGCGTTCTACCCGTACGTCGTTTGTGACTCCGCGTTCACTTGAAGCGGCCAGTGACTGGATGAAAGTACGTGACCAGTTCAATGACAAGACACTAACATCTTTACTGATTGGTACCATCGGTGGGTCAGCAGCGGGTGACCTGATGGCGTTTGCCCGATTGTCTGACCAGCTACCATCTATCGACTCAATCAAAGCCGATCCCAACAGTGCACTTGTGCCTACCAGTGCGGGCGCTGTGATGATGGTTGTGTATAAGGTGTTATCAACACTCGAACGTGACTGGATTGACCAGTGGATGGACTACATGTTGCGCCTATCCAAGGAAGCGCAGGGTGTGTTCGCTAACGGTGTACGCGGTAAGAAGTACGCCAAACAAGCTATCGTCATGCAGAACAAGAAGTTCACGCAATGGGCGATGGACAACAACTATCTGTTTACAGCAGACAAGTAAGGAGGTGTGTGATGACTAGAGAAGAATTTTTTGAGTGGCTTGAGACATGCCCAACCCACAAGTGGGAAACCACCGCTGACGAGTTTGAGTTTGTTGTGGTGCATTTCCCTATAACAGCAGACAAGTAAGGAGGAGACATGTTAGCACTTAACCAAGCGTTGACCGCCGAACAGCGGTTACAAAAAGCCGTCATGTCTATCATGGCGCATGACAAGTACGTAGGTTTATCCAGCGTGCTGATGATTGGTGACCGGACGGTAGATGATACCGTCCCAACCGCATGTACCAATGGGCGTGACGAGACATACGGCCGAGCGTTTGTCGATGGCCTCAACGATGCCGAGTTGCGATTCCTGATACTGCACGAGTGTTACCACAAGATGTACCAGCACCTGACTACGTGGAAACATCTTTACAAGAAACATCCACAGATAGCCAATGCCGCGTGTGACTACGTTATCAACATACAGTTGGTTGACGGTGACAATGGCGAGGGGTTCATCAAGATGCCCGATGTGGGGTTGCTCGACGCACAGTATCGCAACATGGACAGCGCCCAAGTATTCCACAAGATCTACGACTCGCTACCCGAGGGTGACGATGGGCGTGGTGTGGGTGACAGTCTTGACGACCACGGTTGGGAGGATGCCGAGCAATTGAGCGAGGACGAGAAGGGTGACCTTGAGCGTGAGGTTGAGGAGGCAATACGTCAGGGTGTACTCGTTGCCGGTAAGTTGGGCAGTGGTGGTGCCCGTGACCTTGAGGCGTTACTCAAACCGCAGATCGATTGGCGTGATGTGTTGCGTGAGTTCATCAGTACAACGTGTGCTGGTAAGGACTTTTCAACATGGGCGCGACCCAACCGTCGCTTTGTGTCTGCCGGTGTGTATATGCCCAGCGGTATCAGCCAGAGTGTGGGTGAGTTGGTGATTGCCATCGATACGTCAGCGTCTATCGGTCAGCGCGAGTTGACTACGTTTCTATCCGAGATCAAGTCAGTGTGTGACACCGTGAACCCTGACCGCATCCG
>WLWF01001487.1_pt1 | contig 19076 bp, 10 predicted proteins | sample 6718331 | NCBI WGS metagenome assembly WLWF01 (sample SAMN12718692, study PRJNA515312) | sponge metagenome | isolation source: marine sponge | host: Mycale hentscheli | place: New Zealand: South Island, Marlborough, Capsize Point | collected 2003-05-01
CAAATTTTCTTCAGGACTGGACAATCAGTGCCGATCTGCCTCAAGGTGGTGAAGCGCTGTGGCGGCTTGATGCAAAGGCCGCAGGCAGCGGTGTAACGGGTGATCTGCTTGCTCATTGTATTGATACCGCTCTCTGGCTGAATGGATCAGTTTCTGATGTGACTGCCATGACAGAAACATTTGTCAAGGAACGAACGCATCAATTGACTGGTAAGAAAGAGCCAGTTGAAATCGATGACGCCTGCTCATTTCTTTGTCATTTCAACAATGGATCTCTTGGGCTGTTTGAAAGCACGCGATATGCCCGCGGGCACAAGGCGCTGTATACATTTGAGATTAACGGTGAAAACATGAGCCTGAAATGGGATCTTCATGATCTCCATCGTCTAGAAATTTTTGACTATAGTGACCAAGGTCCAGAACGTGGTTGGAAAAGTGTCCATGTTACGGATGGGGAGCATCCCTACATGGGAAATTGGTGGGTGCCAGGTTTGGCGATTGGCTACGAGCATTCATTTGTGCATCAGGTAGCTGATTTCTTGACTTCTTACGCAAAGGGCGAACCATGTCATCCAACCTTTCGTGATGCACTTGAAACGCAACGCGTGTGCGACGCCGTGCTTGCGAGTGCAAAAAGTCACGCATGGGCAAAAGTGAATGGCTAGCCGTGCTTTCCCTATGAGTTGCTTTGCTGTATGGGCCGCGATAGGCTGAGGGCAGAAATTTGGGACGAACTGTTGGGGTGTCGTCGATAGCGTGATTTTGTTTCCGAGTCGTACTGTTCATATACGTAAAGCAATCAGTACGCCGTAATCTTGTGAGAATATTTTAATGTACTTCACAATGCCCTGTCCGCACTGCGAGAAGAGTCTCAAGGTTCGTGATGAACTTGTTGGCAACACTGCAAAATGTCCACATTGCCGTGGTTCGATCACCGTCAAGCGGCCTGAGAAATCGGCAACTGGTTCAAAAACAGGGCAGAAAACAAAAGAAGGCGGAGCTGGGCAATCGTCAGAGTCAGTCGATCGAGCGAGAATTTTATCGGTTACTGCCAATACGAATGTAAACGTAGGACTTTATGCCCTATTCGGTCTTGCAGCCACGATCGTCTTCTATCTTCTGCTTTTACCTTTTGCTGGACCAAGAGATGATCGCTCCTACTTAGGCCGTCTCTTCTTGGGTGGGGAGGGTTCGACTCTTGCGACCGGCCAGTGGGTTCCATATACGGAAGTATTCCTGTTCTTCTGGGCAGCAACCATGCTTGTTGGCAAGCTTCGAAAGATTCGTCGGCAGCAGCGAGCCATGTTGTTTGATGTGTTACCTAGTGAGATAGGAGAGAAGATTACAGAAAGAAACCTTGATAAGTTTCTTGAATACATAAGTGAACTCCCCAAAAATGCAGTTGGTAGTTTTCTTGTAACTCGATGTGTACGAGGTCTTGAGCACTTTCGCGTTAGAAAGAGTGCAGCTGATACGGCTACGATGCTTTCAAGTCAGTCAGATCTTGATGCCGGTAGTGTCGACTCGAGTTACACAATGTTCCATGTGTTCATCTGGGCAATTCCGATTCTAGGTTTTCTTGGAACTGTTATCGGTGTGAGTTCCGCTGTTGGTGGATTTACTGATACGCTGAGTAGTTCGAGTGATATGGAGTCACTGAAGGTTGGTCTAAAAAGTATTACAGGTGGTCTTGGTACATCATTTGATACCACACTGGTTGCTCTTGCGATGGCGATGATTCTTACCTTTCCAGTGAGTGCACTTCAAAAACTCGAGGGTGATGTAATTGGTGAAGTGGATGAATACACCAATGAGTATCTTTTGCGTCGACTTGAAGATGGCAGGAATACTGAAGACCATCGTATGCCTGCTGCAAATCGTAATGACATGCAGGATGTCGTCCAAGCAGCTCTGAAGGTGCATCGTGCAGAGCTTGAGGGTTGGATTGGACAACTCAAGACTCTTGGGAAGGGCGTCGCTGCGGATCTCTTTGATTCATGGAAAAAAATTGATGATAAGCAGACTGAGCGAATCACTCAGACGGAACAGTCTTTAACAAAATTTGTTGGAAAACTTGATGGAATGGGTGAGAAGCTTGCTGCAAAAGTTGAAGAAGGATGGAGTAATGCTCATGATCGGCTTTATGAAAAGAATGCAGGCCAGGTTGAGCAATTAGGAAAAATGGTTGAGTCAACACGTGATGAGATTGCAGCAATGGCATCTGCTGCACATGACGCTAAGGGGCGGTCAGCAGATCTTATGTCAGAGGCTGCAAGTAGCGTGCAAGAGTACGCTCAATCGTTACAGAAAAGTCTGTCCGAACTTGCTGAGACAATGGAACGACTCAATGGGCAGACAATTAATGTGGAAATAAAAAAGCGCGGCTGGTTTGGTTTCAGTAGTGAGAAGAAAAAGAAGCCTGAAGAAAATAGTAGAATAAAGTATCGAAACTGAAGTGTTGATTGATTGTGTCTGTTCATGTGTTCGTACAAGGTGGCAGGCTGTGTAATCACATGGAATCAATGTCATGGCCCGTAGGCAAAAAAAGAAGCAGGAAATTTCACTTTTTCCGTTTCTCGATATTCTGGCATGCGTTATTGGGAACCTAATTCTGATAATCACGGCTGTTGTGCTCGAATCTGTCGATAGCGACAAAATAGCTGAACAATTTCAAACCGAGGCCATCCAGCAACAGACCGAAGAAAATCTCGAGACCATTCGAAAACTTGAGGAGAGTCTTGAGAAGCTTAGGCAAGACAGCATCTCAAGTGATAGTCGGGTGCAAAAAGCGCAGCAGCAATTAGTAGATGCCGAACGCGCACAGCGTGAAGCCAAAGGGCGGTTGTTAAATGTCCCGCCGCCTCCTCCACCGCCGGATGATGAGGACAAAGCTGAACTCAAGAAGCGAGAACTTGAGATTCAGGAAATTATTGCCGAAATGAAAAGGATTGAAGCAAAGATTGCAGACAAGAAAAAGAGGCCCGATCAAACTATTTCAGTACTTTACGAGAATAAAGGTCGAGGTGGTATTCGTCGTCCATTTTTTGTTGAAGCTACAAAAGATGCACTGGTGTTACTTCCAAATGAACTTGATTATAAGAATCTCTTTGATACAGAAAAACCGGTCAAAATACCCGTCGCAAAAATTGGCAGCGATAAATCATTTAAGAAGCTTTTGGACTACGTGCTGACTCATTTGGGTAAGACGGGGCTGCTTCGAAGGAAGCGTGATACGATTATCACTTTTCTCGTTCGACCAGAGGGTGTGAATTCATACCGAGCCGCCAAGAAAGTAGTTGATCAATACGAAAAGACAAATGAAAAGCGTCTTGTTGTTGGTATTTTACCAAACGGAGCCCCTGTTCTCGATGGATTGAGTGGAAAGGCGCCGCTGCCAGGTGAGGGTAAGATACTCCTTGACTAACCGCGTATACTTTCAATGTATCCATGGCACTGTAATGAAGGGAAGAAATAATGGCCCGGCGTAGAAGCAAAACGTCAGCAACGGGCGCCAATATGGACTCGTTGCTTGATGCCCTCACAAATGTTGTTGGTATTCTCGTCATTGTTCTTGTCGCGGTTCAGCTTTCAAGCCAGGAAGCAGCGCGACGTATGGAAGAAATGATCGCCCAGATCGATCCGGCTGAGCAGGAGCGAATAAAGCAGGCTGCGAAAGATTCAGAGGCAAAGCTAGAAGAAATGAAGCTTGCAATTCAGTCTGAGTCTGAAAAAGAAAAAATTGATCCAGAAAAATTACTGGCATCCCTTCAGGAGGATATTGCTGCAGCCGAACTAAAAGCGAAAAAAGACTTGCTTGCCGCCGAAGCAGCAGAAAAGGCAGCGGAAGAAAAAAAACTTGCAGCAGAGGAGTTGCGAAAAAGATTACTGGCTCAACTTACTTTGCTTGAAGAAAAAGAAAAAGAATTTACCGTTGCCAAGACAGACTTATTAGCAAAGTTGGAAAACATGCCAACTCTCAACGCACCACCGCCGAAAGAGGTTCGTCCACCGACACCTAAAGATATTCCGCGGAATAAGGATGGAAATCAACTGCTTCAAGAGCGCAAAGTCCTCGTTAGTAATGGGAAAGTAATTCCGTTTGTTGACCCAGGAAAGCAAATGGAGACAGCAATCAAAAATCGACTGAAGATGATTATTGAAAAAAATGGGATCACAGTTGGTGAAGGTAACTACATTCCCGATTCAAAGCAGGCTGATAAACTTGTTGCAGAGTTCAATAGTGATCCTGCAAAAAATAAATACTTCGATCTCAAACTGGTTCGGAATGGTAATACAATAAACCTTGAGATAATTCCAACTGAGGATTGTGGTGAAGAGCCTGAAAAAGCTGTTCGGGGTATTTTTGGAACCGTCCTGCGAAACATGCAGGGGAAATGGTATCTCAGGTATCTTGTTGAGCCAGATTCTTTCGAAACATACATGGCAATGCGGAAGGTGACAGACAGTAGCGGTTTTTATGCGGGCTGGACCATCATTGACCCAGGTAGCTATTTGCATCGACAATTTAGTGGCTACCGTATTGGAGTAAAACCTCCTCCTCGTCCCCCGCGTGATCCAGGAAAGCCTGGGCCTGTTAAAGGTGTACTGGACTGAGGTCATACGGATGTCTCCAGTGACCAAGGGTGTCTGAGAGTAACTTAGATGACGGCCTCGTTGTGAATGTTCGATACCCCATTATGATTTGGTTCTGTGTGTCTCTCGCAGGTTGTGACAAACCAGGCGTCAGCACTTTGTCAGGTCATGTAGAAGGCATGTCAATGGCTCCAGGGGTACGAGACGGTGAGGTCATCTCGTGGCTGCCTGCTCAGACGGATGTGTATCAACGATATGAACGAGTCGTATGTAAATATAAAGATGAATTGATCACCAAACGAATCCTGGGGCTTCCGGGAGAATCCATTCAGATTACGGGTGGAGAGGTTTTTATAGACGGTCAAATACTTCGAAAGAGTCCTTGTCTTCTGCAGCAGTTTGGTCTCATTGTTGATTGCCATCCTGATTCGTGGCGCGATTCAACACGCTCGTGGAGAAAAATAAACAATATCTGGACGTGTGAAAATGTAAGCCCACAGCATTTTTCATGGTTAGATTTTCAACCACCAGCGTCACGAGGTGGAGTGCCCGGTATAGAAGGCGTACTTCTTTATGATGATGTGTCTTGGCTGCCGACGGAGACCCGGCGATTGGAAGTTGTTCGAGATGTTGGAATTTCAGCTGTGCTTGATATTGACCTTCAGGAAGGGTGTGGTCTTGAAATACGTGTTACGAAGGATCAGCACATCGGACGACTTGTTGTCAAAAAATGTGGGCTACTCGCAGTGATTGCCGGAAGGCTTGATGAACAATTTGTTGTGACCGCATGGTCGATCACTCGAGATTATCAAGAGATTGATGATGGCTACAGTGGTGAAAAATTGGTTCTGTCCTACAACTTACCCAAAGAGTGGTCTGCTCAGTGGGAGGTTCCAGATACCCAAGAGAAGTCACGGAATGTGTCTTCTCTGTCTCTTGGGATCAAGCTGCTTTCTGGGGTTGAGAACACATCATCGAGTGTCAGTACGAAAGAGTTATTTGTGTGGCGGGACGTACACTGGCTATCAATGCCAAATAAAAGGACGTGGTCTGTTCCAGCAGAACATGTTTTTGTCGTAGGCGATTGTCCTGCTGCGAGCAGAGATAGCAGGCACTGGGGACCTATTGCTGCCGACACCATTCAAGGCACGGTTGTCCAGTCGTCATTGAGTGAACCATTTCCTTTCTGGTTGCATCAAAACTGAAAGAGCTTTGAGAGGCGAAAGTTCTGCCTTTAGAAGGAATACAATCAGCTTTTCTGAGGGCATAGTCTGTTCGCTTCATGAAGCACGCAGACTGATTCAGCCTGCTGAATAAGACGATTGACCGCATCGGGAGTTTCAGCATGCCCGATATCAAGGTCTTCGACTAATTCCTGGTTGAGTTGAGACAAGAGCACGAGGCGTCGATCCCCGAGAGCCCGAGCAAAAAGGGACGTTTGGAGGGCATCCATGTGTAAGTGGATGTCATCGGAATCAGAGGCCTCACGCAGGAGCATCCTTAAATCGATTCCTTGTCGCCACCGAGTAAAAATAAGCCCTGGATCTTGATCCAAATTGCACGCCACGCAGACTGTTCCATCGTGGGTGGTTACACGAGCGGCTGCGGCAAGTGCCCGAGTAAGATCAGCAAAGCCACACAGTCGATCTGATATACCTGCAATTGTAAGTGTTGAACGAGAACAAGGGGACGGCCGCCACTGTTTTGCAAGTAATCTGGATTGAGAGACTGAAGCAGCAGGAAAACCAAACGCTGCACCCGCTAATGTTTGATTATTTCCAGCCACAAGATGCAATGATGCAAGGACACCAAGTTGTGCTGTGACTTGTTCTGCTTCATCCCGCCACTGACGGAGAGCCTTTTGTCGATTCTTTAGAAGTGAGGTGACAAACGAATCACGACGATTCTGTCGTGCAAAATCAGGCCAGAGTTCACCTTCAGGAGAACGGCCACTCAAGCTGGCATCATAGCCAAAGCATCCAACGGTAAGTACAACATCAGCGTCAACAAGACTACGGGCGAGGTGAAGTGGTTCACCGCTCTCATCCGCAAGGAGATAGGCTGTTTCACTATCGTTGCGAGGGTCGAAGATGGTTACAGGAAAGGGCTGGTTTGGTATGCAGGAGGAATCAACAGTGAGAGATGAATCATTTGATTGAATAGTCGGTGGTGCAATGACAAGTTGAATATCATCAGCGCTTACCCCACCAACTTGCAGACTTTCACGAATGGCAAGATAGATGGCATCTGAAAGGAGTTGACCACCGGGTAGATTTCCGGCTTGAGCAATAACAACTTTATCACCCGGAACGACATGGTCAGAAAAGGGTGGACCAGCAACGGGCTGCAGCAATGCAGTTCGTACAAGATCAGCCGATGCCTCAACATCGACACCTTCCGGCCCTCGCATTTCTACGAGTTGAGTAGAGGGTTGGCAATCAATGACAAGTGGGTTGTCTTTACCGTAGTTCAGTTGAACTTTCAAAGTATTCTCGAATTTGAGAGTCGCGTCAGTGGATATGTATGAAAAACGTATGCCGATTCTTCGATAAATTCTAGGTCATTGGGCTTTTGTGGGAACAAAAGCGGTTGCCAAGGTAACGCTCGTGGTCAATTCAGGACTAAAGAAAAATGAACAGGTGCATTCGTCTGCAAAAAATAGTGAATCATGTGATGATGAGTTTTTTTTGACTACGACCCATTCGACCGGCATGGGTTTGTTTATCGTTGCATTCGTTGTAAGTGGTACCGAGTGACTTACTTGCGGCATCGCTTATCTTTCCCTGTTCTACCGTCGATATTTAGAGTTGGAGTTGGGACAGTTCTCTTATGGCAGCATTGCTATTTTATGTGAGAGAAATACTTGTGACTCATGGAATTTTACTGAGATTATTTTTTTACGCTTTTTTGAGAGATTTGGAGTTGGACCGATGAGCAGTTTGCACCATGTACCATCTAAGAAGGCACAACTCTATCTGGTACCAGCAGGGTTTTTCTTCATGTTCGTGGCACTTTTCAGCATGTCTGTTGACGCAGGCGAAATCGTCATGAGCACTGACACAATCACCTTCAATGAAACAAGCATGCCGGGTGCATCATGTGATTGCGAAGGAAATCGTCAGCCTCCATGGCATGGGAATGTTGGAGGACGTTGCTGCAATCGTCCCTGCTGTCCACCGCCAACACATTTCCATGCCGATGCATATGGTCAACTGAGAGCGAAAGATGAGGCAAAAAGCCACTGCGTCGCACTGCCTCCTGCCTTTCCGAGATTAAATGGATGGCGGCATACCGGCAGGCTGCCGTCCCCGACACCGATCGCCATGCCTCGGTGTCATCATTGTGGGATGCCAATTCCTGTTGGAATGTAGGCCACGGTTGTCAAGAAACCATCTCCTAGTCATCACCGAAGTATAAGTAGCGTAGGAATCGCCAGTACAAGAGTCCTGGAGCCAACTTCCGCCATCCCAGCCGGCACAAAAGCCAAGACTAGTAGTGCGTGTGATGGCTCTTAATGGATTACTTTCGGCAGCAGTTGCCAAGGCAATAGCCGGAGTAATAGCTTTTTTACACTCACGTCAATGCGCGCAAACGTGCATGTAAAAACGGCAGCAGCTGCGATGAAAACCCATCCGGTTGTGTCATCCAGAAGCCATGCAGCGCGGCCGGTCTGCAATGCCAGGTATTCGTGCCGTAGAGGAAAATGAAGCCCTACTCGATTCCTGCAGCCTGCCGCCACGGAAAAAGCAAAGAGCTGATTCTTTCGTGCCTCGACAGCAGGTGAACCAGCGGCCTCACGCTCAGTAACCTATGACGACGTTAGGCGATCGAGCCCAGTAGTTGTGAATCCCTCTGTAAAACAGACATTGGATTCAAGCCTCAACGGGATCCAGTAGAATGGAATGTGTAATTCTTGTGACGTCCTCGTGCTTGATTGCATTGACATACCAGATTCATAATTTCTCACCCCAAGCTTCAATACCATGTATTCGAACCCTCGAACGTTCTTTTTGATGCTCCTGTTCTTCAGCACTCAGCTTTGCCCGGCTGAAACTCATGCCGTAGAAACATCAACAACGGAATCACCAAACATTGTGTTCTTCTTCGCGGATGACCAAACCACGAGCACGCTTGGCTGTTATGGGAATTCCGTTATTCAGACACCCAACATCGATGCGTTGGCACGAGAAGGCACGAGGTTCGATAATGCCTGTGTGAGCCATTCGATTTGCTGGGTCAGTCGCACGAGTATCCTCAGTGGATTGACTGGCCGCAGCTTTGGAACGTCAAGTAATCCCGACACTGCAACTCCTGCAGCTGTTGCAATTTTGTATAGCGATCTATTACGTCAGAGTGGTTATCGCACCGGATACTTCGGCAAGTGGCACGCCAAGATGCCGCGTGAATACAAACGAGAAGATCACTTTGATGAATTTGAGGCAATTGGACGCAACCCTTTTTACAAAAAGCAGCCCGACGGAAGTTTGCGTCACGAGACGGAAGTGATTGTTGATCGCGGAATTGAGTTCATTCAGTCTCAACCCAAAAACAAGCCATTTGCCTTGAACATGTGGTTCAATGCGTGCCATGCAGAAGACAGTGATCGCAGACCTGGAATCGGTCATTTTCCGTGGCCACGGGCCGTTGACGGAATGTACGACGACATCATGATTGCTGCACCGCGGTTACAAGCACCAGAAATTTTCAATGCTCTCCCAGACTTTTTGCAGACCACGATCAATCGCGAACGTTTCTTTTGGCGGTGGAACACTGAAAAAAAATATCAGACGAACGTTCGTGCCTACTACCGCATGGTAAGCGGAATTGATGGTGCGATTGGTCGTTTCATGGAAGCTCTGGAAGCAGCGGGATTGGCCGACAATACGATCATTGTGTATTCAGCAGACAATGGTTATTACATGGGAAACCGCGGCTTGGCCGGAAAATGGTCTCATTTTGAGGAATCACTTCGCGTTCCCCTGATCATTTACGATCCGCGAGTGAAACCGTCCCAGCGTGGGCAAGTGGCAAATGTGACGGCTCTTAATATTGATCTACCAGCCACGTTTCTGGACTGGGCAGGTGTGGAAATTCCAGAACGCTATCAAGGCCATAGTTTGCAGCCAATTGTGAATGGTGAAGACCGTGAAAACTGGAGAGAGGAAACATTTCATGAACACTTTGCTGTTCGCAATCGCATTCCAGCCTTTGAAGGCCTACGAAATGAGAACTACAAGTACGTTCGCTATTTTGATCATGAGAATCACGAATTCCTTCACGATCTGAAGAATGACCCGGACGAATTAATCAACTTGGCTGGTGACGCTGATTACGAGGGCGTACTTCTGGCCATGCGGCAGCGCACAACAGAAAAAGTGGACGAGTACGGTGGTCCCCTGGATCCCATCACAAGCTTCAGACAATCAACGGATCCCATGCCGATGGCCTCTGCCAACAACGTGGGCGGTGTCGACGGGGAGGGCTTTATGAAAGTTTTTGACGGCAGAACTCTTCGCCAATGGTCAGGTGACACAAAGTACTGGTCAGTCAAGGACGGTGCCATCACGGGAACCACCGATGGAAGCCTGAAAATGAATCGCTTCCTCACGTGGAAAGGGTCAACCATTCGTAACTTTGACCTTCGAGTACAAGTAAAAGTCACAGATGGTGGAAACAGTGGCATTCAGTATCGTGGCACTTCTCGCCCTGATCTTGGACTTGATGTTGTGACGGGGTATCAATGTGACGTTGTGGCAAATAATCCACTGTACAACGGGATGCTTTATGAAGAAAAGGAACGACGCATTCTTGCTCGCACAGGCAATCAAGTGATTATCGATTCGAAAGGACAGGGTTGGATCATCGACACATGGCACGTACCGATGGCTACTCCCAACGAGTGGCACGAGTACCGCGTGCTGGTCGAGGGCAACCATCACCGTCATTGGATCGATGAATCCAAAACAGTGGATGTTATCGATTTGGATGAAGGTGGGAGAAAATTAGAAGGAGTGCTTGCGGTTCAGGTGCATGTGGGCCCCGCAATGACGATTCAGTACAAAGATTTTGAAATCAAGCACCTGCCCGATGAGCTTCCATTGCAGATTGCAGCGGACCATCCCATTCCAGATGATGCGGTCGGAGTACGTCCACAAGGCAAACTGCCTAAAGGATGGACTCCTCCAATCTATGGAGAACAAAAGAAGTAGACGCAGGTTTTTTAGGCCAGCCTTGTGGTAGTGTGGCTCCTCACTAAATTGCTGAAATTCAATGAGTAGGGAGCAGGCTACCCACCCCCACGCCGAACGCCCTCCCTAGGTGTCATCACGATGGGTCGCTAATTTCTGATGGTAAGGAAGTCGAGGTCCTCAAGAGACCATCACTCAATCATCAGTGAAATATCAGAGGCACAAGAATCGTCACTACAAGAGTCACAGTGACAGCACCCGCGATATCGAGTCCTATACCAGCCCTCATCATCGATCGAAGTGGGACACGTCCTGTGCCGTAGACAATTGCATTGCATGGGGTACTGACCGGCATCATGAAGCCAAGACTCGCAGCAAGTGTGGCAGCTATTGCGGTTGATAATGGGTCGCCCCCGGAAGCAGATGCCAAGGCAATCGCAACTGGAACGACCATATTCGCACTCGCGGTGTTGCTCGTAAACTCACTGGTAAAAACAGCTACAACTGCTGCAGCTCCGATAAGAACCCATCCGCTTGTGTCACTCGGAAGCCATGCAGTGAGGCCTTTCCCAATGGCCTCCGCGAGCCCAGTCTGAAACGCCAGAGACCCAAGCGCCATGCCGCCGCCGTAAAGAAGAATAATCCCCCAGTCGATTCCTGCAGCCTGTTGCCACTGCAGAACACGTGACGATTGCTTCGTTTGACCATCACCAGGAAGAATAAAAAGAAGCATTGCTCCAAGAATTGCAGCAACACCTTCTGGAATGTGTTCGCGGAACCATAGGCACAACGGATGCTCACTGCCGAGCGTGAGTGTGAGGAACCCAGGTGTTACCCAAAGACCGACCGTCACACCAAAGGCTAAGGCCGTAGATCGCTGAGCAGTTGTCCATGAACCAAGCTGCTGCCTCTCATTTGTAACCAGTTGACTCATGCCTTCAATGTGACGCACCCCAGCTGGAAAACTCACAGCGAGTAAGAGTGTCGACATAATGATGAGAAAGATAGAGACAGGTGCTCCAACAAGACACCACTCAAAAAAACTAATATGAACGCCAAGCTGTTCACGTATGAAAGCGAGCCCAATAACATTTGGAGGAGTACCAATCGGTGTTGCCAGGCCACCGATTGATGCAGCAAATGCAACACAAAGAAATAAGCCAGTTGCAAATTCTGGCTTGGGGCAGCAATTGGCTTTTCGTCCGGCTTCTTCAACGGCACAGAGCATGCCCGTAACGATTGCTACCATCATTGCTGTCGTTGCTGTGTTGGAAATGAAACCACTTACGACACCAGAAACAACAGCTACCGCAAGCATAATTCGAATTGGGCGTTCACCAACCATTGGCAGTGCAAGCACCGCGAACGCAAGCCGACGATCGAGTCGGTGAATGCGAATAGCTTCTGCCAAAATGAAGGAGCCGATAAATAGAAAAACAAGTGGCTGTGAGAATGGCCGAAATACTTCACTCGCAGGTGCAACGCCTGCTACGACACAGGCAGCCGCGGCGAGAAGTGCAGATACAGGGAGCGGAAGTGCCTCAGTGACCCATAAAGTCACCACGCCTACCAGAATAAAGGCAAGCGCGGTGGCTTCGTAGGAAAGATCCATACCAATACGTTACTTATTGAAGTGATACTGTCCAAATCACTCGAGGTTATTGAACAGCAGCTTGAGCTGCAGCTAATCGGGCAACTGGTACTCGGTATGGTGAACAGCTCACATAATCAAGACCAAGCTCATGACAAAAGTGGACTGAGTGTGGATCACCACCATGCTCACCACAGATACCAAGTTTGATCTTCGGACGACTTTCACGACCCTTTTTAACAGCAATTTTCATCAACTGGCCAACACCAGCGATATCAATCGATGCAAATGGATTTGCCTTGAAGATTCCTTCTTCAGTGTACTTGTTAAGAAATGAACCCATGTCATCCCGGCTCATGCCAAGAGTAGTTTGGGTGAGGTCATTCGTGCCGAATGAAAAGAACTCAGCGGTCTCAGCTATTGCGTCAGCCGTGAGAGCCCCACGTGGAATTTCAATCATGGTACCAACGAGATACTTGATCTTTTGGCCAGTTTCTTTCTGAACCTGTTCCGCAGCGTCGTGAATAACAGCGACCTGATTATCCAGTTCTTTCTTAAAACCAACCAGCGGCACCATGATTTCAGGCCGTACCTGAACGCCAGATTTTTGGACTTTGGCAGCAGCCTCAAAAATTGCACGGGCCTGCATAGCTGATATTTCTGGGTAACTGATACCAAGACGACAGCCTCGATGCCCAAGCATTGGGTTGAACTCATGGAGCGATGCAACGCGTTTAGCAACCACGTCAGGACTTATTTTCAGCTTCTTAGCAAGATCTGCCTGAGATTTTTCATCATGCGGAACAAACTCGTGGAGTGGTGGATCAAGCAGCCGAATAGTTGCCGGACGCCCTTCGAGCGCCTTGAAGATTCCTTCAAAGTCATCCCGCTGGTATGGCAGCAGCTTCTTGAGAGCGGCACGGCGAACATCTTCGCTTTCAGCAAGAATCATTTCACGCATCGCGTCAATACGATCACCCTCAAAGAACATATGTTCGGTTCGGGTAAGACCTATTCCTTCCGCACCAAAGGCAATAGCCTGACGCACCTGTTCTGGCGTATCTGCGTTTGTTCGCAAGCCAAGTGTTCGGTGCTTGTCGGCCAGCTTCATGATGAAGTCGTAGTACTGGAAGACTTTTGATTGCTTCGGCTTCATAGTCTTGCTGACCAGTACCTGCTTCAGTTCGCTGTCAGCTGTTTCAATGTTGCCAGCAAAGACTTCACCGTTGCTACCATTAATCGAAACTGCATCACCTTCTTTGAGTGTGTGCCCGGCACACGTCAGTGTACCTTTGCCGTAATCGATGGAGATTTCACCAGCGCCTGCAACACATACTTTACCCATCTGGCGTGCTACCAAAGCGGCGTGACTCGAGACACCACCTCGGCTCGTCAGAATGCCCTCTGCGGCAATCATTCCGCGAAGGTCCTCAGGGCTTGTTTCAATACGGGCAAGGACCACTCGTTCGCCAGCCTCGGCAAGTTCTTCTGCCTTGGCTGCAGTAAAGACAAGTTGGCCAGCCGCAGCACCAGGGCCTGCTGGAAGTCCGGTAGTCAGGAGACGCCCTTCTTTCTTCGCAGCAGCGTAAGCCTTAAGGTCAAAGATTGGTGCAAGCAGTTGTGATAATGCATCAGGGTCAGCGGACTTCAGGGCATGAGCCGGCTTCATCAGCTTTTGCTTTACCATGTCATGGGCAATCTTCACATAGGCAATCGCTGTCCGCTTTCCATTACGAGTCTGAAGCATGTACAGCTTTTTCTTTTCAATGGTGAACTCGAAGTCCTGTACATCACCAAATTTCTTCTCGAGCCGTTCACGAACTTTAACGAGCTGCTTATAGGTGTCTTTGAAGACAGGATCTTTCGCCATGGCTGTCATGGGAAGAGGTGTTCGAACACCAGCAACAACATCTTCACCTTGGGCATTCACAAGGTATTCACCATAGAAAGTGTTTTCACCGGTTGCGGGATCTCGGGTAAAGGCAACGCCCGTTGCGCAGTCATCACCCATGTTGCCAAACACCATGGTCTGGACATTGACCGCGGTTCCCCACTCATCAGGAATTTTGTACTTCCGACGATACAGAATGGCTCGTTCGTTCATCCAGCTTCCGAATACGGATCCGACCGCACCGATCAGTTGTTTGAATGGATCCTGCGGGAAATTTTTCCCGGTACGATCCTTAATGAGACGGAAGTATCGCTTGATGAGTTCACGAAGCGCTTCCTCTGTAAGCTCTGTATCGTTTTCGATGCCGAGTTGATGCTTCAGTCCGTCCATGACTTCATCAAATGGCTCGTCTTCATTTTCGTGCCGCTTCTGGACACCCATCACGACATCACCGTACATCTGGATAAACCGGCGATATGAGTCATAGGCGAAACGGGGATTACCAGTAGCTTTGGCGAGCCCAACAACGGTTTCATCATTCAGGCCAAGGTTTAAAATGGTGTCCATCATGCCAGGCATACTGTCACGAGCACCGGAACGAACACTCAACAGCAATGCATTGGTCGGGTCCCCGAACTTCTTTTTTGTTTCTTTTTCAATTGTTTTTAGATTTCGAAGAATCTGATCCTCGAGACCGGCAGGAAACTTCTTGTGATTTGCGTAGTAGTCGATGCATGTCTGTGTTGTGATAGTGAACCCTGAAGGTACTGGCAGGCCGATCTTCACCATCTGGGCCAGGTTTGCACCTTTGCCACCAAGGAGATCCCGCATGGTTCCATCACCGTCACACTTTGTTTGGCCGAAGTAGTAAATCATCCGACCAGCCTTCTTTGCTTTCACAGCTTTACGGACGATTTTTTTCTTAGCAGTTTTTTTCTTAGCAAGCTTCTTGGCCATCAGGGTATGGAACCTTTCATGGTGAGGGATCGAGTGAGCTGAACGCCGCATCTCAGAACGCATGGTTTCAATCAACCGAAAGAAAACCTACGGTCAGAAGTGAGGAGCGTCAACGAGCTACTCTCTAGCGACAGGTATGAGCATCAGCCCATGTTTTTAGCAGTTTTCACGCGCCGGAACCAGATGCTGAAGAGACTGAAGGGGCCCGGGGCAAAATAGGCCAGATTGACTTTGATAAGAGCCCTAATTGGCCCAGTTGAGAAAATTTTCTTGGTTTGTTCCTGGCTGCCGTATGCTGAGAATTCCTTGCCTTTTTCCAAAAAGTGTTACAAGATTAGGTTGTTAGACCCCGCTGATCGATCCCCTCTAGGATCCGCGTTTGAAGGCTTTCCCTGGCAAGCGGCGACGTGGGTGTTCCCAAAGAACTCTTTGAAGTTACATCAATGGAACCCTCGCCCACATGGCTCATTGCACGACGCTCTTTCATCTCTGTTTACAGTGCAGGCGATTTTCGAGTTCTGCATCAAAAACGAGGGAGAGAGAACCCAATAATGGTTTGCTGCCTAGGACTTCTGCTTTTCCTTGGTTGTGTTTCTCACGGGACATGCCTTGCAGCACAGCCTGAAACGCTGTCATTTAACCACGATATTCGACCAATTCTTAGTCGTCACTGTTTCGCTTGTCATGGGCCTGACAGTGAGGATCGACAGGCTGGCCTACGACTTGATGATCGTGAGAGTGCACTTCAAGAACTCGATAGCGGCATGCGGGCGATTATTCCCGGTAAGCCCAATGAAAGTGAATTAGTCGCCCGCATATTAGATTCAGATCCAGATGTCATCATGCCTCCACCGGAGAGCAACCACGTCCTGACAAAAAAACAAAAAGAGATCCTTCGTGCATGGATAGCGAGTGGTGCGGAATACCAGCCGCACTGGGCGTATGTTTCTCCAGAGAAGCACAAGATTCCAAACACCGTTGACGATGAGTGGTCTTTGAATTGGATCGATCATTTTATTTTCGATCGGTTAGAAGAGAAAGGTATTTCACCAGTAACTGATGCTGATCCAATTACGTTGGTACGGCGAGTCACATTCGATCTGACTGGTCTTCCTCCAACCCCATCAGAAATCGATAACTACCTGGCCAATGAATCACCTGATCGATATGAACAACTTGTCGATCGACTGCTAGCCTCTCCTCGGCATGCCGAACGACTCGCGAGTTGGTGGCTTGATCTTGTCCGGTACGCTGACACGGTTGGATACCATGGTGATCAAACGCATAGCGCATCACCATATCGTGATTGGGTCATTGCAGCATTTCAAAAAAATCTGCGATTTGATCGATTTACTGAGATGCAACTCGCGAGTGATTTCATCGAGTCCAGTCCAGGCGAACACCCTGAAGACCTACTCCTTGCCGGTGCCTATAACCGTCTGTTGCAGACATCTCATGAAGGTGGACTGCAGGTCAAAGAATACCGAGCAATCTATCAGGCTGACAGAATCAGAAATCTTTCCGGGGTGTGGCTGGGAGCAACTGTTGGTTGTGCACAGTGCCATGACCATAAATACGATCCGTACACGAGCCAAGATTTCTATGCCCTTGGTGCTTTCTTTGCAGATATTGACGACGAGAAGCACATGGGTGTTGCGGGCCGTGGCGGTGGAACAAACACACTTCCTACTGCACGTGATCCTGAACAGGCTGTCGTTGGTCCCTTTGATCGTTCACAAGCTGTTGCACTTGATACAAAGATTCATCGGCTCCGAAAAAGTCTTCCACCACTGCCAGAGCCAAAGCAGCAAGAGGAGAAAAAAAGTGGCGAGAAGCAAGAGGTAAAAAACGGAAAGAAAAAAGAAACTACTCAGGTCACAGAGGAGAAAAAAGTCCCCAATAGTACTGAGCCACCAGAAATCCTTCAGGCTCGAAAGCATCTCAAAGCACTTGAATTGAAACGGAAAAATCTTGAGCGAAAGCTCATGATCACAAGACAACTCGAGACACCACGGGTTGTTCGAGTACAGCACCGTGGAAACTGGATGGATGAATCCGGTGAGGTTGTCGAGCCTGCTATACCAGCCTTTCTTGGTTCACTTGAAACTGATGGTCGTGCAACACGAGCGGATCTTGCGCGTTGGCTGGTAGCACCAGGCGATGACGGTGGAATTGGAGAATTCACAGCTCGAGTGATCGCCAACAGAATATGGACAATTTTTTTTGGTGCCGGACTGTGTCGTTCGGTAAATGATTTTGGCGGGCAGGGTGAACCACCTGACTACCCAAAGCTTCTAGACAGACTCGCCCTCGAGTTCTTTGAGAGCGACTGGGATGTGCGGCATCTCATTCGGTGCATTGTGACCAGTCGGGCCTATCGGATGTCATCAGATGCCACTGAAGATGTACTTAAGCATGATCCTGAAAATAGATTCCTCGCACGACAGGGTCGCTGGCGATATCACGCTGAAGGTGTACGAGATGCCGTTTTGCTTGCGAGTGGATTACTTGTTGAAAGGCTTGGTGGACCGAGTGTGCATCCGTATCAGCCAGCAGGGTATTACCGCCATCTGAATTTTCCACAACGGACATACAGCCAAGACACCGATGACCGGCAATGGCGGCGAGGCCTCTATGTCCATTGGCAGCGGATGTTTCTCCATCCGCAACTGTTGGCATTTGATGCCCCCACCCGAGAAGAATGCACGGCTCAACGCTCGCGATCCAACACACCGAAGGCAGCACTTGTTCTCCTGAATGATCCAACATTCATTGAGGCAGCGAGAAATCTTGCAGAACGAGTTTTGAAAGGGAGCGAAAGCGACGACGACCGACTGACCACTCTATGGCGGTATGCCGTTTCGCGAAAACCAGATGCTTCCGAGAGAAAGCTGCTGAAAAATCTTTTGCAGAACAGTAGACAGGAATATCAGGAAAGCCCGGAATCGGCAGCAGAACTTCTTGCTGTGGGAATTTCATCGAGTGACGACACGCTTGATGCCATTGAACATGCAGCATGGACAGCAACTGCACGAGTAGTACTTAATCTTCGCGAAACAATTGGCCGGTACTAAACAGAGAAGACAACCGATAGAGAAGGCAACTGAAAACGGATGCCGTGAGTTCCCAAACAAAGAGTTTTGAAAGCAGGATGCATTTCATGCAGTTCGAATCACATATTCACCGTCGTACGTTTCTTGCCCGAAGCGGACTCAATCTCGGTGCAGCAGCATTGTCAGGCCTTCTTGCACGTGATGCTCTCGCGGCACCAAGTGTGTTGCACCAGCAGGCAAGCCTTGGGGCAATTCAAACACTTCATCATCCACCTCGTGCGAAAGCAGTCATTTTCCTTTGCCTGGCAGGAGGCCCAAGTCATCTTGAAACGTTTGACCACAAACCAGTTCTGTCTGAACAAGATGGTCAACCAATGCCAGCAAGCATTACGGCAGGACAGCCAATTGCACAGCTACAGGGCAAGGAACTTGTCTGTCTTGGTCCACGAAAGCCTTTTCGACGATTTGGTGAGTGCGGTGCAGAGATCAGCGAGCACTTTGCCCAGTTGGGGAGTCTTGCCGATCGGTTTACGATTATTCGGAGCATGGTCACGGAGCAGATCAACCACGATCCAGCTCACACCTTTATGAATTGTGGCACGGCGTTATCAGGTCGACCAAGTATGGGTGCGTGGGTGACATACGGGCTGGGGAGTGAAGCAGATGACCTTCCCGGCTTTGTTGTGATGACGAGTAAAATGGGACGGAACCCTCAGCCGATCGCTGCTCGTCAGTGGCATTCAGGATTTCTTCCAGGGCAGTTTCAGGGTGTGGAATTTTCAACGAGTGGTTCACCTGTTCAC
>WLWF01001490.1_pt1 | contig 19034 bp, 27 predicted proteins | sample 6718331 | NCBI WGS metagenome assembly WLWF01 (sample SAMN12718692, study PRJNA515312) | sponge metagenome | isolation source: marine sponge | host: Mycale hentscheli | place: New Zealand: South Island, Marlborough, Capsize Point | collected 2003-05-01
GGAACAATGCCACCACCCGGCGTCTGTCTTCCACTCACAGGTATACGAGAAGGCGCAAGGGGAGATAACAAACTAATCGGGTTTTGACCCAAAACATTAGGAACATCGGTAAATATCTCTGGACCCGCATCACCAGAACCAACAACAGGCGCTGCACCAACAGCATCAATAGAACCAGTGTTGCCAAGCTGCGCGTTTAAATCACCGACCAAAGAAGAAATGTTTTCTAAATTTTCAACATTACCGTCAGTCCCAACAACAGGTTTTAAATCACTCTCGCTAAGAACCGTGCCGCCAGATAATTGTATGTCATTTTTTGCACCAGCAACCTGCCTAGCCGCTTCAGCTAAAATCATATTCTTTATATCATCGTCACCGTCACCACCAGACTCAGGCGCAGGTTGATCGCCAATCAACGCAGGCTCCAAATGACCAAAATCATAAGGATCAAGATTTACAACAGGAACATCACTGTAATCATCGTCATCGCCGCCACTATCATCTCCACCGCCACCAAAGTCTTTGTTCGGATCAAAGTCAGGAATGCCTAAACTATCCAACAAATCATCAGTGCCAAATGGATCATCGTCGCTGTAATCCCTAGTTGTAGGATTACCAATAAACCCGCCAAGCGCCATCTTTACAGGATCAGATGAAACAGAACCGCCGTTAGCCATAGGACGCGCACCAGCAACCTGATAATTAGATAAACCACCAGAACCATAAATGCCGTCTAAAAATGACCGCTCACGCTGCATGGAATTAAAATTCTGCTGACCACCGTAACTACCCATGCCGCCAAAAGTCTGCTGCTCTTCACGCGCAATACCCTGTAAAAAATTATTCCGCTTCTGTTCAAACTGGGGATCACCGTACTGATCATCCAAATACTCGCCATACTGATTTAAAGCATTAGCAGAACCCTGCTGCGGCATGCCGAAATTCTGATACGGTTGATACTGTTCTGAAATTTTAGGAGCTTGAGGCATACCATAAGGACTAGACATAGCAGGCATCATGCCTTCCGAAAATGACGCTGGACCACCAACCATGCCGCCATACGACATACCCTGAACAGGCTGCGGCATAGGACGCGGCTTCGGCGGAGCCGTCATGCGCTGCATGCGCTCACTAAATCCAGCACGACCAGCACTGCTACCACCAAATCCACCCAAACCCTCAGTAATCGGAGCAATCGGCGGAGCCATAGGCGGCGGGGCCATCATAGGCGGTGCCATAGGGGGCGGCGGTCCCATCGGACCCATCGGCGCAGAACCAACCATCGGAGCCGGTCCCATAGGCTGTGAAGGCTGACCAGAAATCGGCGCTATGCCCATGTTGCTAGACGGAACATTAGGATTATACATGCAACAATAGTCCCCATAAGCAATAAAACTCACGCCAAGACTAAATCATCACAACAAATTAATCAATCCATATACGAAACACGCTCCAACATGCCATTCCTAACCATGCTGTCAGCAAAACTAGACCTACTGTCATAATAATAAGTCCCCTTGTTCCACTCACACATCTCAATCGCCGTCCGCCGCATATAACCACCCTCGTCAGGACAAGGAAAATCATTCGCCCACTTGCGACGATACATTACAGGTACAACCTCTGACAACGACTGACCCTCAAACTCATAATCACCGCCATACCTAATTCTAAACGTTGCCATTACTCAACTCCATCCTTTTTCCAATTAAACTTTTTAACGAAGCCACAATTAAATCCATCGTCTTCCTACCGCAATTTGGAACCCTAAGCCAATGATGCTCTCGGTATTCAAAAATAGATAAATTAGGGTCTGTTGGATACTGTAACTCATTCTTAACAGCAGTAACAGCGCGGCTAACAACATGCTTGCTGTACGCATCACCAACATCATAAATAGCCGAAATAACGGAATGAGGGTGAAAATTATACTGATCTTCCAATATCTCATCAATGCAAGCATCCGAAGCACGGTAAGCATAAGTAAGGCTCCACAACAACTTACCGCCATGAACCTTTTCACTGCATAAATTCTGAGCCAAAATCTCATAATCCTCTTCCGCACGACGAAAAAATGCAACCTTATGACGCTCAAAAAATTGCTTACTTAACGGTATGCCAGCAGCGTCATAAGCCGCAACAAACGCAGGAAGAATATGCCGCATATCTACCCAACCCTTCTCAGATAAGTGCATGAACCAATCTTTCTCAGTTAACCTGTCAAAGCTAATAGGATACTGACCGTCCAAAACCAAAAAACTCGCATCTGCATCATCGTTCTTATCAATTTCCCACTTCATTCGTACATCCCCGCTGTCTTACGTTGAAACTTTTCCACAAACTCACGCAATTCCTTATTCTCAGCCCTCAAACGCTCAAGCTCTTCCAACAAACGCTGATATTCATCACGGTTAATCATATCAAACCCCCACTTCGCCATCACTATCTTCCTCATAAGGCTCGTAATCAGTGCCAAATAACTCATTTAAACCCGGCTCCAACACCGCCGCAAGAACACGCCGCGTTACCTTCTTTGGTAAATAAATCACAATCAAACTACCACAACCAGAACAACTCAAGTTCGTTACCATACTAAACTCTTCGCTCTCATCATCATCTAAATCATGATCACCGCCCCAAATTAACTCAGCCTTGCAATGCCAACAATTCATACCGCACCCCCATGCATCATGTGTATGCCGGTTTATGGGATTGAGTCAAGCGCATAGCATATTATTATTTTTTTATAAAAAAAATTTTCTGAGGGAACCGTGCTTGGGGAACTTAGTGTAAGCTGCGCTTACCCGACGTTTTTGTGCAGGGGTGGTGCCGTTCGCGCCGATCCCGACCCGATAAAACCGTTTAAAATCAACAGGGTACCTGAAAAGCCTCACATTTGCTCGGGTTTGGCATCGCGCATGAAAAGACCGGCAAAATTGCCGGTCAATTCCGTTTGGCGTATGTCGCGCGGTTTATGTAATGCCAGAAAACCGAGTTGCGCGACTAGGTGCGTCTATCTGCGCTGTTGGCTTGACCTGCACAATTACTGCACCATCGTTTTTCTTTACGTGTCTATTCTTGCGATAATTGGCTGGGCGTTTTGATTGCGCTGCGCGGCGCTGGGCACGATTTGGTTTGATATTCTGCATTTGGTTTACCTCTCAATATTGGCGATATTGCCAGTGATAGAGCCGCGCTGTGCGGCTCTACTGCGAGCAATACTTAGAAGCGTTCTAATTCATCCATGCGGTTGATCCACCATCCAAAATGCTCTTCTGACATTCCACCCCATATGGATTTGTTGACGCTATCCTGTAGCGTTCTAGGGCCTTCAGTCTCTACCTGATATGTGCGCAGTACTTCCCATGCGCAGTAATCATTACCATCGCCGTATGTACCACCACCGGCCTGCTGAGTGTGTGTAACAACAGCGTCGGCGTGTCCTAAGTGTGAACGAATTTCTGAGGGATAAGCACGAACGCGATTTTCGGAAACTCCTGTGCGCATCATTATTTCGGCGCATGAAATGCCACCTTCTGTGCGCATCCAATCATACACTGCGCTAATTCTGTGGGCCTGTGGTGCAAACGTATCGCGGCCTCTGAGCGGTGTACTGCGTGTCTCTGTGGTCATAGCGCCTGCAAAGCGTTGTGTGCGTGTGTAGTCCACTAGGTTAAGCACGAACGCTATCCAAGCAATGCAGCGGTCAAACTCTATTGTGCCAATTGCCTGACGAAATTCTATAGTGCCTTGCTGTGTCCATGGCTCTAAATTGATTGTAGTAAATTTTCCGTTGTACGATCCAGCTGGAATAGTTGCATCCAATAGACCAGTAATTGATGTTTCGTCGGTAATGGATGAAATCGCATTGTCTACGCGGTCAAGCTCTAATGGCGAACACATGCTGTTATTGGTGCGCGATGCTGGCTGCATGCCATTAACGTCGTTCTGTTGGTATGTATAACGGTGGACAATATCGCCTAATTCACTGGCTGGCATTGGGTCACCTAATAGCTCAGGATGGTCTTGAAAGATTACTCTATTGGTGCGTTCTGTGTGGTCAATGGATCGTTGCGCAAAGGCGTTTGCGCTATCCATATCTGTTACGCCTACAATTGGCGCGTTTGAAACGTGAACATGTAAACCGCACCCTCTGTGTCCATCGCCACCAGCAGAGCGAATTGATTGAAGTACATCTCTCATATAATCGTTTGCGCGCTCACATGCTGGCAATGGTGGTAAAACCGCTTCATTGTCCACGTATTGGGACGCATCTCTGACGTTTCTGACGCCATAAACGCCGTCGCGCGACATTTGCGCATCTGTGGCGCGATTTCCTGCGCCATGCGTTTCTATTTCTGCGCCAAACGCATGATAGTTGGTAAAGCCTGTTGTTGTTCCATTGTAGAGATTGACTGGCATTTTTTAGTTCCCTTTGCTAAGTGTCTGTTTTTAAACAGTTTTTTCGGCCCCAAGTTCGCTTGGGACTCTTTATATATAAGGCACTATTTCAACCTACTTGTCAATCAACAAAATCACATGGTGCGTCACTTTGTCGCATCAAGTGATAAAACTGACCATTGGTCAACTTCCAAACCATTAGTCAGTTTTCAAAACATTCAGTCAATTTCCAAACCGTTGGAAAGCCGAACAATTGTTCGGGTTTGTATGTGCGTGGTGCTGCTGCGGATACAAAAAGGGCCGAGGTATATAATACCCCGACCCCGATCCCGAACCCGAAAGCCCGATCATGCGACTTCTGTTTTCCCCGATTCATTTGCCGCAACCCGAAGGCAATAATCATCAAGCCCGAAGTCCCGATACCCTTCCTGTATCATGTCAAAATAGTGCTGACTTGGAGGCCCGACGTAGTTTTTGTCATTCATTTCATACACTAACCAACCGCCGTTAATCTTCCGCCGATTGTACAGCGTTGGATAGCCTTCAAGATGATCCAGTGCTTTTAGGCAACTAGGCGTGATAGCCCATAGCGCAACGGGACATATGCTGTCCCGATCAGGAACAATATCAGCGACCCCCCGAAAGACTAGCCGAGTATCTGGCAGATAGAATCCGCCCATCGGTTTCGCTAACGGGCAACGTGCTTCCATTGCCCGACGATTAGTATTCATGCCATAGGCCATGTAAAGCATCATGTTTACACCGACACCCATTCATCTTCGCCAAGCTCCCGAACAGTCTCACCATCCTTGATAAGATACTGCCGCAGGTTACGCTGACATACGCGATAGTCAGAACCGCTGAGTTGCAACAGTCCGTTGATACGATCCCGCGTTGTGACGGTGGGCCAATCTGCGAGAGTAAACCACAGTTTACTAGCAGGCCCAGCGCGGCGCTGGGCGATCAAGTTTCCGTGCAGCCATACACTATAACCGTCCGTATTAGTCCGCTGTGCAGAAGCACTCTCACCTTTTAAGAAAGCGGACATGATTTTATGTGTTTCTTTTCTCATGTGTCTGTCCTTTCATTTACTAGACAAACAACATGTATCCCACATTATCCCACATGTCAACAACTAAAATAATAAAAAGCAAAAAAAATCCCCCGCCTTTGCAGTGCGAAACCTAGCCGAGCGGGGGGAGTAAGATTGAACCATCAATCAAGGAGTAGTGTAGATTCACACTGCCTGACCCCGGCCTATTTGTCAAACGCGAACAATTGTTCGGGTTGTGATTACCGGGGGTCAAGGTCTGTCAACGGTTGACCCCCGGCGCTACCCGGAACCCGGAGTGTACCCGGCATGTTCCCCGGAACCCCGATCCCGAACAATTGTGCGGGTTCCCCGACCCGGCCCGATCCCGGCCCGATTGCAGGCAACCGGGGGTAAAAGACTTAACATAATACTTGTTTGTGAGAGAGGGGCTACAGAACCCGAACAAGTCTTCGGGTACCCCGACCCCCGAAAGGCCCGACTTGGCCCTCTGCGGGCCTTCAGGTCGCCCTGACGGTGGGTCTGCGGCCCTGCCCGCCAAGCCCAGCCCCGATCAGTGCGGCTTTTCGCTAATTTCTGTTAAGTGTTCTGGTTCTGTTGCTTCAGGTGTTACATCGATCATTCGGCTTTTAGCCCGATCCATGATGACTTGCAGTTTTTTGGTGATTTCGTCTTTATCCATGCTGTCTATTTTTTCGTGTGTTACGTGGCTGCGGTTGACCATGAGGCCTGTTACTTTGAGGCGCAGTTCTTCTGCTTTGATTGCTGCGCTATAGTTTCCTGCGGCCCATGCTTCATCGCGTAGCATCTGCATATCCCGAACAGATTTGGTTATGTTGACTCCATACTTTGATTCTAGCTCAACGCGCATTTCTTCTAGGCGTTCCCGAACGTGTGGTGTGTTGAGAAGTTGCACGGCTTGTACGTTTGGGTGTTTGTATCCTGCGGCTCTGGCTGCTGCTGTTTGTGTCATGTCTTTGTGCAGGAAGTTATTTAGGAATGTTTGCTGCTGCGGTTTGAGTGATGGCCCGTTTGGATTTTTTTCCCCGACTTTTGGCATGCTGTTAATCCCTGCTGTAGTGTCCCCGATCAATAGCACATTATCCCACAAGTGCGCAAGTCTTTATCACGGTATCGGCTGCATTAGATTAACATCAAGGGGGGGTAGTATATATACCCCCCTGTAAAGGGGGTACCGTGCTTACCGTAAAATAACGCATTGATTTCATTCAACAATCTACGGTAAAACGGGTTTTTACCGTGCTTACCGTAAATCCTTAACTCTTTGATATTGCTTAACATTCTACGTTACGTTAAGCACGGTAAAATTTAACGTAGATTTTTTTACCGTAAATTATCCAATAAAATCAATGGGGCGGTTTTTCGTGAAAATGGCTATTATTTTATTTACATTTGCTATTGACACTAGGACTTTCTGGGATTAGGTATGGTGTTATCTTTTATAGCAAAAGGAAAATGACAGATGAAACCACAAGAGATATTTGACGCAGCGTCGGTTCATTTGATGGGCATGGATGGTCCGTCATTGGATGAAGACAATGACGCTTGCGTGTACCGTGGGTATGACGATGATTGCGAGTTAAACGGTCAAAAGTGTGCTGTTGGCTTGTTCATAGATGACGAGCATTACAGCCCTGATTTAGAGGGTCAGGGTATAAGCGGTGGACAGGCTGTTGCTGACGCTGTTGCGGCGTCGTGGGGTCAAGATGATTTAACTGTCGCTCAGATAAGTTTGTTGGCTGATTTGCAGGACGCTCACGATCACGGCACACGCGGCAGAGTATGGTCGAATTATATTATCGAGTCTTTAGACAAGGTAGCTGACAAGCACCACCTACGCTTTGATCCGAAGGATGCCAGCGCATGAGGTATGATTTGAAGGACATGGCGTGGTCGGTAGTTGTACTGCTGACCATTGCTGCAATCACGTTCGTCATTTTGGCGATGTAACTAGCAGAGAGGATGCTAACGATGGAGTACAAGATTAATTCTGGGGTTCCGATCCCTGACGTTGTTTCGGGTAAAAAGAGGGGCAGGGGCAAGTGGCAAGTTTTGCTTTCGTCCATGTCTGAGGGCGATTGCGTTGATGTGCCTCTTAGGTCGTATAACAGCATTTACGTTGCTGCGTCCCGTTTGGGTATTACTTTAATGAGCAGACGCGAGGGTGATGGTTTAGCTGATGGATTTGTTCGCATTTGGCGTGTGTCTGATGATGATTGATTGCCCTGAGTGTTCACATTCTGACCGTAAGGGTGAGGTAGAACACGAACAATTTGAGATGACTTCATACGGTGTTTATGAGCCGTTTGGGGTTTGGAAGACTTGCGAGAACTGTTCTGGTTCTGGCGAGATTGAAGCCGATTAGAAGGATGAATGTAATGGCTGATAAGAAGAAAAGAAACCTTACGCCTACGAAACGCTCTATGAGGCCGTGGACAGGTAAAGAGATTGACCAGTTGCTTGAGTATAGGGCAACGGGATTTAAGCACAGCGAGATTGGTGAGCTTATGGGTCGATCTACAAAGTCGGTCAATGTTAAAATGTCTAAGATAATGTCTAGGATACGTTCTAATGTTGATGCGAAGAATAATCTTGTCGATGATTTAACGCCATTCCAGAAAAATCTGGACTCGACGTTATTTGGGGACGTTTCCCCCGATAAGCCTAAGAAGCCCCGTAAGCCCCGCGCAACGAAGCTATCACTGTCCCCGAAGCCTTTGGTTACGGATACGTTTAACGTGCCTAAGAAGCCCGTTTATGCGGCTGTTGTGTTGGCTTTGGTGGTTGTTGCTTGGTACTTGGGTAGCATGTCGTAAGTATCGTGGGGGCGGCAATGACATGATTTGATCCAGCGAGGTTAAATCAAACCGCCCCCACATTCTGTTTATCATTCATAGTGAAAAGGAACAACTAAAATGCCGAAGTTTAATAACATAAAAGAAAAGCAGAAATTTTTCCGCAATGCCGTGCGGAGACTTGATAAGGGGTTGCCAGAGGAAGCAAGCCCAGAGTTGGTAGCGTTTTTTGTGCTGCATTTGGTTACGGGTTACGATGACGGGGATTCATGGGAAACGATAAAAGAATTTGTTGACTTTGCTTTAAAAGAGAAGAGTCAATTTGATTCAGCTAGACAGGCGGTAGAAGATGCTGATAATATGTTGGATGCAATAACAAACAGCAAAGACAGATGATGCAACCAGAAGATTTAGAAAGAATTGCGGCGGGACTTCTTAACGAAGTACCCGCTAATTTTTCGACTGCTGACTTGCGCGATTTAATAGTCGAACTTTTGTTCGGGTTAGGCGTGAGTCCATCAGATTTGCCGATGTTTTGTTTGCTTCTGATTGATAAATATGTGGCGGACAATAAGATAGAAGAGTCACGAAGATAGTGTTTTGTGTATTTACTTATGACCTCAAGTAATATATTAGTTGTCGCTCTAGTAAACAGAGAAAGGACTAATACATTGACTATAGGAAGAAAACTCAGGGCAATGATAATGATAGATTATTTGATTCCCCGCGATGATTATCATGCTGCGGCTTCAATTAAGGACGATATTGCCAAGTTGATGCACGAATATTCTAAGAACCATGAAAACGTAGTTTTGACAGAAGAAAAGTTGGAGGATGGTTCTGTTGAGCGCAAAAAGGCGGTTCAAATTACACTTAAAGATCGTCGCGGCGAGAGACAGCCCGACCTTGAACAAATAAAATATAGAACAGTATAAAGAAAAACCCCGCCTAATTATGGGCGGGGTTTATTGCTTTCAGCATGTTGCGTGGGATTATCTATAGCGACTCCCCATTCGCGGCAATGGTTTAGACGGGTTTCTATCGGGCCATTCGTACAGTGCTTCACCGTGCATTGGTCTTGATGTTAGGTGTCCTTCTTTTACGAGGCTACGCAGTAGTTGTTGGGCTGCATCGTCTTTGATTTGCATTTTTCTGGCTAGGTCTTTGATTGTCCAAGCGTCCCTAGTTTTAACTGCATCGAAGGCCACAGCCATGAGGTCTACTTTAGCCCCGTAGTTACGCCCGACGATAGCTTGCGTTGGTTGTGCTACTAGCTGATGACGTAGGTTTTCCACTCTTGCTAGTTCTTTCCATTGTTCCAGTGCTGTCATATTTTTTTCCCCCATGATCTTAGATCACTAACATATCGTTCTAGTTCGGTACGCGCTACCCACAGATCGTTTTGTGCGTTGGGTAGTGGGCTTTTTTTGAAGGTTTCGTCTTGCAGTCTATCGACTCTGCCGCGCAGGAACTTTAGTTCTGATTCCTGCGCGGGTGTTAGGTTTGAGTCTAGTCCCACATTGCGTCCCCTTCTAGGACGATTGCAGGCCCGACTAGCCTGCGCCCAGCGATCATGCTGGCTTGAATATTAACGGGAAGATCGTGCATTAGACCCTCTTCGTTAATTATGAGTTGCATTTTTTCTGGGTTCATTAGTGGAACCATTTCCACCAGACCCCCGACAATCGCTTGCGCTTCTTCTAGCGTAGGCCGTTTGTCTTTAAAGAAGTGTAACATTTTTTCTGCCATTTTGTATCCTTTGCTAAATGGGTCTTATTTAAGAATTTTACACAGCAATATCAGGTACTTAAAAATATCCCTGTGCAATTACGGCGTTATTTCCCAAAACGGATTGAAATACGCATTTAAATCCGTTCCCAAGGATTAGCACATCATGGCATGCGTGTAAATAAAAAAAACCCTCACCGCGGCAACGGTAAGGGTTTATAACTTAACGAAAAGTTTTACCTAGCTAAAAGTAAGAGTGACCTAACCCTTAAATTTAATTCCCAATTCTTAGCATAAGGTTTTATGTTATGCAAGCCTTTATTTATAAATTTTCTCGCGCTGTTCTGGCTTCATATTCGCCACGGCTTAACGGCCCACCTGTGACGCCCAGCCACTTAGACGCGCCCGATTGTGTTAGTCTGTAGGTATCAACGCGCCCTGCCTCTTGCAGTGCTGTTATGGTGTTTTTAATTGTAGATTCTCTAAAAGGTTTCAACGCTATTACAAATGGCTCACCTGACGAACTTGTTTCGATTGCTTCATGCGCTCCGTCATTAGCTCCGCCTTTTGTGACTGCATTTCCGTCAGCTTCCATCATAGCTAAGAAGTCGAACATGTGTTGGAGTCTATTTCTGACCGCTTCTGACAGCGCCAAGTTGCGTATATCTTCTGATCTATCTTCTAGCAAACCTGTGTTCGGGTTTCGGATAAAGTGTCGTATGTCCCGATTAGCTGGCCCGTTGGCTTTGACCACAGCGCCATCGAACACGGTGTTACGCGCATAATCCACGTTGAGGTCTTTGCAGCGTTGTCTGCCTAGCCGTTCTTCTACGTTCCACACGGTAAATGCACAGCGGACGCCATCAACGATAGCTGACGTACCCCGAATAAGATTACGCGCCTGTTCTGGCGTTGTGACGGGATCGTTGTCTTTTATTTTAGCCATGTGGTGATTGACCATGACTGTAGCGCCTGTTTCAGTTGAGATTTGCGCAAGCATACCCATGAATGCGGCTCCTGCGGCTGGATCAGCGTTTACATCTGCGTGTACGAATGACGCCATTGGGTCGATAACCAGCAGTGCGAGGTTCTGCATTTCTAGGATTTGATCGTAGATACGCCCGAACTCTTCGCCCATAACGTAGCTGTTGTCGATCTTTTGCATGATTGGAAACACACCGCCGAGGTTGGGTAACGGCAGGATTTTTAAATTGTTCGGGTATTCGCGGCGCTTACCCATAGGGTCCATGCGTTCAATCCGCCTGTGCATTTCGTCTTTATCATCTTCTGCGGACAGAATGATTGCATCCCCGAATGTGGATACCATGCCCCCGAAAGCTGATTGCATAGGTTCGCCCGATGCGACTTTCATTGCGAGGTCTAGGGTCATCATGCCTTTACCGCTATCGCCAGCAGCGGCGAATATGGTTGGAACGCCTAGCGGTATTGTGCCGTTGATTAGATACTCTTGTTCGGGTGCGCGACCTACGAAGTAAGTCCCGATGTTTAGGCTATCGTCCAGCAGATGTATTGGTTTTTTGATTTTGCTTTGGCTACTGCGGATAAACCTGTGAACGTCAAATTGTTCGTCTAATGCGTCTGCGGCGTCCCACTTTTCGGGCTTTCCGAATGGCGCACGTAGCATGAGAGTTGATTTAGCCCCTGCATCTTTGGCTAGGCGTTCTACGAGTGCAGCCAAGTCCCGACCAGCTTTATCGTTGTCGGGCCAAAGGATTACGTCTTTGCCCTCAAGTGGTGAGAAATCAAACTTATGGGCGACACGTTCCGATAGCATGCCTGCGCCCCCGATAGTGCAGGTAGCTGCAAAGCCCATGCTAGTTAGTGCATCAGCGCATTTCTCGCCTTCGGCCCATATAACTGTTTCTGCATCCAAAATGTTCGGGATGTTATATAGGGGTCTTGGCTCTGGCAGACCCATGCGCCCGTTCATAAACTGGCGGAATTGTTTTTTAACTTCGCCGTCTTCGCTTTCTTCCACGTATTTACGGACTGTAACAAGCACAACGCCGTCAGCGTCAGTGTATGTATATTCATCATCGTAGGGCGTATCTAGCGTGTAGATTTTTTTCTTGGCAACTTGTTCGGGTTGTTGCAGCGGAATTGGTTCCGGGCTTGGTTTATTGGCAAGTTCGGGTTTGATTGGGTTTTCTGGCGCTGGTTCTTGTGTCGTTCCGAGGAACGATTGATAGTGCGCGGCGACTTCTCTGCTAGTCCAGCCCCGACCTTCCATGAGGATTTTGGTTATACCCCCGATGCCATCACCTGTGGCCCAATCCTGACCGCGCATAAAGTTTGGGCCATGAATATCTATATTGATTTGCAGCGAACTACCCGCTTCGCCTTGGAACGACCCGATCATAAATGTAGTGCCGTGACGCACACCATTTGGGTATGTATCGAACAAATCTTGAAGCTGTGTTGTGCGTGGCACAAGGTTAGAAATTTTTTCTGTAAGCTGGCTAGTTGTGTTGCCAAAGCGTAATATTGTCATTATGTTGTCCTTATCACTCATCCTGATACAAAATGTGGGGTGTTCCGATCAGCCTTGGAATGCCCCACTATTGTAATTATTCCCCCCAACACGAATCCTGATACTCACAGAACTTGCAAAGAAAGAAATCTTTGCTTTGTGCGATGCGTGGTAGAATGTCATTTGCTTTTGCAGCCGTCAAGATATTTACTGCCCTATCGCTGGCTTCCTGCGCAAGCCCTTGATTGAAAGGGATTATTTCATAGTATATCTCGCTGGTGTTTTTATTCACTACGGTTAACAAACAAGGTGTTTCTGTTAACTCCATGTAGGCTTGGTACAGTGCCACTTGGGTAGCATACACTGGATTTGCCTTAGCAACGCCGTGCTTTTCAAACGCTTTGAACTTATTGTCATTAGCTGATTTGCATTCCCACAGCATAGGATATGGAGCTTTTACGGGTCCATCACAGATTACGCCGTCTATGTGACCGCGTATTTCACCATCAGCGATTGAGAACCCAAACTGTTCACCCATTTTGTCTTCTGTGCGTAGGTCAAACCCTGCGTCCTGTATCCACTTGGCGGCATAGTCTTCGATATTGTGACCGAATTGAAATATCCGCAGTGTTCGTGCAGTAAATTCTTTGCCACTATCAATAGGTCTGTTGAGGTAACGATACTGTATTTTGCGTGAGCATTCATCACCGATACTGGATGCACCGATATACTTACGCCGTTCCCGTTTCTTTTCGCCTTTGACGATCCCCTGATCCACAGCCTCTTTGATTTGTTCGGCTATTGGGTCTGGTTCCCTAGAATGGGATTGAAGTAGAAGGCCAACTGCCTGTTGACTTATAGTAGGATTCTTCAAGGTTTCCGACATTTACTGTCTCCGTAATTTTTTTGGATTCTTGCAGTGCGAATATCAACACTTGGACTTGTTCTTCTGTCAGGTCGCAGAACCGCGTACCCCATCCGAAGTATCCAAGTATGAATGACAACTCTTCCATTGGGTCTTTTGCTGATTCGTAATTCAATGAATTGTCCCCTCTTCTAACCCGAACAACTCTGCGGCTTTGTCGAATAGCCCCTCATCTGCTTCCGGGTTTTGAAATATAGCGTCTGCTACTTTTTCTTTATTCACGAATATTTTTGCGCAGCCCCCGATACATAATTTTTTTGAGTGTTCCATGTGGTCTTGCACTGCCTTTCCTGCGGCTTGGGTGACTTGTTCGCCATCGTTCCAATCCGATACAAAGGCAACGATTTTGTATTCTTCACATTCAAACTCGCTGTTGTCGTAAACTATGGCTGTTAGTTCAAGTTCTATACGTGCCATTTATTTCCAGCCTTTCTGCCAAGCCTTTTATTAATTCAGTTGTTTCTCTTGGCGTTAATTCTATTTTAGCCACTTCTTTGCCGTTTTTCCAAACGTGTACCACTGGACAGTTATCTTTTTGTCGCAGGGTTATGAGTGGCTTTGCCTCATACGTCATTCAGCTATTCTTTCCACGGCTGCATCTATTTGTTCTTTGTTCCACAGATAGTTTAGCCAGCATGCGGCTTTGTATTTTGTCCATGAGAAGTCCATTTCGTTGACTTGCACACCACCCCTGCGCAAAGCATTGCGTTGCTTGTCTGTGGCCCTCTCATTGAGCCAGCGTTTAGATTTGTTGGCACCGCTGCTGTCTTCTATTTCACGCATGAAGTCATCTGCGGCTGACATGGCTTGCACCTTGCCGCCAATGGCGACTGAACGTACCTTGCGCCCGTTCTGAGCCTTGACTAGCCCGATAGATGTATCGCCTACTGTGCCGACTACACCAAAGCCATTGAAGCCCATTGCCATGAGGCATGAGCCGTTGCCAAATATGTCCATCCATAGGAACGGTGATAGTTCCATGAGGTCGTATTCTGTTAGCGAAAATTCTACTAACTCTGTTTTTTCTTCGCCTAGAAACTCATAGCCACACGATAAACATATCTTTGAACTTAAAGGGCTATGGAACCCGCATTCTGGACATTCTTTTGTTGGCGCTTCTGCGTCAGGGTCTTTGGGTCTACCATCAAGATTAGCTGCTTCATCTAGCGCACCATGAGTTAGAATGCTTCTGCCGAAGTCTAGCACAACGCAGTCTTTTTTAATCTGGTCAGGATAAATCTCTGGGTCCAGAATGCGCAGACCGCGCCCAATCATTTGCACCATTGTTGATTTAAATGAGCAGGGTCTGGTTAGAACCACACAAGATACAGGCGGTGCATCAAAGCCTTCGGTCAGCACTGCTACGTTTACCACAACTTGTACATCACCGAACTCAAGGTTATGCAGGATTTGTTTGCGTTCTTCTTTAGGCGTTTCTCCGATAACCATTTCAGCGTTTATATCGTTTTCAATAAAAACATCTAAAAGATCGGTAGCATGCCGTATGGTTGAACAAAATATAACAGTCTTGCGGTCTTCTGCGTAATCTTTCCACTCAGAAACCACACGCTCGTTAATAACGCGCTTGTTCATTATTTGCTCAACCTCGTCCATGTCGAAGTCATTGCCGCGCCGTGTGACCCCTTCCAGAGCCTCTTTGACGCCAACGTCGATAACATAAGCCTTGGGCGGCACTAGAAAGCCTTCACGTATCAGTGTGGCTAATTCTATCTGGTGTGAGCAGTTATTGAATACACTGCGCAGACCTTTGCCATCCCCGCGATTAGGCGTGGCTGTAAAGCCTACTACTTCAACATGTTCATTGTCTTCTTTAACAGCATCAATTATTTTTATGTAAGTGTCAGCGGCTGCATGGTGGCTTTCGTCTACAACAACCATATCGAACTTTGGCCTATGGCGCAGATTGTTTGTGCGCGATAGAGTTTGAACCATTGAGAATATGGTATCACCGTCCCACTTTTTAATCGTGCCATTGACGATACTGGTGGATATGTTCGGGTTTACCTTTAGAAACTTTTCGCGGTTTTGCGCTACAAGTTCGTCGCGGTGCTGCAACACAAGAATGCGTTTGCCTTCTTGGTGCCTTTTACCAATGAGCGCAGACAACATAATAGTTTTGCCTGCGCCTGTGGGAGCAACTACGATTGTATTTTTGTGGGTGTCCAGCGCATTTAATGCGTCTGAAATCGCCACCTCTTGATAGGGGCGTAATATCATTTGATTGTCCTCTTCGCTAAAAGAAAATTGGGGGGTTCACGGCCCAAGGCCCCCCATCCTTGGTAGCAGGCGCGGAATGGCCTTGCCGCTACTACCTCTGCGCCCAGCTTGGCACGGGACTTCCAGCTTGAGGTGCTGGTGCCTGTGGTTGCTGGTATCCTGCTTGCGCTGCTGGCGTTGATTGCATTGGCGCTGACGCGGTAGCAATGAACCCCTTTTGATCTGGCGTTAACGCAGCCATCAATTGATTTTGATCGCTATAGCCGTTGGTGCCTTTCTTAATGCCAATCTTGGCACAAATCTCCATAGCGTTCAAGTCAAACACGCCAGAGATATTTCTGCGCTGTTGGGCTTCGTCCGACATATCGCTGGCCTTTAGATTGTTTGCACTTTCCACAATCTGACGCAGTGTTCGCAGACCAATTTCTTTAGCCAACGGCATACCGCTCTTGCCCATTTTGTTGCCATCAACAAAGATTTTAGACCAGAACTTACGTCTGTCGAACTCACCGCCGATGCAGGTAAATTCTAGTTCCATCCACTTTGCGGCGGAACTTTGTGATTGCTTGAACCACTGGCCTTGACCAAACTCAGGCAGCTCAATATCGCCGCTTTTCACAACGATAACTGCACGACTGATTGCGCCGTTTGGAATGAGCGAAAACTCACGGTTGCCGCCATCATCTGCTGGTGTTTCATTAAGATTAAACATTTTTATTTCCTTCGCTTTGCTGCGTTTCTGGTTTTACAAAATCCAACGGTTTTCCATTTGCTGAAAGTTGTGAACTCATTTTGTCGATAAGTTTACCCAAGTGTGGTTCCTCAAGTGTAGCCAATCGACCAGACCTATCCTTGGCAGGATAGCCCCATTCATTCAATGGCTGACAGATAAATGCGCGATACGGCCCATTTTCACCTGTTAGAATAGCCATTGTAATTACTTCATCAACAATTCCGGGCAATTCGCGCCCTGTCTTGCTGCCTTCGATCTGCAAGTTGTATTGCTTGCGGCTGTAGTCATCTGTGGTTTCATCCAAGATGCCAACAAAGATCACATTCTTTTCGCGTATGTGCTGCAAGTGGGTTAGCCACTGCATCATTTCACGACCATGCAGACCGTATGCTGCGCGGGTATCCAGTTTACCTGTGCGGTCAGACCGCGACTCTGGTTGTTGCTGGCACCATGAAAAGCATAAGCGTCCTGCTACTGTGATTGAGTCCACAAACAGCGTATCATACTTTGCTACTAGCGCAGTTGGATCACCCTCTTCTGCACACAGAAAATCATAGTGTGCTTGGCTGTATGGCTGATCTTCTGCCAGTGATGGGTTTGGCCCACCAAGATAACATGCAAGATCACGACACTCAGGCCATGACTGCGGACGCATCACATCAATGGGATGCCCTTCGATAGCTGAGTCACCAGCTTCTAGGTCAACGAACAATGTGCGTTCGCCCAGAGTTCTAGCGAGTGTGGTTTTACCCACACCGCTTTGACCACAGATCACAATCTTGTGACCTTTCTTTTCAGATAGCCGTTGATCGGCTGTGATGATTTGGAAACCCATTACTTGTCCTCGACTTCTACTGTAAAGCGTCCGACTTCTGTAGTACGGGCGGCTTCTAGTGTTGCTTTGATTGCGGGTGGAGCGGTTGTGTACTTGCGCTCTTCCACAGCGTAGGTCAGCTTTGCGTAGTGCTGTGCATTCTCAGGCGTCATGCTGTTGAATGTGTCACGCAATACGTCTTGATCCCAAGTGACCTTTTTACCAACGTTGACTTTCATAGCCACATTGCCTTCGACAATATGCGCAGTACCAAAGTCTTTACCGTCTGCCCGTAGCGCATCACGCGCCAATGGCAGAAATAAATCTGATAGTTGATCGTCTACGTTTTTGAGTTCGGCACGAAGGTCAGTGATTACTGACTTGAGTTCGTCGCGCCGCTCAAACAGTTCTATACTGTTCATGCGTATATTCCTTCTTTGCTACAAGTTCCCAATACCTAGCAAGTGCTGGCATACGTGTCAACTATTTTTTTTGGTTAAATATATTTCAATGCCTAAACAAGCCTTCATCAACTTCTTTTTTAGTTTAAATTCAGGGGTTTCCACGCCTTTAGCGTCTTCAACAATTTGTTCCCACACGCCATCTTTGTTCTCGCGTTCGTATCTAAAGTCGGCAACATAGGCGCATATCTTCTGGTCATTAACGATTAGATTGAACCTGACTTGCAGTTCCAAGTTTCTGACGGTGCCAGCCCGTTCTAATGCGTGTAGATATAAATAGCGTTCTGATTCCCACTTTGAATCGAACTTGATGTTGTGAACCACAACTTTCTTATTACCGTACTTGGGCCTTGACCCAAATCTTCTGGGATTATATGGTCTTTGTGACGCCATGTTTGGGAAAGGAACCTTTATGCCAAATCCAAAAGAATACAAGTCTGTTGGCCTTACAACAGAGGCATACGATAAATTGAAATATGTTGCAGCGCAAGAGGACAGACCATTGGGGCGTCAGCTTTCAAGGCTGATCGACGTTGCTTACATGCAGATACAGAACGCCAAGCGTGGTTATAGACCCGCCAGCACAGGCGGCATTGGTTCTGCATCTACTGTCATGGAACTTGAAGACTAAAGCAGCCCTGCGCTTCCCAAACCGCCAAGTAAAGTAGCCGCCGCCGCAGGGTTTTGGGCGGCTCTTTCTCGTAGACTAGGTTGCTGTCCCGGTATCATTTGTTGTTCAGGCAAACTTCCCGGCTGCACATCTGGAACACTTGTTCGAGTTTGTGGCTTTGGTGCCGGGGTATTCATTTGTTCCATTTGATTACTCAGCAAAGCAGTGGCTTGGTTTGTAGCTGTGGTTATTCCTTCATCAATGGTCTGCGGAATACCTTGTACTATCACACCGCGAAACGCATCTGCCATAAGATCACCAGCTATTTGCCTTCTGGTTCTCAGGTCTGCCCCAGCACCTTGTTTTTTGTATTTCTTTAGAAAAGAACTGTAAAATGGACCTGATGAAAACACCCGACCCACAACACTTAAACGCGCTATAGTTCCAAGATTTTCCAATGGGTTAGCTGCAATGTTCGCAGCCACAAGATCACCACCACTAGCTGATTCGCCTAGCAACTTCATAATCTTTCCAAATTGTTTCATATCTGCGGCAGTATCTGGGCCATATATTTCTATCAGCTTGGCTTCGTTTTTAGCCAGCCTATCACCAAACTTTGCAAATTGATTTTTGTCTGTTAGAAAAGTTTTGTCAAAGTCACCGATTAAATCATCCATATACTTTGTTTGTATTCTGGCTATTTGTGCTGCGCCATCAGGTTGAGCGCGGAGAATGTTAAATAAAGTTTTAACATCTTCTGCTCTCA
>WLWF01001491.1_pt1 | contig 19016 bp, 10 predicted proteins | sample 6718331 | NCBI WGS metagenome assembly WLWF01 (sample SAMN12718692, study PRJNA515312) | sponge metagenome | isolation source: marine sponge | host: Mycale hentscheli | place: New Zealand: South Island, Marlborough, Capsize Point | collected 2003-05-01
CTCGGAGCCCAGGGCGTGTGCCCTGGGCTCCGGCTCTCGTAGCGGGGGCAGGATTTGAACCTGCGACCTCTGGGTTATGAGCCCAGCGAGCTACCGAACTGCTCCACCCCGCGCTGCTTGTTGCTGTGTAGACCGAAGGATACGCGATTGATGGCACGCGCCAACGATCGGGTCAGGTCACCGTTTCGTCGGGTACGCCCTCATCGACCGCTTCGTCGCCTCCGTTATCGGGCGGCGGGGCCGCGCCACCACCGGTGATTTGAGCCTCCGCCTGGGCAGCCCGTGCGAGGGCCTCTGCCAGTCGGTCTTGAGCTTCACCATAGGCGGCGAAGTCACCGTCCGCCAGGGCATCCTGACCGTCTTGGTAGGCGCGCTGGGCGTCGTCGATGGCGATCGCCAAGTCCGTGACCGGGTCACCGGTGGACGGTGGTGCGGTCGGTTCCGGGGTGGGTTGCGGATTCAAGCCCTCTTCGGGGATCGGGTCCGGTTCGGGCTCGGCAACCGGAGAGGAGCCCAAGACCTGACGCAAAGCACCGGTCAACGTGTCGTCCAGAGCGACGTTGGCTCCGTATCCCACCAGCACCTTTCGCAGCAGCGGGTAGCCCTCGGCGGCTGCCCGCAGATACACCGGTTCGACGTACAGCAACCCGTCGTTGAACGGCAGAGAGAGCAAGTTGCCGAACTCGATCTCCGACCCGCCTCGGCGCAGAAGTGACAACTGCGAGGAGACCGTCGGGTCGGACTCGAAATTGTTCTGCACCTGTTGCGGGCCGGGTATGGTCGTGTTCGACGGTAGTTGCAGAACGCGGATTTTTCCGTAGTCCTCCCCCGGTGCAGAATTCACCGCCATGAAAGCTGCGAGGGTTTGTCGCCGTTGCGGAGCGAACGTTGTGGTCAAAGAGAACGCTGGCGACGCTTCACCCGGCATCTGCAGCGTCAGGTAGTAGGGCGGCTGGAAGACCTGCGCGGGAGTGACGGTCGGATCGAACGGCACGATCCACACATCGGTGCCGTTGTAGAACGTCGAGGCGTCGGTGACGTGGTAGCGCGTCATGACGGTGCGCTGAACCTTGAACAAATCCTGTGGGTACCGCACGTGCTCGATGATGTCCTCGGGCATATCCGCGCGTGATTCGACGACGTCCGGGAATGCCTTGCGCCACGTCTGCAGCACGGGATCGGATTCGTCCCAGGCGTACAAGCTGACGGACCCTTCGAACGCATCGACGACGGCTTTCACCGAGTTGCGCATGTAGTTGACCCGGTCGCGGGCGATCAGGCCCGCAGCGAAGTTCGCTCCACTGATGGAGTCCGCCGTCGCCTCGGCTAGCGACACGCGGCTGGCGTAGGGGAAATCGTTCGACAGGGTGTACCCGTCGACAATCCACTTGATCCTGCCGTCGACCACCACCGGGTACGGGTCCTGATCCAAGGTGAGCCACGGAGCGACCTTCCCCACCCGCGTCAACGGATCCCGGTCCCACATGATCTGCGACTCGGAATTCACCAAATCCGAGAGCAGGATGTTGGTGTCTTGGAATTTTGTTGCGAAGAGCAAACGGCCGAACAGCGTTCCCATGTCCACGCCACCGGAGCCCTGGTAAGTGGTGTTCGTCTGCCCTGACGGGCTCGCGTCGTCCGGATAGTCCAATTCCACCGGAGCGGTTCCCTCGGGCGCACCAACGATGGAATATGGCGGCGAGAACTCGCCGAAGTAGATGCGCGGTTGCTCGAGATCGAGTTCGCCAACGGGTGGGATGTCACTGGCGAAGAAATCCGGTGTCCCGTCGGACTCCGCAGTGTTGTCGTAGGCCGAGACGAACCCGTAGCCGTGGGTGAACACGGCGACCTCATTCGTCCAATTTCGCTGACCATCCGGGATACCAGCGAGATTGATCTCACGAGCAGCCACCACGGCACCGCGCTGCCCGCCCGGCAGGTCGTAGCGGTCGACGTCCAGTCGAGAGTTAAACGAGTAGTACCCACGAATCTGCTGCAACTGGTTGTAGGTCGGGGAAACGACCGCGGGGTCGAGCAGACGGATGTTGTTGATGGTTCCGGCGCTGGCTTCGACGATCTCTACCGACGGTGGGGACACCGACCCGGCGTACTCTTCGACCTCGGCGTTGTCGATGTTGTAGGCGGTCCGTGTGGCCTCGATGTTGCGTTCGATGTACGGGCGCTCGCGGCCTAACTCGGTTGGACGCACCTGGAACTGCTGGACGATCAGTGGGTAGACACCCCCCACGATCACCGAGGTGAGCACCATCAGCCCAAGACCGATGAGCGCAATGATCCATTGCCGTCGGAAAGCATTCAGCAGGAAGAGCAACCCAACGAGTACCGCAACGAACATCAAGATGTTCAACGCGGGAAGCTTTGCATTGACGTCGGTGTACTGAAGTCCGGTGAATCCGCCCGCAAGCTCGCTACTTTGGATGACGAGGTCGTAGCGGTCGAGCCAGTACGCGATCGCTTTTAGGAACAAGAAGATGGCCACGGTGATCGAGATTTGAACCTGCGCCGCCGTCGTCGCTCGGTCGCCCTTCGGCTGCAGACGCAGACCGCCGAAGAGGTAGTGCACGACGACACTGAGCACCAGGGCGATGAAGGTTGCGGCGAAGGCGAATCCGAGCAGGAACCTCAGGAAGGGCAGTTCAAACGTGTAGAAGGAGACGTCGAGACCGAACTGCGGGTCGGTCATTCCGAAGGGCGTGGAGTTGCGCCATTGCAGGAAGCGTCCCCACTCGCCGGAAGCCGCTAATCCGCTGAAGAGTCCGAGAACGACCGTCAAGCCCAGGAGAAGGCGTCCCTTGAACGGTTCGATCGCCTCCCGGTAGCGCTCCAAGCTGGCTTGCTCCGGGGTGGTCCCGGCGAAAGCCGGCCGCGTTCGGTAAGCGATCCACGTCGCGAACAACACAACAAGGGCCATCACGATGCCGAAAGCGAGAAACAGCAGACCCCGGGTCAGGATCGAGATCGTGTACACCTGCGGCTTGTCGACGGAGGTGAACCACAGCCAATCGGTGTAGAAGCCCGTGAACAGCACGAACGAGACAACGATGGCCGCCAAGACACCGATCGTTGGCAGCAAGACGCCTCCGCGTCGCCGCTCCGGAGCCTCTGGGCTGGCACCCCCCGCGGGGAAGTTGAACGTCACGAGAGGAACCTACGACACCAGCAGTGATCAGTCCTGCGCAGGGCAGGACACTGTCGGCTCACCGGCAACCCACGAACGGATCGCGTCCACGGTGTCATCCAACGTGGCTACCGGAACCACGGTCAGGCCCTTCGGGATGTGACCTGCGGCCTCGACGCAGTGGCGCTCGGGCATCACGAACAACTCGGCGCCGGCATTGCGAGCCCCCGCGAGCTTTTGGCGAATGCCACCGATCGGCCCAACGCTGCCGTCGGGCTTAATCGTGCCCGTGCCGGCCACGTGGCCACCGCCGGTGAGATCTTCCGGTGTGAGCTTGTCAACGATTCCCGTCGCGAACACCAAGCCTGCGCTGGGGCCTCCCACATCTTGCAGTGTGAAGTCGATGTCGAAATCGGGCGTGAAGTAGATGCCGACCATCGCCCCGATGTACGGAGACCCCGGTCGGTCGGGATTCTCTTCCGACGTGATCTCGACCTCGATTAACTCGCCGTTGCGCTCGATATCGAAGACGAACGTCGTTCCGATCGGTTCGGCTTGGATCGCGTCGACGACATCTGATGGTTGCTCGATTGCCGCCCCATCGATGGCTACCACCTGGTCCCGCGGTTGCAAGCTCTGCCCCGCGGGCGCGTCGTCGAACACGGCCGTGAGGACCACCTCGGTGGTGGCAGGAATCTCCAGATAGTTCAAGGCGGCGCCGATGGCGTCGGACTCGGAGGTGCTGAAGAGGCGCGCCTGCCGCTGGCGCACTTCGTCGCCGGTGATGTCATCCGGGTAAATGAGTTCGCGCGGAACTACTGCATCGGCAGTGCTGAACCAGGCTCCGATCGCTTCGACGAAAGTCAGTCCGCCCCGAGGGCCGCCCGACTCGCGAACAGTGGTCATATCGAGATTTCCACTGACCGGGTACGTCGTCGTGCCGGTGATCGACAGGAAGGGCTCTCCGTCCGCTTCACCGATTACGTTGAAGGTGGGCCCGGGTGCGAGTTTCACGTACGGCACCGGCAACAGCAGTGCCACCGTTACCAAGGCCGCCAGCGATATCGCGCTCACGAGGGCGACACGGGCACGAGGACCCATGGCGTGAGCGTGCTCCCGCCATTCCCGCGGGCCCGGAATCCGGCGTGCCACTAGCGCGGATTATCCGGAGAGCGACGCGAGGAACGCTTCGCAGGGCGCGACGAACGTTCCATCGCCTCGCGAAGTCGCAGGCGCTCGGCCATGGGGTCCGGTTCCGGCTCGGCGACCCGGGATCTCAACGCAACGAAAGCGATAGCGAGGGCCGTGATGGCGAGAGGGATCGCCCACCACACAAGAGCCGACACCGCATAGTCCCTTCTTTCTGACCCACACCCGCCCGATTCGCTCGAAATCGCTCTGGCGAGCGATCCACAGCAGGTGCCGTTCTTGCGAGAGTACGCCAGCATCACCCGGGCTGCTATCCACACCCCCGACGAGCGGGTCTGCGCTCACACCGATCGTGTTGTCAGGACTGCACTTCGAGCACACCCAAAGCGGCGTTGACGATGGACCCTGCCGTCAGATCGAACAGTTGGTAAAGGTCCGGAACCGTTCCACTCTGCCCGAAACTGTCGACCCCGAGGCTGACCGCGGCCACTCCCATCGCCGAGCCAAGCCACGCCAGCGAGTGACTCGCACCATCGTGGATGGTGACGATGGGCCCACGATCGGGAAAAGCACCCCTGAGCGCTCCCGGCACGCTCGGGGTGGTGGCGGTTCGTACCCCTTGTCGCAAGGTGCGCTGCCAGGCTCGATACCAGCGATCAGCACTCGTGATGTCGATGACGTGCGCAGCGATGCCTTCTTCTGCCAGTTCACCGGACGCTTCGAGGACTTCCGGCATGACCGCCCCCGTGGCTGCCAGATGCACCACGGGCACCGAGTGACCTTCCTCCCGAAAACGCCCGAGATCGGCGTAGCTCGTGAACGCATCAATCAATCGGTACCCACCGGACAGAACCTGACGACGCAGCACCGGCTCGCCGAGCCGCTCCCGTGCCGTCGCGAAGGCGCTCTGGTCGATGGGCCGGGTGGTAAGCCGGAAGTAGTAGGCGCCATCGTCGAACGGCGCGGCGGTCTGCGCATCGGTGTTTCCTGCCGCGATACGACCGACGGCGTCACACAGCAGCCAATCGAGGGCAGCACCGTAGGTGGGTTCGATGTAGGTGACGTTCGGAAGCTCCAGCCCCACACTGGGCGTAATGGTGGATTGATGCGCGCCACCCTCCGGCGCCAGAGTCACACCACTGGGCGTTCCCGCAACGATGAACCGCGATCCCGAGTACACCGAATAGATGAAGGCATCCAGGCCCCGGAGGACGAATGGGTCGTACACCGTTCCGATGGGAATGAGCGGTTGACCGGACAGATCCCACGAAAGCCCCAATTGACCGAGCAGCAAGAACAGGTTCATCTCCGAGATGCCCAGTTCGATGTGTTGGCCCTGCGGGCCTTCTGCCCACTTCATCACCGGGTCCTCGGACCACTGGCGCTTCTCCACGGGGCTGAACACACCGACCTTGTTGATGAAGCCACCCAAGTTCGTACTCGTCGCAACATCGGGGGCGGTCGTGACCACGTAAGGCCGCAGCGAATCCTCGCGCGCTAGTTCCACCATGATGCGGCCGAAGGCCTCTTGAGTGCTCATGGGTTTCGTCGAACGGACGCCCACCTGGGAGGGAACCTCGATGTCCAGGTGCGCTGATGCCGGAGGTCGGTGCAGCACCTCGCGCCGCTCGTTACACACGATGCCTTCTGCAGATCCGGCATCAAAGCGGTCCCACTCGTCTTCTTCGGTCAACTTCACAGCGCGTCGGAAGTCGTCGATCTGCTCGGGGGTCAAAAGCGCCGAGTGGTTACGCGGGTTGCCAGCCATCGGCAGGCCCCATCCCTTGATCGTGTAGGCGAAGACGACGCTGGGTCGATCTACTTCTTTGTCACAGGCGACGAAAGCGTCGGCAAGCGATTCAAGATCATGGCCACCGAGATCCTTGACCAAATCGGCCATCTCGTGGTCGTCCATGCCGGAGAAGAATTGATGCACCGGCTCCGGGGCGTTTTCCAAGAACCGTTGTCGAACCTCAGCAGCAGCGAGTCCAAAGAGCGACTGATACTGCTCATTGGACATCTCGTCTATCCATAACCTCAGCGCATCGCCACCGGGCATCGCGAAGGCACGTCGAAGTTTCTTGCCGTACTTCAGTTCGATGACGTGCCATCCGGCGGACTCGAAGTGTCCGGTCCACTGCTCGAGGCGCACCCCTGGAACCACTCGGTCCAAGGATTGCCGGTTGAAGTCGACCACCCACATGACGTTGCCCAGACCCTGGGTAGCCGGATCGGCGATCGCCTCCCAGATGTTGCCTTCATCGAGTTCGGCGTCACCGACCATGGCGATGTAGCGCGCGGGAGGTCGATCCCCGAAGTGTGCATCGACGTAGCGACGCGTCGCGGCGGCAAACAATGGGGCCGCGGGCCCGAGCCCGACAGATCCAGTGGAGAAGTCCACCGGGTCGGGGTCTTTTGCCCTGGAGGGATACGACTGCAGACCCCCCTTCGACCGCAAGGTCGTCAAGTAGGAACGGTCCAGATTTCCCATCAAGTACTGGATGGCATGGAAAACCGGGGCAGCATGCGGCTTGACCGCGACCCTGTCGTGGCCGTTGAGGTGATGAAGGAAAAGTGCGGTCATCATGCTGACGACCGATGCACTCGAGGCTTGGTGTCCCCCTACTTTCACCCCGTCGACGTTGGGGCGCTCGTTATTCGCGTGATCGATCATGCGCACCGCGAGCCAGAGCACGCGGCGTTGAATGAACTCGAGTGTGCTGAATTCCTCAGCAGACTCATCGATCATGCTCGCTCCTGCTCCCTCCACCTCGGTGGTTCGCTGCTCGTGTGCCGGAAACCGTACGACTGCAACCGTCTGCCGGAGACCGACGATCGAACTCCGTGCACATGAACGTACTCCTCGCACCAGGCCCAGGCCACAAAAATGTGAAGCCCCCGGGTCGCGTAGCGGACACGCGCCTTCCCCTTGCGTGCGTCCACCCGTTATCCCGGGGACTTCGACGAGCTGACGTTAGGGACGGTCAAGGTGCCTCGTCAAACCATCGCGCGAAATTGTTCACCGGACCTGTGGACATACCTGGGGAAAAATTGGGGGAAAGGCAGGGACGAGGTGTGGACTATTCGTGCATACGCGTGTGGAAAACGTGAGGAAGACGCTCGCTGAGACCGCATTCCAGGAGGCACCGACGACCCCCAGGGTGTGGACAAAAATTCGTTAACGCACGGCAACGTGATCGTTCACCCGAAGGACACCCACATCGGCTGCGAACCACAATCCTGGCGCGAAGACAGGGCGCGCACGGCGTCGTCGCATAGGGCCTGAACGGACGCATCGACATCCGGCAGCGACAGGCTGGAAAACCATGCGAGGTCGTCGCTCTCGTCGCTGATCACTGGGGGAATCGCGTTCGGTACGACAACAACAAACTGCATATCCCAATGCACGCTGGCCAGCGCTCGTCCATCATCGTCGCGACCGCACGGAACATCGTGCCGATCGAGTCGAACCGGCAGGCTGCTTATACGACCGCGGGCGATCCCACTTTCCTCGCCTACCTCGCGCACCGCGCCGTGAAGCACCGATGCATCCGCAGGTTCGAGATGGCCTCCGAGCTGCAACCAGCGGCCGACCTTGGGGTGCAGCGTGAGCAGGACGCCGCGGCCCTGTTCTTCGATGACCAACGCGCTCGCGGTGATGTGCCCCACCCGGCAGGAACGCCACACGCCGTCCTCGTGGGTATCGAGAAACTCCCGGTACTCCCCAGCCAGCGCTCGTTGATCCGGATCCTGGTGCGTGAAGGCCGTCAGAGCCGATCGTGCGTCGGCCTGAAGTGTCACGGGGTGGAGCCGTCGCCGGATTCGTCGCCGGATTCGTCGCCGGATTCATCGCCGGGAGCCTCGAGCCCCTCGATCGTGTCGGGGACAGCGCCGGAACCTTGGGCGAAGCCGAGCGGATCGTCGAGGTCATCGGGGGTGGGCAACAGGTCCGGGTGCGCCCAGAGGGCGTCGCGCGCCTCGGCGCCTCGTTGGCTACGGATGGCGGCGAAGACGGTGTGCGCTTCGCGCAAAGCTCGTGGCCTGAGTTCCATTCCCACGAGGGCAGCAAAGGTTCGCTCTGCCGGTCCCCCAGCGGCGCGGCGGCGGCGCATGGCTTCGGTGAGCGCTGCACTGGCGGGGAGCCTGTCGCTGCTGGCTTGCGACACCACTTCGTCCACCCATCCTTCGATGCACGCCAGCAAGGTTTCGAGGCGGGCGACGGCGGCCTTTTGTTCGGGTGTGTCCTCGGGCGCGAGCAAGCCCCCGGCCAGCACCTCTTGCAGCGCCTCGGGGTTGGAGATATCAACGCCACCCATCGCTTCGGACAAGCGCTCGGAGTCGACGCGCATGTATTGCGCGTACTGCTCGACCGCTCCGAGCACCCGGGCTGCCAACCACGGTACGTGGACAAACAGCCGTTGATGGGCGGCTTCGCGTAGCGCGATGTACATCAGGGCATCGGACGGTGACACCTCCAGCCCTTCGGAGAAGGATGCGACGTTGTTGGCGAGTACGGCGGTCTGGGGCGTTTCCGTCAGTGGGATTCCGATATCGGAGGCAGACAGCACCTGATCCGAGAGGGCAGCCAACGCCTGGCCGACCTGCATGGCGAAAGCCGCGGCTCCGAGTTGCTGCACCATGCCCATCATCGGTTGCAGCATTTGCATGAAATCGGGGGGAATGCCGTCGGGCATCATGTCTCTCAGCTGCGCCGGCAGTGCCGCGTTGAGCTCATCGCTCGACATCTGTGACAGGTCGGTGCCGTCCGGGGTGAGGCCGGCGACAGCCCCGGTGACGTGTTCGGCGATCGGCGTCACGATCCGCTTCCATGCCGGGCCGGTGGTGACCAGCCAGTCGGAGCGAGACCACGCCTGCGTCGGGCTTCCCGCGGCGGGGAAAGTCGTCACCTCGTCCAGCCACAACTCCGCCAAGGCCACCGCGGAAGAGATTGCCTCTCGTTGCCCGTCGGAAATGGACGGATCACCGGCGGACGTGACGGCTTTGCGGGCGACGTCCTCGACGACCGTCCAGTTGACCGGGCCGTCCGCTCCCGGGGCACCGGCCGACTGCATCATCTGGCCGAGTTGCTGCAGGGCTTGACCGAACGCGTTCATGTCGAAGGGGTTGTCACCGGAACCCGGTGCTCCGAAGCCGAAGGGCGTGCTCATAACCCCACGGTAACCGCACGCGTAAGGCCCGGACACCGCTGGCATGACGCCAGGGGTCCGGGCCTTACAGAAAAACTCGTGGCGACCGAACTTTCTGAGCGGAGGTCGCCTTCGGCGAACTAGGCCTTGCCCAGGATGCGGGTGACCTTGGTGCCGCACACCGGGCAGATGCCCTTGGCGAAGCGGCGGCTGTTCTTCTCCTCGACGTGACCGGTGAACTCGCGCTTCTCCTTGCACTTCACGCAGTACGCCTCGCCTGTGTATTCCTCGGCCATGGGGCCCTCCTTGCCGATCATCCGCCATAGCGGTCGGTGGCTGGTGCCACCTGATGCCCCGTAGGGGCGTTTTCACCCTAGGGCAGCACTACCCGTGTCTCGGGGCCTCGAAGCGCCGTGCCGCGCACATATATTCGGACAATCTGGACAAAGAATGCCCTTTGGTGACCCCCGAACCCTTCTCTCACGGGCTTCGAATCGATTCGTCCCACCCGTGCATTCAGCCCTGGGCAACCGACAACAATGGCCCCGTGGCAACGACGAGCACCGATTCACCGGGTCCTTCCCGCGGCGATTCCAGCGCAGATCCCAGCGGCGGTTCCCGAGGTCACGCCGCCGTGGACCGGCGATCACCGCCGGGCGGTGCTGCATCATTCATCGACCGCGAGCGACTGTTGGCCGACATCGACGAACTCTTACGCATTCCCTCCTTGGGCGGGACCCCGGCCGAGGTGGACGCCCAACGCCACCTTGCCGACCGATGGGCCGGCGAGGGGCTGGAGGTGACGACATGGGACATCGACGTCGACGCCACGGCAGCGCGTTCGGACTTTCCCGGAATGGAAGTGGAACGCGAGAGCGCACTCGGTGTCGTCGCACGTTTCCCCGGCAGTGGCGGCGGCCGGACGTTGCTGTTCGACGGTCACACCGACGTGGTCCCCCCGGGAGACATCGGCGCGTGGACCGGCGATCCCTTTATTCCCCGCACCGTGCAGCGCGACGGCCGCGATGCCATCGTGGCCCGCGGCGCCTGCGACATGAAAGCTGGACTCGTCGCCGCATGGGAAGCACTCCGGGCTGTTCGCCAATCGGGCGTGCGGTTGCGCGGGGACGTGTTGCTCTGCCCCGTCAGTGGTGAAGAGGATGGCGGCCTCGGCACCTACGCGGCCCTCGAACACCTCTTGGGTACACCCATCGCCGGGTGCATCGTTCCCGAGCCCACGGATCTTGACTTGGTCCCGGCGAACGCCGGCGCGCTGACTTTCCGTCTGACCGTCAACGGAGCGGCCATTCATGCGTCTCGCCGATCCGAGGGGGTCAGCGCGGTTGAGAAGTTTGTCCCCGTTCTCGCGGCGCTGTCCCATCTGGAGGCCGTGCGCAACGCATCCGTCGACGAGTTGATGCAGCGGTGGCCGGTCGCGTATCCACTGTCCATCGGAACAGTGCACGCGGGCGATTGGGCGTCCACGGTGCCCGATCTCCTCGTCGCCGAGGGCCGGCTCGGCGTCGCCCTGGACGAGTCGGCGGACAACGCTCGCGCCGAACTCGAAGCGGCCGTCGCCGATGTGTGTCGTTCGGATCCGTGGCTGCGCGAGCACCCTGTGACGGTCGAATGGTGGGGTGGTCAATTCCACGCAGGCCGAACAGATCCGAACGCAGGAATCGTCTCTCTCGTGCGCGACACCCACACTCGTGCGGCCGGGCACGCCCCGGAAACCTACGGCGGGCCGTACGGGTCCGATCTGCGTCTGCTGGTCGGCATGGGCGGCATTCCGACCGTCCAGTACGGCCCGGGTGACACCCGCGTGGCGCATGCACCCGACGAGTACGTCAACATCGAGGACGTGGTGATGTGCGCCAGCGTTCTCGCCGACGTCATCGTCGACTTCTGCTCGTAGTCAACGCGGTCATCAACACGACCACCATCGGCTGCCTCCCCTCGATTGCCGACCTCTAGCCGATGCCGGCTGTGGATTGCACGTCGCCGTCCACAGTCGATGCCGAGCACCGTTGCCTCATGCCACGCAACACGTGTCCGAGCCTTCGCTCGGACACTCCCATCATTCGACGCAGTGGGCGCCTGGCCCAGGTCGCCGATACTCCTGCATTCTCCGCATCGACCGCAGAGACCAATTGGCTGGAGCGCCTGTGGAGTTTTCGTCACGACGACGAGGCCCTTGCGGCCTTTCCCGGGAGCCCCGATCGCGCCCGTGATCTGATCGCGCACGCGCGGTCTGTCGGGGCGTTGGACGATTCGACCGAGTGTTGGTGGCTCACACCTCAGCAGCGGCTCGCCGCCGCACCCGAGCTCGCGTCTCTCGCGCACTGGCACGACCACCCGCCCACGGCACTGGCGTCGCGCATGGCGACCGTCGTAGACGTGCAAGGAAACCCGGCAATCGCTTCCGTCGTTGCATCGATGGCGGGAGCGAGCGGCTTTCGACTGGCCCGCAGTGACCAGGAAGTCGCCTCGTCGTCGATCACGATCGCGTGCGCAATAACGCTGCCGGAATCCTCGGAATCCGTGCTCGCCTCGATGTCCCAGGTAGCTCAGTCTCGACCCCACCTGCCCGTCGTGGCGTACCGCGGTCGCGCCAGCATCGGACCCCTCGTTGTTCCCGGTCATTCGGCATGCCTGCGCTGCGGGTATTTGCACCGGCGTGACCGGGACCCGCACTGGCCGGAGATCGTTTCCCAGTGGATGGCACGCGATCACCGCACGTCCGATGACCGACGCGCGTCCAGGCGATCACAGGGCGCCGATGCTCTGCTCGCGATGCACGCAGCCGCGCACGCTGTCGCTGTGGTGCGGCGATGGACCGATCGGCCGGCCGACTCCCCCACCCGCCGGATCTTCCTCGAGGCACCGGATTTCACTGTCCACGATGAACCCACGCACCGGCACCCGGCCTGTGGTTGCTGGTGGGGCACCGATCCGTTGGCCCCGCGTGGCGCCTTCACCACCGGCGAAGAGCCCGCGGCTCGCACGATCGACTGACCTCGGGGACAATGGCGACATGCCGGAAATTCCCAAGAATGCGCTGACCCGCGGCGTGCGGATCGCGACCCTTCCGGCGTCCTACGCCGGGCGCACCGCGTGGGGTTTCGGGAAGAAGGTAGGCGGAAAGCCAGCGGACGCCGTCACCGCGGAGATACAGCAACGCACCGCCGAGCAGATTTTCGCGGTCCTCGGTCAACTCAAAGGCGGGGCGATGAAACTCGGCCAGGCGATGAGCATCTTCGAGGCGGCCCTCCCCGAGGAGATGGCCGGCCCGTACCGGGCGACGTTGACGAAACTCCAAGACGCCGCACCGGCGATGCCGGCCGAAACAGTCCACGAGATTCTCGCGGAGTCCCTCGGTCCCGACTGGCGAGATCGATTCGCCGATTTCGACGACACTCCCGCGGGCGCCGCCTCCATCGGCCAGGTGCACAAGGCCCTGTGGCACGACGGTCGCGAGGTCGCCGTGAAGGTGCAATACCCGGGAGCCGACAAGGCGCTGATCGCTGATCTAAACCAGATGGCGCGGATGGGAAAGATGTTCTCCTCCCTGGTTCCCGGCCTGGACTTGAAGTCGCTGGTTGCAGAACTGAAGGAACGCGTGATCGAGGAACTCGATTACCTTGGCGAGTCGCGCTACCAGCGTCAGTTCGCCGTCGCCTTCGATGGCGATCCGGAGTTCCGTGTTCCCCACGTTCTCGCCGCGGCACCGCACGTGCTGATCACCGAATGGGTGGATGGGCGTCCGATGTCGGACATCATCGCCAACGGAACCCCTGAGGAGCGTGACCGCATCGGACTGCTCTACGAGCGGTTCCTGCTCTCCGGCCCCGCTCGTGCCGGCCTGCTGCACGCGGATCCGCATCCCGGAAACTTCCGCATGACGCCCGACGGTCGACTGTGCGTGTTCGACTTCGGGGCAGTCTCCGTGCTTCCCGACGGATTACCGCCGGCGATGGGCACGCTGCTGCGTATCGCGCAAAGCGGCGACGCGGACAGCGTCGTGCAGGGGCTGCGCGACGAAGGTTTCGTTCTGCCGCACGTCGATATCGACCCCGAGCAGTTGCTGAACTACCTCGACCCGTTCGTGGAACCGGCGCGCCACGAGTTCTTCCACTTCAACCGCGCATGGCTGCGCGGTCAATTCACGCGAATCAACGACGTTCGCGGACCGGACTTCGCGATCGGCTTGAAGATCAACCTCCCGCCGTCGTACGCGCTCATTCATCGCGTGTGGCTGGGAAGCATCGGGGTCTTGTGTCAGCTCGACGCGACGGTTCCGGTACGCGGTGAGATCGAACGCTGGGTGCCGGACTTCACCGAACCGACGCCAGCCGGAAGCTAGGCGCGGGATCGCACCATCTGCACGACTTCGTCTCCGTAGGACTCGATCTTGGCCGGGCCCACGCCGGGGATCGCACTCAGTGCCTCGGCATTGTCCGGCAGCTGCTCGGCGATGGCGATCAGCGTCGCGTCGGTGAACACGACATAGGCGGGGACCCCTTGGGTTCGTGAGTGATCCAGGCGCCACTGCTTCAGTTCCTCCAGGAACGTCTCATCGAACGTCGACGGGCACGTCTGACACCGCCCGATGGTCCGCTCCCCCGCAGTCACGAGCGCCTTCCCACACGTGCGGCACGCCGCAGGGCCTCGCCTGGATCGGGGCTTGCTCCGGCGCGATCCGTCGCCGCGGCGGACCGATGATGCGTCCCCCTCGTCCGTGGTGCCCATGCGCTGAAGGAAGCGGCTCATCTGTCGGGTTGCGCGCCCTCCCGGTTGCCGAGATCGCGCCCATGTCACGTGCAGTTCACGCTCGGCCCGGGTGATCGCCACATACAGCAGCCGCCGCTCTTCCTCGAGTTGGTCGGCGGTCTCGGCATGCTGCAAGGGAATCAATCCATCGCTGCAGCCAACGAGATGCACCGTCCGCCACTCCAGTCCCTTCGCCGCATGGATGGACGCCAAGGTCACGCCATCGGCAACGGGAGCGAACTGTGCCGCGGCTCGCTCGTCGAGGTAGGCGATGAACGCCGCGAGATCTTGCACTGCGCTTTCCTTCGCGAGTTCCACCAGGGCCGCGAGAGACTCCCACTTCTCGCGCACGGCGCCGGTGGTTGTCGGTTGTTCCGACGACCAGCCCATCGCGCTGAGCACGTCGGCGACCGTGGCCGCCACATCTGCGTCAGCGTCCTGGCGACCACTGTCCGCATCCGACGCCCGCGCCGCTCCCCGCAGTCGCGTGATCGCCTCGCGCACCTCCGGCCTGTCGAAGTAGCGCTCGGAGCCGCGGACCGTCGTGGGAATGCCGAGCTCGGCGAAGGCTGTTTCGAGTTCCACTTGCTGGGCGTTGATGCGATACAGCACGGCGATTTCTCGCGGGCGGACGCCTGAATCGATGCTGGTCTTGATGCGCTTGGCGACGGCCTGGGCTTCGGCGACGTCGTCCTCGAAGGCCTCCACGTCGGGGGCCTGGCCGGCTTCTCGTCGTGACGTGAGGGTGACGGCTTTCGGCGAGGACGTGCCCGCATGAATGACCCCGTTGGCGAGTTCGACGATCTGCGGCGAACACCGGTAGCAGCGAACCAGTCGGACGGTGGTGGCGCCGGGGAACTGCTGCGGGAAATCCACCAGGTAGTCCGAGCGCGCACCGGTGAAGGAGTAGATCGTTTGACTGGGGTCACCGACAACGCAAATGTCGTCGCGGTCACCCAGCCACAACCCGATCAGAGCGTGCTGGACGGGGTTAACGTCTTGATACTCATCGACCGTCAGCCACCGATACTGCGCCCGCACCTCCCGTGCGATCGCATCGTCGGACGATAGTGCGCCAACCAGCACGATCATGACGTCCTCGAAGTCGATCACGCCTCGGTCAGATTTAGCCTGCTCGTAGTCAGCGAGCACACGGGCGAGTTGCCCGGGCTCCAGGCTGAGATTTCGTTGGACCGTCGCGGTCGGCAGAGTGTGTTGGTCCAGGAAGTTGACCCGCGCCCACTCGATATCGGCACTCACGTCTCGAACCATCGAGGTGTCCGAAGAGAAATTGTTCGCCGACAGTGCCGTGGCCACCAGGCTCGCTTTGCTCGGCAGCAAGTCGGGGAATGCCCGGTCGGACACCCGCGGCCAGAAATAGCGCAGTTGCCGCAACGCGGCGGCGTGAAATGTCCTGGCCTGCACGCCCTGGACGCCGAGGCCGCTCAGTCGCGTCTTGAGTTCCCCGGCGGCTCGATTGGTGAAGGTCACGGCAAGCGATCGAGCGGGATCGTGTTCGCCGGTGAGAACGCCGTAGGCGATCCGATGGGTTATCGCGCGCGTCTTGCCGGTCCCGGCCCCAGCGAGGACCGCGACGGGTCCGGACAGGCTCTCGGCAACGGCCCGCTGCTCAGCGTCAAGGCCTTCGAGAACGTCGGCGGGATCCATGGGCCGATGCTTCCACGGCGCACCGACAGTGCGCGATGAACCCCACAGGGTCAGTGGGTGAAGGCGAGTTCGATGAGAATGATGCCGAAGCCGAGGAGTCCGTAGATGGTCGCCCATAGCCACTGCCTGCCCCGGGGGAGCCCGGACCGGCGGGCGGCGAAGGCTCCCCAGAAGAACAAACTGGCCACCCCGAGGACTTCGGCCAAGCGGACCACGGCGCGAGGATCTTGCTGCACGATCAACCACACAAACCCGAGGGCAACGACGGGTATGCCCACCGCGACGTACTGCACGGCGATGCCCAGGAGGTGTCGGCGCTCTTTGGCCGAAAGGCGGTTTCCGGTGCGGATCTGCACGTCGAGCGCGTCGGAGAACGCGTGCGCGAGGGACAGTGCCAGCAGCGGCGCGAATACAACGACTACGAGGTCCATGAAAGGCGTGCCGGACCACGACTCGGCTTCCTGGTTATAGACGGCCAGCGAGACCATCAAGATGATGGTGGCGTAGATCAGCCGGTGTGGATCGAAAGCCATTTTTCCGACGTATAGCTGCACGTGCTTCTCGTCGTATTCGCTTTCCTTTTCCATCGCGTCACCCTATCCGCCATCGCAAGACTGCCCGGGAGTGCAGAGGCACCACCGGGCAGTCGTACAACAGCCACTGACGAGTTGCCAACTACGAGGGCTTGACTCCGGTGTAGGTCGCGACTCCCTTGCCCGCCTTGTACTTCTGCGGGACCTTCTTCGCGGACGCCTCGACGACGCAGTCGCCCTTCTTGTTCATGTCGAGCTTGACCGCACCCTTCTTGGTGGTGCGCACCTTGCATCGCTTTTTGCCCTTCACCACGGTGAACGTGACCTTCTTGCCAGCGTTGGTCTCGGCCTCGCCGGGCTGGGCGAGTGTGAGCGTCTTACCGACCTTGATCTTCTTGCTCGCCGGGGCCGACAGGGCGGCTGTCTGGGTGCCCATGGCCGTTGCCGCCTCGTACACATCCGAGGCGCCTTCGAAGGTGTCGGTTTCGGCGACGGATGTTGACAGCGTGCAGCTGGCGTTGGTTTGCGTCACGGACAACACGTCGCCTTGCAGTGAGCATCCGTCCCCACCGACGGTGAGATCCACGACGCCGCCGGACCGGGCGGTCGCTGCCACCTGGTACTCGCCGTATGGCAGCACCCCGACGCGACCACCGGTGGCCTGAGCGGTTTGACCGTCGAGAGTCACTACCACGGAGTTCGCGGCCTTCGGGTTCACGACGTCCCCCGCAGCGTCCGGGACACCCGGCTCAGGGGTAACGGAGCCTTGTCCCTGCTGCTGCGCACTCGGGGGAACCCCTTCGTTCAGATCGGGGGTGGATTCCGGAGTCTCTTCGCAGGACGAATCAAACTGCGGAAGGCGGTCGTCAGGTAGCGTTTCGTCTTCCCTGAAAGCCTTTATGGGCGAGTTCTGTTCAGGATCCAACTGCGGGACACACCAATCAGACAGGCTCCCCTGCCAAACGGAAAAGTCGAACATCCCGAGCACTGCACCCGTCTGCCCTTTAGGATTGTAGAGATCACCTAATTTGTTGAAGTCTCGAAGACCGCTGACATCCCAACCGGAAATATCTTGCTGAAAGGCGGTCGACTCGAACATCTTGCGCATGCGTACAACTCCGCTTGTGTCCCACTCTCCGATTGAGCCACTTTGTCCGTTGTTGAAGACAACTGCTTCGCTGAACATCGCGTACACATCCTTGATCTTCGGGCCCACAAAACCCTCGCCGAGATCCTGATTGAACAAGGAAGCTCCGTTGAACATTTGGTACATCGACGTCAAGTTAGAGGTATCGAGCGTCTTCAGCGCCGATATTTGCCGCCCACCAAAGCCCTGAAAGGCGTAGTTACCGAGGGAAAGTCGTCGCTTGCCGTTCTTCTCACCGAACTGGAGAACGTCCTCAACCCAGTCCAATTCGTTGCTGTCACTGTTCTCCCAGTCGAAGATCGCTCGAATTTCGTACTGCCCAGCCGACTCGTACGTGTGAGTTGGCTCGCAGTTGCTTGTGCACTTATCTCCATCGCCCCAATCGACGTACGAGATGGAGGACGCTGCCGTGGGTAGTGTCACGTTCTGGGCTCGCTTGGTTTTGAGAACCGTCATCAAGTCATAATCGGGTAGTTCGCTCTCCGCGCATTCCTCGCCCCACTTAGGTTCGGTCACGTTGCGGGATGCTTGCGAGAACTCCACTTGCTCGCGTAGCGACCGTACGCACCAGGCACTGAGGTCTCCTTTAAAGTTCGAATTCGCGAACATCGCCTTCATGACCTTGTCGCCAACAGGGCCACCCTCCACGAATTTGCTCCGGGACGCCCCGAACCATTGCGAGAGGTCGGCCTCCAGGCTCGTTGCTCCGCCGAACATGGTTACCGCGTCCGTCACGTGAGACATGTTCTCTTGCCAGTTGTCGCTTCCGAGGCCGACTCCATCAAATGATCGAGTTTCATCGAACATTCCTGCGGTGGACTCGACCTCAAACTTCCACTCGTCCAAGTTCGTGATATTCCTCAGGTTCTTTTGATCTTGGAACAGGTACTTGGCGCCCTTACCCGTAATGGTGGGCGCATCTGGTGCGCTAATTTCCTTCAGGTTCCATTTGCTCTCATCACTGGGCGGCTTGCACTCCGCATTTCTTCCCGTCCAGTCGCATTGAGTTGCAAGTGCGTAGGGTGCAGAGATCGTCGTGTTGCCCCATTGCCAAATGTTGACCCAACCGGCGGCGCCGTTGTAGCCCACCGTCCCAGTTGGATTGGACCTTTGACTGTTCACGCTCTTGTCGAGCTTGATTCCGCTTGGCACTCTCCAGACATAGAAGTCGCCCTCTTCATCGAGATACTCCGGATCCTCGCTTGACGTGTAGGGCCAATCCGGATACGTGCCGTCACCGCCGGGACCAACAATCGAGACAAAGACGAAATCCTCATCGTTGATTCCCGTTAAACCCTCGACGGTGTAGGTGCTTGATGCACTTGCGCCCGCGCATGTCGGAACACCGTCGCGCTGCTCGGGACTGAACTCCGCCACCGCAGTCCACAGGTACGTACCGGACTTCTTGAGTTTCACCTCGCGTGCGGCCTCGGCTCGAACGGCATCGTCAAGCAACTCGGCGT
>WLWF01001499.1_pt1 | contig 18925 bp, 11 predicted proteins | sample 6718331 | NCBI WGS metagenome assembly WLWF01 (sample SAMN12718692, study PRJNA515312) | sponge metagenome | isolation source: marine sponge | host: Mycale hentscheli | place: New Zealand: South Island, Marlborough, Capsize Point | collected 2003-05-01
TATCATCTATAGTTTCTAATTTTCTACAAATCTTAAAATTGTCGTCTTCGATTTTAGAAGAGGTTATAATATTTCCAACATACATGTCACAAATATAAGAATAATTTGTGACAATGAAAAGTGATTAGTTCATTTTTGGGTTTGTTGAAACAATGGACGTTTTTTTAATATTTTCAATTATATTAATATCATTTGGTAACTCTGGGTTACTTAACCCAACACTAACTTTACCTGATGTAGAACCACCATCATAGAATTTTTTCAAATTATAAACATCTAAAACTTTTTCATAAATTTTATTTCTCTTATCCATATTCTCATTACCATCTTTAGGATTTAATACAGCCGCACAAGCTTGACATTCAGATATCGTACCTGATTTTAAATCATTAAAGTTTGTATCCCACCAGTTTTGAGAAAATGTTAATGAATAATCAACACCTTCTTTAATAAGTTCCCCACTTTCTGATTTGATATTAAAAATGTTATCCATTTTACTAACATCAAAATTTTCAGTAATAAACCTTTTACTTATATCATCTTTTGCAGCAATTGTGTAATTTTTTCTACCTTTAATTTGTAGATAACCCCTACCCTTAAATCTTAAACCATCACCTGTTTCAGTATTTCCTAACACACCACTACCCTCATAACTTTTTTGTAGTGTTGTACCTTGTAATGCCACACCATCAGCATTTGGTAGTGGAGTTCTCCAAACCTCTATAGAGTTGGCAAAGTTTTTAGATTCATATAAACACTGTGTTAAGAAACATGTCACATAAGCATTTGATTTTCCTTCTAATTTATTTCTTAATTCTGTAACTAAATAACTATGATACTCATTAGTAACACTTGGAACACCTAACGATTTTAAACTTTCAATTGTAATTAAATTAGTATTAAAATTACTTTGAGGTAATATACAACAATATCCATCATTTATTTGTTTTTGTTCATTTATTAAGGTGTTTATTTTTAATTTTTTTGCAATTTCATCTTTTTCACTATAATTAATATTTAAAAACGTAGTTGCATCTTCAACTATTGGAATAATACTTAAAGACTGCCTTAAACCAGTAAATGTTGTTACCATATTATTTGGTGTTATACTATGTTCCACATTCATAATCATATAAACACCTCTAAAAAATGGTACATTATCTAATTGAAAATATGATAGTGGTTGAATATTCATATTACCTAAACTATCAACCTTACACTTATAAGACCTAGTAGAAAATAAATCATATAAATCATTCCCTTGTAACGTCCTTTCTACACTACCTCTCTTGTCAACTAAGTTTGATAATTGTCTATAATATTCTGCAGTATTTTTAGATTCATTTTGATTTAGAGATACTGATTTAAATATACTTTGGTTTTCAGAACCAAAAGCAACCCTAAACGCATTTAAAGTGTTTTCACCATTAAAATCTGGTGGCATTTTACCGTCTTCAAAAATAAACCCATCATTAGAATAGTATGCCCTTTCTGAATCTGCAAAATCTAAAGTTTTAGAATTACCACCAGCTAACATACAAACATATGAGGGTCCAGTTTTACCTTCATCTAAATTTGTTTTAGGTTCAAACATATTAATAGCATCATTTTCATCACGCATATTGATATATGAAGGGAATATTTGTAAAATGAAATTACTATCCCTTAAAATTTTACCCACATATGTTAGTAAATCTGTACCTATATTATCAGATAATGAAACTAAACTATCTAAGTTTATAACTGCTTTATCACCAATATCACCCCAAGCTCTGTTTACGAATTGGAAGTAATCTATTAGACCATTATCCCTATCTCCACTACAAGAATTAAAAACTTTTCCATCTTTTGTTCCACCAACCCACTTATCAAAAATAGTCTTAAAATAACTATAAACACTCAACTTTAAATCATCATTTTTAATACTATCATCAGAATCTTCATTCAGATTGTTATTTTTTTCTTCCTCTATATTGGTATTTTTATTAAACCCCAACTTAAACTGAGTTAGATATGTTCTTAATACTTCTTCAGGTATAGATAATGACCCATCATCACCAGAAATTCTTTTAGGTGAAGTTATAACAATCTTATCTTCTTCATTTATTTTTGATAAGATTGTGCTAGATTTTTCATTGTCAATAAAATATTCTTCATATGCTTTAACGAAACTTTTTCCTTGAGTATCTTTCCAATTATTATAATATTCCTTAAACTCTTCTATAGTTTCATCATCTAAATCTATATTAAAAATAATGTCAACATTACTAAGTATATAACCCACCCAAACAATATATAATTTAGGTAAAATTACAATTTTAGATACATTACCAGCTTTTCTGTTATTAAAATATTTTTTATTTAATGACCCAAAACTTAAGAATGGTAATGTTTTTAATAATTCATCTGCCTTTATATCGTCATTAAAATCAGTACTATACTCATTACCAAAACCATTATCTACTAAATTTTTAATTTCCCCCACATCTAACTGATAAGTTTTATCATAACTTGTAGGTTTTTTTATAGTATTATTAAAATTAGTTGTCCACGACAAATATGATATATTATGTTCATATAATAAATTCTTAGTTAAATATAGAATACCATTGTCTATATCACCCTCATTAGGTTTTAGCTTATCTTTTCTTATTTCTACTTCTTCATTATTTTTAACCGATAATTTAACACGATTATTGATAATTGGTTTAGCATATTTACCAACTTTAATTTTTTGTTTATCACCTATAGTAGATGAGTTATTAAGTATTATATCAACCCCATTATTACTTACACTACCTCTATAGAATACAGTAAGGATTGCAGTATCTATGTTAAAATTTTTACTTATAGTCTCCTTATAACTTTTAGTTACAATATTAGAAGATGCACTAGCACCATCTATATATGCGTAAGCCGAAAGAGGGTTATCTTTATTGTTGATAACTCCTGAGTAACTATATAATTTTATTGCTCTTTCAATTACTTTACTATATAAATCATTAGGAACCCCATCAGTGAATTCTTGTCTATCATCCCTTATATTAAATTTGTTATAAGGATTATTATATACATCTTCTACATTAATTGGTATCCAATTATCAGTTGTGGTTGTATCTAACCTATTAACTGCGTCACTCAAATCACCTAACTCTTCACTTCGTTTAAGAAATTGTTTTATTACTTCATCAATGAAATTTATTTCCGGAAATTTAGATTTGTCTGATAAGTCAAGTGACCCTAACCAAACTTGTTCTATTTCACTATCCTTCCCATCTTTAGTTTTAGTTACCAAAGGAAATGGGTATACATATCCCCCATCAGCATCTTTAGGGCAATCTGAGTCAGCCCCTCTTGATTGTAAAATATTATGTCTTTGTTGTGCAGCATCTTCTGCCGATTTCGCAACATCATAGATACATTCAAACATAACCTCCACATTATTCATTATTATTGTGAAAACATTTTTTATTGTGGGGTTAAACTTTAGTCTAGTTTTTAGTTTTTTATTTACTTCTTCACTTAAACTATCCTTTATATCTTTGTTCTTACTTTCTAAGTCAGTAAGTATTTCTTGTATTCTTTCTCTTGTTTTTGAAAAATCATATACCTCTACTCTATTATTTGGGTTAAATGTTTTTTCATAATTAGATAAAAATTTATCACTACTCTCAAAATCAATTATGGTTGATACTTCTGTCTTATCATCTCTATTGGCTATAGCCCACACTGCACTACCCTCAGTGTATAGTTCCTCTGTAAACCCACTAAAAGTTATTGCACTAATTAGTGGTGTATTAAGTTTTACGAACTCATCTATAACGTATTTACTACCTAAGTTTAATTTTTTACTATATTTTTCATACTCGTTAAATACTTTATCTGCAGTATCTAAAAATATTTTAAAATAACCTTTATCAGGGGATTTAATAACTATTAAATCTCTAATAGAAATAATATTTTCATTTGTTACAAAATTTGGTGATCTAAATACTTCAGTCTTAAAAGTATCTTTTGTTTTACCCATTAGATTACTTAAAGAATTCATTAATGAAGTTGCAGTGTTTATATCCCTTAACTTATCAAAACCATCAACACTTGCCTTAATATTCTCAATTGATAATTGTAATTTACTAATGTCTGATAAAAAATCTCCTAATTTAGGTGTACTAACTAATGGACCATCAGGTGTTAGCTGAATTTTTTTATTATTTAATTTTTCTTGACCTTCATTTGTTTCTGCAACACCAATAACTTGTTGTAAATTAATATCTGCTAAAAATGCTGATTGAAACCCTATAAATTTAGCATCTATCTCAAAATTACCCGTATCACCATTGAATGAAGATGTCCAATCTAACATATGTAAACAATAAGTTACTGGCACACCATAATAACCTTTAACAGTTAATTCAAATATTGGGTATGGTAATCTAAAGAATAACCCATATTGTGAGTTACTTAAATCTGATTTAGATATATCAAATAAAGCACTTCCTCTTAAATCAATAAATTTTATGTTTACTGTAGGAACTAAAGTGGGGTTGTAGGTAATATCTATACTACTAATACCAAGACTTTCATTATTCCCTGTACTACCACCAATATTTAATCCACCAATTTCAGTATAGTCTGTAGTTGCATAACTTGTAAATTTTCCATCTTCATCTTCTGAGTTTAAATCTACTTTAGTTGCAATAAAGTTTATTTCATTATCACCACTTTGATTAGACGTTTGATTTTGCCCATCTTCATCAGTGACAATAATACTTCTAGTTTTAGTGGTTGTTCGTAGACTAACATATAAAAATAAATCCTCTGCGGCTGGTATATCTCTACCATATCCGTTTGGGTTTATTAAATTAATTTTACCTTTAGTTTCTATTTTTGAATTTTTATTTTCCATCTATTGATTTATATCTATTCACACCACTTATATATTGTTGTAAAGTATCATTAAATGGGTAAGGTATTCTAATTATTTCTCCATCAGGTATATTATCTTCTAAACCACCATACTTAGGGTTAGCCAACATTATTAACCAACCATGATAAGGGTTACCATAATACTCTTGACTTAATTTATCCATCCTATCCCTTTGTAATTTCCATACAACGGTCTTATCTGTACCTTTAGGTTCTATTTTTATAAATGGTAACATAGAGTATTTACCCCCATTATTAAACCCATTATATCTATTATAATAATCTTTTCCCATATATGAAGTTTTACTTTTTTGTAATTAAAAATACTAACATTATTGTTTTTTCCAATAATAAATCTGAGGTGTCTTCTTTGTAAGTTTATAAATATTATTTTTTTTATTAGATATACTTTTCTTTCTAGTGAAATTTGCTTCAACAGTTAAATCTATTGTATTAGTTTCAATAAATTCATCTCTTTCTTTTTCTAACTTTGCTTTTTGCCTACCTAAATTCTTTATATCCCTACTACTACACATATCACAACCATGAACTTCTTTCCAAGTTATCTTTCTATATTCATCCATTATCTCTTTATCGAATTCATCTAATATAGTCTTAAATATACTATTTACCGTTTCATATAAGGTAAAACTTTCTGTTTTTGTATTTATATTACTTAAACCTAACTCAAAAGATCTTCCACTAGGTGATGTACCTCTTATAGATAGTTTTATTCTATTATCACCACTACCATCTACCAATAAGCCTGGTCTTTCTTCAACTGCAGTCTCTAATGTAGCACCTGTTTGTGAAATTACTATAATGGTATTATCACTAACAGTATCATTTATTGTTTCTACAGTTTCTGGCATACCATTAACAGTATCTTTAATTTCATATTTAACTGCACGATCTTCATTACCTTCATTTATTGTTATGAATAATGTTGGTTCAGTAGTCGCTGTTGCTGCAGCTGCGGCTGCCTTTTCGTTAGCTTCGGCTTTTAATCTAGTTGCCTCTTGATCAATAGGTAATTCATTTTTAAGTTGGGTTGTTACATCTACCCCAGCAGCTTTCCTTATTTCACCCAATGAAACACCATCTACAATTTCACCACCTTCACCATTTAATCTAATACTATCAGCTCTAGGGTCATACATTTCAGTATTTGCATAGAAATTATAAGACAACGCATTTTGTAATCTATTTATTGGACCTTGTAATGATTGACCACCAATCAATTCGATAGTCATTTGAACATTTGCAATCATTGGTTGTACACCAATACCTTCTGGATTTAAGTCCCACTGAAATCCATTGTCTTCATAATTTATAGATAGGGACTGAATAATAACTTTTGTATTTATAAAATCACCTATTCTAAGTATACAAACTGGTGGTCTACCAAAAGCTAAGTTATCTGGTTTTACATTACCTACATCACCATATATACTAGGTCCTTGTCTCATACATTGTTGTAAGAAAGTTATTCTACTATTTAACCCCTCTGGTGTAGTTGAGTGAAATCCTGGTTGAAAGTATTTTATCTTACTACTAATATTACTAAAATAGTTAGGATAATCATCTGCAATCATATCAAAGTATGTTGTCTCATTAATAAATAAGTTACTAACTATATCTAAGTCATTACTTAATTGTTCATTAATATTTTTTTGAAATTCTTCTGATTGATCTACATCATCTCCTTTTGGGTAATAGGTTATAGTAACATCTACTCTCCTATCTCTTATCGCAGCTTCACTATCTATGTCGGCTGTTTTAGAAGCACTAAGTAAATTATCATTATTATTATAATTTATTGTTTCTTTAATATTTTTAGGTACTTCAGACCCATTACCAAACACTTTTTTAAGTGTATAGAAAAGTGCAGTTTCTGATCTTATTTCCCCAAAACCACTTCTATTTATATCAATACCATTTATTTCACGTTTAGAAACAAATCCAGTAAAATTTATTTTTATAGTTAAATTTTTATCTTTTAATATTTTGTTTATTCTGTTACCACTATCACTTAAATCAATAAATTCTTTATTTAAACCATCTGGATTATAGGTATCATTTGTAGACATATAACTTCCATTTTCAAAATATATACTAAAACTTGTTGTTTTTGTTGTGTAGTCAGCTTTGGTTTGTCTAACAATACTATTAGCCTTCTTCTCTAATTGTTTTTTAGTATTTTGATCTAAACTAGTATTCCTTTGTATAATGTCTAAAAATTGTTGTGGTGTTTTTATTCCCGCCAAAAACTCTTCAATATCAGTATTTTGTCTTCCCCTATACTCATTTATTATTCTAGGGTGATCAACCAAAATCTTAAACTTAAATGAACCACTTCTATTAGTATTGTTATAAGTATATACTGGTTCTCCTCTTCCTAAAAACTCTGTTGTGTTCCAATTTGCAGTTGTTGTTTCATCAAAAGATAAATCATAAGGTGCAAACCACATAATCCTTCCTTTTCTACCATTTACTAAGTCACCAGGTCCAATCTCTTGTATTGGTAAGTCTGCTAAATTATCCGACCACGCTAAGTTTTCCAATGATAACATATATTTTTTATATGTCGTAAATGATTCATCTATACTATTAGGGTAGGACTTAACTATACCATTATTTTGTAAAACACTTAAAGATGATTTTCCCGAATCAACAGAAAAACCTGGTTTTGTTAAGTTTTTATTAAATAATCCACTTTTTCTAATTGCGTTTTGGTATGAATATCCATTTTCTAATTGTGTTCCATCAGTAGATTTCAACCAAACTCTATCATATTCACCAATTGCACTACCTCTACTAATGTCCTTACCATTTATTTTATCCTTAAAGAATTTTTTAGTTTGATCTATGAATACACCAGTTTCTGAATGTAACTTAGTAAGGTTAGCTGTTTTAGCTAATATAGTTTGATCAGGAAATTTAGTTTCTTCTCCACCCCAAACAAAATCTTTTGTTGGTCTTACTACTTGTTCACCATTTATTTCTGAATCAATATCAGTTGATTGTTCAGTAAAATCTTCTGCAGTAAATATTTTAGTTATTCCTCCACCTCTGTTAGTTGAACTTTCATTCCCAATATAATATCTACTACTAGGTGCTCTATCTCCTAAGACACCAAATAATCTAGGACTACTATAATCAGGGACATATGTATTAATTCTTAAATGTCTAAATAAAGCATTTTTTTGTCCCGGTCCTGTTCTTTTTAATAACTCAGTAGTTCTTTGTTCGGTGTTTAAGTTAACACCTGCAGTTACACCTATCTTAGATAATAAATTATTTACACTATTCTTAATCTTTTCAAATCTACCACTAGGTGAATTATACTCTTGCCAACCTATAGCTCCTTTTGGTATTGTTGATACCGGTAGTTGTACACCAGTAATCTTACCCAATAATTCAACTCCTTTACCAATAATATTAGCGGGTGTTGTAATATCATAATTACTTTGGATAAATTCATTTCCTTGTGATAAGTTTAATAAATTTGTATTTACCCTATCTATAGTTTGATTTTGTATTGATTGAGATACTCTTTCATTTATTAAATACTCTAATCTGTTTGATGCTATGTTACCTAAAGCAGTATCGAAATTATCCCCTCTGTTTGCATCAATTACAGTAAAAGGGTTACGTATACTAAAACCATTAGTAAGTCCCACAAGTCCAAAGTTTTGGTTGCTGTAGTCACCACTAAACTTACCTGTCACATTGAGAGAAGGAGGTGATAATACTTCATACTCATATTCACCTGATAATGCAGAATATTTATTATAATTTAATAAACCATCTCTATCCTCAATTTTGTCATTTTTTATCTTTTCTTTATCTAAAGGAATGTTTTCTATTCTACTAGGTAGTGAAAAGATTATTTCCCCCATTTGTTGTTGAAAGGATTGAACACCTCCATCAATAACTGCATCTGTTACAGGTGGCGGTAGATTTCTATCTAATAAACTATTTCTAACTTCTTCAGACGTTAGCCAAACACCATTTACGTAAATATTTCTATTAAGAATTCCTCTAGGCATAAAAATTTCTTTTTATTATAAATATCATGTAAGAAATTTCCCGGGATAAATTATAATATATATAGAATAATATATTATATACTAGTTATATATTCTTGACTAGTCTTGTTTTTCTTGTTATAATTACTTATTTTTCTTGTTTTTTCTTGTTATTATATATACAAGTCATGTCAAACATTTTTGGAAAGTAAATAGTAAGGGAAGAATAAAATAATTTATTTATTAAAAGGTGTTAGAATAGACGTTATCTTTACCCGATACTTTACCTGTTACCAACTCTTCAAGTCTATTAGTGGTGAAGGCTTTATTTACTGCTTTTTCTACTATTTTGGTATCAACACCAGAAGGTGCATCTATCTTAACTGTCATAGTTATATTACCACCCATACTGATATTACTGTTAGTTGCAGGAGATGTAGAGTTTGATATATATTTTTGTTCCATATTTGTGTTAGGTGTTGGTATTGCTGAAGGAGGACCAACAGCTATTGCATCTCTTGGATCTATCTGATAAAGACCACCAAAAGTAGTAGATATTGTAGGACCTTTACTACCACCTTGTGCAGGAAAATAACCATCTTTAACAATAGGTGAGTTATCAGTAGATACAATTTTTGCTCTAATTTCATTTAATTTCGTCAAATTTTTATTTACACCTGCAGTGAATTGTTGAACTGCCCCTGCAGCTAAAGAAGATGCACTACCCAAAGCATTAAAACCAGTTGTGATAGATTCTGATATATTAGCATTTAAATCTACATTTTTTAATCCTGCCGCAATTGAATCCACAATACCACCCGAAATATCTTTTAAATCATCTAATGGGGTTGCCATTTGTGTTTCTATTTTACTATAGAAATCAGTTTGTAATGCAATTAAGGTTTTAGTTGATGTTTCTAAAGCCATTAAGTGTTGGTTGGTTGTCATAGATGCCTTAGCAGTTTCTATAATTGCAGTTTTCTCATCTGTAGGTGCTGCTAATGCCGCTTCTATTTGATCTGCATTTAAATCCTCAACAGCAATATCTTCACCTTTTACATCTACGGTCCAACTACCAGAATCTTTATCAAACTTTGCAATAGATGCTATTTTATCCATAGTATCCTCATCAAAAAGGTTACCACCAACATCCATTTTAATCTTCTTCATTTTATTCATCTGGTATGCTGTGTCAATAAGTTGGTCTTTGTTTATACCCAAAGCTTCTGCCATTCCCATCAACCTTTGCCTGTTTTCAGCAATCATATCAAACTTACCAGTCTTTTCATTAAACTGCACCATACCTTCGGTAGCATCACCAACTTTCTTTGCAAATTCTTCTGGTGCGTTTCTAGCATCAAACATCATCTGCATTGGGTCACCAAATGTACTAGCCATTTTACCACCTAATAATTGTAAATTAGCTGCCGCTTCAATTGCCGCCTCAGGCTCATAAAACTTATCTGCCATACCTAACATATCAGAGACATCCATTCTCATCTTAACGGCAAGTTTTGACATCTCTCCCATAGCGTTTACACCACCTCTGAAAGACATCCTTTGCATACTTTCAAAGTTGTCAGATAAAACCTTAACTACTTTGGATGAGTTTAACCCTAATTTTTGGGCATCAACAACAATATCATTTATATTTTCTGCAAATACTTTAGAACCAACACCCATCAAATCAAACCTTTCGGCTAATCTAGTTGCATTCTCTCTAGCTAATCCTGTGGCTTTGTTTATTTGGAATATTCTAGATACTTCTTCGTCATCTAAAATTCTTACCCTACCAGATTCCTCTGAAAATCTACTATAAATCCCTTCAACATCTTCTACAGTACCACCTAATTGTTGCACTAAATATACTGACCTATTAAACTCCTCAGATAATAACTTTTGATTTTGATAACCAATACCAATACTTATTGATGTTTGCTTATAACTTTTAGCTAACTCCTCAGATAATTTATATTGTCCTGCTAAATTTTTAGAGAATGCTTGAATTGACTTACCAAAAGATGTAACTGATGTTAAAATACTTCCAAATAATTCACCATTTTGACCAATTAGTTTTGCGGTACCACCTAATTCTGAATTTAACCCCTCAATTTTATCTGATAACTGACCTACTTGTGTTATCATTTTCCTAACTAAATTAGATAAAGCGGTAACATCATTACCAGCAGCGTTTAACTCATCTTCCAGCTCTTTACTCATATTTTCTTATTTATTAAAACTATTTCTTTTCTATTATTTTATATCCTACTTCTTCCGTATCACCTTCTTTAATATCTGGAGAACCTTCTCTATGTGTTTTATATAATAAAGAAGCATTACCATTCTGACTTTCCCTATTCAGTGTTTTGTATTGGAGTTTTATAAATCTCTTAGCACCCATTTCACTTGTTTTAAGTAAAAGATATTTTGCGCTTTCATTTATACCAGCAGCGTCATACCACACCTCACCTTTAAGTGTTTTACTTAGTTTTGGATTATCAAGTGTTATTTCAGTATCACTATCAAATTGTATTAGTATTCTACTGAAATCGGGATTATCAATATTACCACCTTCATTAGATTTTTTTAAATATTTATCTAAAGCTTTATTCAGTGATGCAACATTACTAATTAATGTTTTCATTTTACCCCCTAATTTCTTTATTTGCCTTTTTTCTTTTTTTGCTTTATTTACGTCAGATATTGCACCTACAGTTTTTTTAGCTGCAAAAAAGTAAGGGTTATTTAATGCTGAATAAGCGTCAATGGCATTTGATGCTGTTACTTCTTCAAAAATTAAATAATCAATATTTTTATTTAATTCCTCTATTAATAAATCTTGTTTATTAATTTTATCATTTAAGTCCATAGTAAGTGTTTCTATATAAATATCTTAAAAGATAAAAACACTACTCTTCTTTAGGGTGTAACATAGATATGAAATTATTTCTTTGCCATGTAGGCATAGATAGGACATCAGAATAAGAAAATCCTTGTTTAACTAAAAATAGTATTTGTGTCTGAATTGCTTGAAGGTATTCAGTATTCAGGCCATAAAAAATTTGGTCCGATTCTAAGAAATGTGGCAACCTCAACCCCTCCTTGGATTGTAGCATCCGTATTGAAATCCATACCCGGTTCTAAATCAGCCATATATTTTCTAAGTGCTCTACTATCCTTTAAGGTAAGTTTCTTAATAACAGAAGATAATTTCATCTTATCTCTATCATCATTTATTTGCATAATTTGTCTTTCTAACCTTAAAGTAATTTTATGTGATACCTCATCCCCATTTCTTTCCATTAGAGTTGTATCTTGTAAATCAATTTCCTCTTCGTCTTTTCCTGTTAAAAATCTAAACTTAACTTTATATCTTGATTGTGGTAACTCAAAATCAAACTCATTATTTTCATCAGGTTGTATGGTTAGTTTCTTTTGTTTTAATGAAGGTAAGTCAATCTCACCTGAAACAACTTTACCACTATTAGGGTCTAATACTGCTTGTGTATATTTATCTCCTAAACCAGTCGCCCTTAGAAATATTAAAATTGCCATTCTATCACCCTCTAATAAATCTTTAGTATCAAAACCTAAATCTTTTACTTTTCTTTCTAAAAGAATATCTACTAACTTACCACTATTGATAATGTTTGGTGATGATAATATATTTTCATCTATTGTCGTTAAGTAAGAAACCTTAACAGTGGACTTCTTATTTGGGTATAAAATACCTTGTGATGGTAATTCAATTACATCATATTGTTCTTTATATTCGTCCGGTACGTAATTCGGATCTATATTTGCAATGCTAGGACTTTGTTCCATAAAACTCTTTTTATATAAATATACGACTATATCTTTTTAAGTTAAATGTTATCTAACTCTTCTTTAATTTCTTCTAACTCATTAGTAATTGATAAGAGTAATTTATCATCTAAATTACCCTCACCAATAATAGTTATAAGATATTTTAATCTATCTTCTATATTTTCAATATTATTTTCCATTACAAATCACTAAAAGATATTTCAAGTTCTTCATCGTCAGAATCGCCAATATCATACTTATCTTTTATATCATCAGGCATAAGATTAGCACCTTCTTTATATACATCACCTACCATTCTATTAATTTCAGGGTTATCAATACCAAACACATTTGTAAATGCTTCTACACTAGTATCTATAATTCCTTTAAGGTTACTGGCTGAACCACATTCTCTAACTAAAAATAATCTCTCCAAAAACCCCATAATGAAATCACTATTAACCGCAATTTCTAATATGTTAACTACACTATCTGTTACAGGTCCGATATCAGTATCTAAATCCACACTTTCTTTATCCTTAACAACTCTCTTCAAATGAGTAGTATTTTTAATACCATATTCACATAAAACTTCATGTATTATTGTTGTCATTAGATAAAGATATAGGTAATATGTACCAGCTTTTAATACTTTAGATTTTAACCCTTTAGTATTTTTAATTATCTTAAACATATTAATTAGTGGACCTGGACCAATAGGTATAAGTTTCATAGATTTTAATACACTAGGTGGTAAATTAATATTACTTAAAAAGTCACCAACACTAACTAATTTTTTCCCTGTGTATTGTGATAACCTTTTAGACTTATCTAATGTTTTAAGTGTGTATTGTGATAACCTTTTAGACTTATCTAATGTTTTAAGTGTATTGATTGCCGTTTTATTATTCAATAAAGGTTTAGGTAACCTACCCAATAATGATTGTGGTATGTAATTTTTATGTTTTATAAAATCTAAAGGAACATCTTTACTTATATCCGTTATTTTAAAATCACCCTTCTTAATCATCTTTAAAAACTCTTTATTATCTGCAATAACTTGTAACCCTTCCTTACTCAATGTTGAGTGTGGTTTACCAGTAATTAAGTCAAAAACTATTTTATCTTTAAATAATTTATGTCCACCCTTTCTATTTATAGAACTTAAAGCAGTAGGATTTACTTTACCTGTTTTAGTAAACAAATCAATTACTGTACCTTTTTTGGTAAGTATTTTGCCTTTATTTATATAATGCATAGGTGATAAGTTATCAACAACCCTAGAACCCGATTTTTTCACAGTTTTTATTATTTTATCTGAATTCTTTATTAAGTCATCTAAAATTCTGCCTATTCTACCACTAAAAGCCTTTACTGATTTCATTAAAGACTCAGAAGTTTCTTTACCAAGAATTCTTTTACCTATAGAACTATTAAGAGCCTTTTCAATCCATAAAGGTAGTTTAGTAAAAAAAGTAGATAGGTTTTTTGAAATCCACTTCCAAGCTGTTTTTAACAAAGGCATTGATTTTAATGCCATTTTACCACCACTTTTAACAAATCTTTTAAGTATAGGTGCAACTGATTGTAATGCTCCCGGAATAAGTGCAAACATACCTGTAATCGCCCCCATTAAATATAAAGTGTCTCTTTTTTTAGTATCAGATTCAAACTGAGCTTCAACAACATAACTAAGAGCATGTACAACATCTATCATCGTACCACTACCTGGTACAATAAAATCTGCACCCATAGATATTAAATCAACACCTGTGTGTATAATATCACTCATAGACCAACCATCATCAGAAGCTCCAACTTTACCTGTAGTACCTAAAGCTTTAGTTATACCTATTGCTTGTTCTGTTAGTGGTAATTCATTTCCTGTTACACTATCATAAACTCTACCTAAATAAGTAATATGTTTCTTATCTTCAGTTATCCTACACTTTAGTAGGTTTCTAAGTGGGGTATCTACCTCCTCTTTTTTAAACAATCGATTAAATTGTTCTTCCGTAATTAGTATGTTTTGTCCCATATTTTTTTTATTCTATATCTTTTTTTATTCTATCTATTGTAGCAGATAACTGATCCCAATTAGTACCTTTATCTAATGTACCTATTAGAATTTTCTTTGAACCATCATCATTATTGTAACCACTTCTAAGCCAAAATCCAACTTCACTAAATAATTCAGTTGGTGTTTTTTTACCTTTATCTTTAATGGTCTTATTGAATTTATTCCATTCATCAAAGGAATTAAAATTATTTTTTACGTATTCTAATGCACGTATCATTTTATTAGTATCAACATATCCACCTAAATACTCACTTAATTTTTGATAATGCCCGCTATCTACATCACTAATTGGCATTTTAACCTTCTCTTCTTCTGTAGGTTTTGATATTGTGTCTACAAGAGCTTTAATAATTGTTTTAAAATTGACAGGGGTTTTACTTTCAAGTTTTTTTTCATCTGCACCATCAATAGATACTTTTCGTAAATCTAATTTCATATCTATATTCTGTATATTGTCACCAACTAAACTAGAATAAGTATACCAAACTCCTTTATAAACAATTTCATTAAATGTCGTACCTGAAAGTTTTTTCTCTAACCGTACTATTTTTGCATCATCTTCATATGGTTTTCCCGCACTATTTTTTATAGTTAAAGTGTAATACCTATCACTTTTAAAACACATAGTAGTAATATCATTTATGTAACAAGCTTGACAACCCTCATCATTATTAGATTCATTTAGTTTCCAATTCGTTGCTTTAAATTTCATAAATTTAACTACACTAGCTAAAGTTGTACCATCCCAACAATTCTTTTTAGTATCTTTTGCTTTTTCTAATGATAATGATTTATCATCTTTTTTTGGTGTTTTTGAGTCTATAGGTTTATTTGTTAAAAAGTTATTTATAAACTCATATAACTCACCTTTTTCTTTTTTTATTACATATTCATTTTTATTACAATTATATTTACCAGTATTTTTCCAACCCTTACCGTTTTGAATGTAAATAAATTTACCATCTTCAATAAAATATACCTTATCGTTATTTTTATTAACCATTTTAAATGCCTTTCTATCATCCAACTCAATCACCTTACCTTTATCTGAGTAATCTTTTTTAATGCAATAATAATGTGCAGCACTAATATCTTGCTCAAATAATAATAATTTATCGTACTGACTTTCTGTAATAATTATTCTTTTCATAATTTAATACTTAATTATCCCCACATTTTTTAATCAATTCAACTGCCTGATTTCTTAGGTAATTCATATCACCTTGTGCTCCAAACCAAGTCCCTACATCCTCAAGAGAATCTAACATACCATCATCATCCATCAAATTGTATTTCTTAACAAAATCACAAAGTTTACTCATATCTTCATATTTTTTTAACATATCTAAAACCACTTTCATATCACTTTCCCAAACATGACTTAAAGTTACCCCAATTTTATCGTAAACAGTTTCAACATCTTTCATCAATACATCTTCGGCATTTTTTTTCTTTTCCTTTTCTTCTTTAGCCTTTTTCAATTTATTCTTCTCTTCAACTGCTGATATAACTATCTTTCCATCAACACATTTGTAATCTGACCTTTCTTTACCATATACAACTCTACCATTGTTATAAAATATTTTACCATCTATATCATATGAAATGTCGCCAGATCCTTTAATAGCTTTCTTTTTTGCTTTACGATTAGTTTTAACGCAAGGAAAATCATCCCAATTATCCTTATATGGTTCAAATTCTACTTCACCGTATATTGAACAACTAAATTTACCTATAGTATTTTTTTCACCATATGAAGAGACATCCGGTTGTCCTATGTTTTTATATGTACCATCTAACATAAATTTTAATCCAGCAATTGTAACACTTTCATCTTTATTGAATTTCTTAGGGGCTTTTAAATTCATTACACAACCAATCTCACTATTACTTTTCCATTTTTTTGTGATATCATCCTCATTAGGTTTAACAGATACTTTTTCTTCCTTTTCCTTTGGCTCTTCTTCCTTTTCTTTTGGCTCTTCTTCCTTTTCTTTTTCAACTTTTTCTTCAGATGGCTTTTTTAATTGGTCAGCAAAAGAGAAATTTATTGCATTACCATCATTATCTTTAAACTGTTCTAAAAGCATAGTATTAATATCAAAAGTATTCGTCATCTCCAATAAAGATTTTTTAGTAAATTTACGCTCATTCATAGATAAATTATGTTCTTTACCTTTACCATCTGTAATTGTCATTATACCTTGATCTAAATCATATACAACACCAACTATCTTTTTAATATTAAATCTGTCTTTCATCATCTCAATGTCATCATCATTCATATCAATATTAGTCAATGAATCATTTTTTTCAGATTTTACTTGAATATTTCTAGCGTCTGTGTCATCAACAGTAATATCATTAGTTTTTACTGGTACCTTATCATTAGATTTATCATCAGACTTACTATCACTAGATTTTGGTGTTGACTTTTTTGCTGCAGATGTCTTACTCTTACCTTTTGAAGGAATTGCATTAGGAATGTAAGAAAAAACAACATAACTACTATTATCCACGTCTTTTTTTGGATGAAGTTGTTTTATTTCATATGACCCCTCTTTAAGGTTTAACTTTTTATTTAAATATTTTACTAAAAGACCTTTTGCTTGTTTAATATTAAAATCTGTGGATTTTTCACCTTTAGGGAATTTAACTAATTTAATTGTCTTACCATCACCAATACCATCTTTATGAGAGAATAGTTTATAGTCACCATATTCATTTGGTTCTATATATGTATATTTTCTTTTAAAGGCTTTTCTATCCTTTTTGTAAAAACGTTCTATTCTTTCTGCTTCTTTTTTGAATTCTTTTTTAAACTCTTCTTCTTCCTCATCAGATCTAAAACTATCTCTTTTTCTTTCAGCGTCTTTAGTCATTTCTGATGCTTTTCTACCTCTTTTCCACATATCCTGTTCTTCGATAGTGTTTTCATCATCTACTAAATTTCCGTGCAACCTTTCTTCTGTAAAAAGTTGTTTAATTCGTTCTATTTGTTCATTTATATTTTTCATATTAAATAAGCTTTCTTTATAAATATCGACATAAACAAAAAAAGCCCTCCATTACTGGAAGGCTTTAGTATTTTTATAATTCCTTTAATTACTTCTTAGAATACGTTGATTGCTCTGTCGAATCTAATTTGACATGTGATGTCAGCTAAGTCTGATGAGTTATAATCTAAACTACCAAAATCAGCGTCATTTAACTGAGTACCTTGTAAAATCCATTTCTGAACAACAACACCAGTTGGATCTAACATTTCTAATTCTACATCTTTCTTATAACCTGCAGCATAACCTTGTCTACCTGTTACTGATTCAGAATGTAATCTAACCCACTCCATTAAAGCTTGTGTAGCTGATGGTCCGATTGGATCTCTAAACGTTATTTGCATTGAATCCCAAGTAAATCTACCAGCAACGAAAGTTGATGTGTTTAAAAAAGGAATTTCTACTTCCTGACTTGTGTATTTTGGTCTCGACCCTGTTGATACCCACCATTCTTGAATACCTAATTCATCTGGAAATCTGAATATAAATCGATTCTTTCTTAACGGCTCGTAAGGAACGGGCATCCTCATTAACATATCTCCCATAATTCTATTGTTTTAATTTTTTTCTTTATTCTTTATTATAAATATCTGTTATCTAAAAAATTAACTTTTCTGAATAACAATTCTTTTTTTCTTAGTATTCTTAGGGTCTGAAGTATCATAAACTAAAAATCTTACGTTTGGGTATGAATTCTTTAATTCTTTACCAATAAACTCTTTAGCTAACTCAACGTTCTTTAAGTCATCATCACTAAACCCAACACTTAGTCCATTATATTCAGGATTACCTTCTAATTCTTTAGCTGCGTTAACAACTCTAGAAGTAAAATCTCTAAGAGCAATTGTTTTAGCAATTTCAGGATTTTCAGCACCACCTTCAGAACCAAACTTTTTCATAAACTCATCTGAAGATACTGGATGATAATCTTGTAGAGATAAATACTCATTTACTGATAAACCTCTTAATCTATCCATCATCATTTGTTTCTCTTCATCTGTAAAAGTCATATTGATTAAAACTTC